>Ga0209477_1000828_pt1 | contig 19234 bp, 19 predicted proteins | sample KloWWTupernatant_FD_187180 | JGI IMG/M metagenome (GOLD analysis project Ga0209477, IMG submission 187180) | Active sludge microbial communities from Klosterneuburg, Austria, studying microevolution and ecology of nitrifiers - Klosterneuburg... | ecosystem: Engineered > WWTP > Aerobic digester >... | reverse complement strand
TCTGACGACGATGAACCCGGCTCTGGCGCTGCGCTTCTTCGAGGCTGGCCTGCGCGGCGATCTGGCGACCTTGTTTGGCATCCAGGCCGAGGCCCTTGAACTCTTCGAGCTGCTGGTCGGCAGCGGCGGAGCCGAGATTGGGGCGACCTTTCAAGGCGCAAAAGCCCACATGGATGGGGCCTACGAGAAAGCCCTGGCCAGGGTGCTCGATCCCAACATGCCGCTGCGCTTGCTGCCGCCGTATCAGTCCGTAAGCGAGGCAGCTTATCGCCAGTTCGTGGGCCGGGTGCGGGAGCGTCTGCCGGGATGGATGCCGGACGCTGCACCGTAAATGATCATCGGGAAGGAAAGTGCCCGGCGGAGCCGGGCACTTTCCTTCCCGACATGAATCCAGGTGTGTGGCGCCAAGCCATCCACACAAGCGAGGAAGCAACGTGGTTCTGTTCTTTGACACCGAGACAACTGGAATTCCGCTGAACCGCAACGCCCCGGTCACGGACTTGCGCAACTGGCCGCGGATGGTCCAGCTCGCCTGGCTGATGACGGACGACACAGGCAAGGAGCTCTCGAGCGCCGAACACATCATCAAACCGGATGGCTATCTCATTCCACGGGATGCCGCCCGGATTCACGGCATTACCACCGAGCGGGCGCTGCAAACGGGCGCCGATCTCACCGCCGTCCTGAACGCCATCCAGCCCGGCATCGTCAAGGCGTCGGCTCTGGTTGCTCACAACATGGCCTTCGACGAAAAGATCCTGGGCGCCGAATTTCTGCGATCCGGCTTCAAGAATCCCTTGACGACCAAGCAGCGCCGCTGCACCCTGCAGGAGTCGACCGACTTTTGCCGCATCCCTGGGCAGTACGGATTCAAGTGGCCGTCGCTGGATCAACTCCACCGGAAGTTGTTCGGCGCCCCGATAGGCGGCGCGCACAGCGCCCTGGCCGACACCCGGGCCTGCGCGCGCTGCTTCTTCGAGCTCAAGCGGTTGAACGTCATCGACTAGATGAAACCAATGATCGACCCCATCGCCTTTCTCCACCTCTCACCCACCACGCTCGCGGATGTCCTGAGCCGCAATCAGGTCATGGACTGTGGCATCCGGCCGCTGTGGCCGGGGATGGCCCGGATCGCGGGACCAGCCTACCCCGTCCGCTGCGCGCCGGGCGACAACCTGATGCTTCATGCGGCGATCTACCGCGCCCCGGCAGGGTCGGTCATCGTCGTGCAGGCTGGCGACCTGGAGTACGCCGTTGCGGGCGGCAACGTGTGCGCGGTCGCCCAACGGCGCGGGATCGCGGGGTTTGTCGTGGACGGCCTGATCCGCGATGTGGCCGAGGCCCGGGCCAACAGCTTCCCCGTCTATGCGCGCGGGGTGGTTCCGTTTCCGGGTGGCAAAGAAGTCGCGATCCCGCTAAACACGCCTGTCGTGTGCGGCGGGGTGAGCGTGGCCCCGGGCGACATCGTTGTCGCCGACGAGGAAGGGATTGCGGTGATTCCCCACGCGCAGGCGGAGGCTGTCCTCGCCCGGGCTCTGGCCAAGGCGGAGAAGGATGGGGCGGAGACGTTGGATGCTTGGGAATCCGCGCACCGTGCCCGGATCGAGGAAATCCTTCGGCGCAAGGGGTATGCCGGTTAGGCCCTTCGCATAGGCATTCTATGTAGGCGCGGCCTTTAGGCCGCGCACCGGGTGCAGGTAGCCCGGGCCGTGGAGCCTGACTTGGCTATGCAGGCGCCGCCGATGTAGGCGCGGCCTTTAGGCCGCGCATCTGCGCGCGGGCGGCATCAGGAGCGCGCTCATACACTCCGGCGGACGAGCTATTGTTTGGGGTATGGGTTCTGGCCTAATGCCAGTGGGCGTGTAGCCTGCCCTGGCCACGCGGCGCTGCGCGGATTGCGCGGCCTTCAGGTCGCGCCTACAGCTTGCCATCGTTGTGCGGCGCATCTGAGAGCGCCGCTCATACGCCCCGCGTTCCGCCCAATTGCGCGTACGATTACCTTACTCACATCGCAGTGAGGCATACCCATGACCACCTTAACTCCCGCCCCCCCGATCCCTTCGAACTTCAACGACCCGGCCTTCCGGGCTGATCCGTATCCCTTCTACACCCGCATGCGCCAGACGGCCCCCGTCGCGCCGATGAAGGCCATCATGGGCGCTCAATCCTGGCTGATTACCCGCTACGACGATGTCGTCAGCGCGCTCAAGGACCCGCGATTCTCCAGCGACCCCAAGGACATGGGCGCCGACTCGGATCGTATGAAAGCGTGGTGGATGCCCCGTGTGTTCAAGGTCCTGTCCAACAGCATGATCACCAGCAATGATCCGGCTCATAAACGCCTGCGCGGTCTGGTCCATCTGGCGTTTACCCCCAAGCGGATCGAACGCATTACGGCCCGGGTCGAAGAAGTCACGTCCAGCCTGCTGGATGCGGCCGGGCGCAAGAACGAAATCGATCTGATTCGCGAATTCGCCTTGCCGGTGCCGCTGACGGTGATTTCCGAGCTGATGGGCGTGCCGGCAAAGGAGCAGATGGGTTTCTTCAACGCTGTCTCGCCGTTTCTGGACAGCCTGACCGGCAATCCGCTGAAGATCCTCGGCCAATTCCCCAACGCCACCCGCCTATTGCGTTTCTTTGAGCGCATGATCGCCCTGCGCCGGGCTGACCCGCAGGATGACCTGATCAGCGCCCTGGTCCAGGCTGAAGAGGCTGGTGATCGCTTGACTCCCGATGAATTGCTGTCGATGATCTTCCTGCTCCTGCTGGCAGGGCACGAGACCACCGTCAACCTGATTGGCAACGGCACGCTGGCGTTACTCGAGTATCCCGATCAGGCCGCCTGGCTGCGCCAGCACCCGGAAATGATCGACCGGGCGATCGATGAGCTCTTGCGTTACGCCAACCCGGTCGAGCATGGCACCAATCGCATTCTGACCGAGGACGTGACGCTGCATGGGGTGACGATGCCAAAGCACAGCACTGTGTTGCTGATGCTGGCCGCCGCCAACCGGGACGAAACCGTCTTCCCAAATGCAGACCGACTCGACCTCAATCGCAACCCCAACCGGCATGTCGCCTTCGGTCTGGGCATGCATTACTGCCTCGGCGCGCCCTTGGCCCGCCTGGAAGGTCGGATCGCCATCAGCGCCCTGGTCCAGCGTTTCCCCAACATGCAGCTGCTGGTGCGCCCGGAGCAGGTCGAGTGGCGAACCGCCGTGGCCGTTCGCGGGGTCAAGCGACTGCCGGTGCGGCTCAGCGGTTAGCGCCGCACGGCTTTTGCTTTAGGGTTACCTCTCATTCTGTCGCCAGATGCGCCTGCTCCAGAATGGGCGCGAGCCTGGCGGCGGCTTTGCGCAGCTCGCGCGGGGTGTAGGCGGCGTAGCCGAGGGCCAGCCCGTCCCGGCGGAGTGGCCGGACCGCAAAGGCCGATAGGGGGACTGAGGTCACCCCGGCCGCGTCGGCCTGGCGGGCAATGCGCTTGCCATCGATGCCCGGCTCGAGCCGCCCGACCACATGCAAGCCGGCATGCCCCGGTTGGATGTCGATCAGACCCGACCACAGGTGCTCGGCCGCCTCAATGAGGGCGGCTTGACGCTCGGCATAGAGCGTCCGCATCCGGCGCAAATGCTGGTCAAAATGCCCTTCGCTGATGAAGTCGGCCAGCACGGCTTGCTCGAGCGTATTGAGGTGCCGGTCGGAGACCGCCCGGGCCGCGACGAAAGCATCCACCAGGTCGGCTGGGGCGACCAGAAAGCCCAGGCGCAGGGCCGGCAACAACGACTTGCTGAACGTGCCAACATAGATCACCCGCCGGTCTGTGTCCAGGCTCTGCAGCGAAGCCAACGGCCGCCCGGTGTAGCGGAACTCGCAGTCGTAGTCGTCCTCGATCACCCACACCCCGCTGCGGCGGGCCCAATCCAGCAGCGCGAGGCGCCGGGCCAGGCTCATCGTCACCCCGGTGGGGTATTGATACGACGGCGCGACAAAGACCAGGCGCGGCTGGACGGGCAGGGCCCGCGCGTCCGCCACCCGCAACCCTTCGTTGTCGACGGCGATGGGCGCCAGGCGCGCCCCGGCCTTGGTTAATCCGGCCGATGCCCCCAGATAGCACGGGTCTTCGATGCAGACCGTATCCCCCGGATTGATCAGCGTGTGGGCAATGATGTCGATGGCTTGCTGGGTGCCGCCCACAATAATGACCTGTTCGGGCTCGCAGCGCACCGCGCGCGCATCCCGCAGACGGGCGGCAATGGCTTTGCGCAGGGGCCCATACCCGGCCGGGTCGCCATAGCCCAGGTCAGCGCTCGGGAGCCCGCGCCAACAGCGCGCCGCGAGCCGGGTCCAGGTTTCCATGGGGAATGCGTCCAAGGCTGGCACGCCGGTGACAAATGGGCGGATGCCCCGCAGCAGGTCGTGCGGGGCGTACATCTGGAGCCCCCAGGTTTCGCGGCCGCGCTTGGACAACGCGCGGGGTCCATCGTCGGAGGGTTCGTGGCGCGGCACGATTTCAGTCGGCGCCGCGTCGGCCTGCAGCAACTCATCCGGCAGGGCTCGTGACACATAGGTCCCGCTGCCGACCCGGCCCTCGAGATAGCCCTCGGCGAATAGCTGGTCAAAGGCCTGGGCGACGGTGTTGCGCGATATTCCCAATTCGGCGGCGAGCGCGCGCGTCGCGGGCAAGCGTGACCCAGGCGCGAAGCGGCCGACCAGGATCGCGTGGCGCAGCGCGTCGTAGAGTTGGCGATAGAGCGGCGTTTCCGAGGCAGGGTCAAGGGGCGCGGCGAGCAATGCCAGGTCGGGCGCGTGTTTGGCCATGACGCTTAGTATACCCAAAAGTGGCACCTACGGAAATCCCGTAAGTGGCCCTTGTCGCAGTGCCAATTCCTGGGTATTGTGTTTTAGGCGGTCAGACGGCATGCGAATCAGAAGGATCCGGAACGGACCTGCGTAGCTGGCACTGGCAGAATGAGGAGAGCAATGATGTTGACGAATTACCAAGTAATGGTTGGGGCCTATCCGACGAAGGGCTCGCACATGCCGTTGAGCACTGAAACGAGCGCCTTCAGCCTTCGTAACCCGATCAGCCTGGCGGGCGCAATCCTGCTGGTCACGATGTTGGTTGCGATCGTTGCCGTGATCCTGTAAGACAGTAAGCACGACTCGCGGAATGCGAAACCCCCGTCCGGCGTACGCCGGACGGGGGTTTCGCATTCCGCGGAATTTGGTTGCGCGGGGCTATTTGCCGGAGGGGGCAAGGGCGGGCTGCGTGCGAGGAGATTGACCAAGCTCGCGCACCATGTGGAAGTGACTGCGCACAGCATCCTTCCAGGATTTGTACGCAAGGTATTTGATCCCAAACTCCTCGCAGGTCTTCTGGACAATTGGCGCAATCACGGGATAGCGCACGTGGCAGATATGCGGGAACAGGTGATGCTCGACCTGGAAATTCAGGCCGCCGGCATACCAGTTAAGCACTTTGTTCCCCGGCGCGAAGTCTACGGTGGTCTGGATCTGATGGGCCGCCCACTCGTTTTCGATCTTGAGCGGATCGCCGGTCGGCTCAGGGTAGTCGGCCCCGTCCATGACGTGCGCCAACTGAAAGATGAAGGCGAGCGTGATTCCGACAGTCGCGATCATGACCACGAAGCCGATCAGGACCTGCCACCAGGGAAACACGATCATTGGGATCAGAAAATACAGGCTGAAGAAGAGACCCTTGCCGACCCAGAACTGGATCACGTCCGGAAGCTTGAACTTCGGATACACGTGGTGGTCATCCGACTTGCCGGTGAAAAACACCCGGAAGTCGCGGATGATGAAACTGAATCCGGTCAGCGAGTAGACAAACGGCAGATAGATATGCTGGAAGCGGAACATCGGCCGCCACGGATCGTGCGGGGTGAAACGCATCAAGCCGTTGGTCTCGAGATCTTCATCCATCCCGGACACATTGGTGTAGGTGTGATGCCACACATTGTGCTTCTGGCGCCAAATAAAGCTGCTGCTGCCCAGGAGCTCGAGGGCGAAGCCCATGACCTTGTTCACCCAGGCCTTGTTGGAATAGCCGCCGTGGATGGCGTCATGCATGATGTTGAAGCCCGCGCCGGCCACGGCGAAGCCGAAGAACATGCACAGAAGCAGATTCACCAGGGGCGGGAAACCGCCAAGGAGAATCAAGAGATAGGCTCCAAGCCACCAGGCCGCGATAATCGCGGTCTTGAGATACATCTCGGGCACATCCCGCGCAGGCAGGTTGTTGGCCTTGAGATACGTATCGACGCGCTCGTATAGGACCTTGCGAAAGCCGAGTTGCTTGGTAAACGGCAGGGACTTGACGGGGTTATCTTTGACGATCGACATTAAGGTGTGGGGGGATATGCTTGTCTTCACTGCCTGGTTTCGGCAGACGAAAGATAATAACACCTCGGCAGCCTGGAAGTAGCGCCGAAACTCCCGTCCCGACATGCGCATTCATCCTTTCAATGGCTCAATCTCAGACTTCTCCCGTCGTGATCATTACCGGCGTGCCAGGCGCAGGCAAATCGACAGTGGCCCGGGCGCTGATGCTGCGCTACCCGTTCGGCGTTCACATCCCGGTCGATGACGTGCGCGAGCGGGTGGTTTCGGGCCTCGCTTCTCCGGTTCCGATCTGGACCGCTGAAACCGGCCGGCAATTTGCCCTGGCTTACCGCGCGGCAGGCAAGATGGCGCGGGTATATGCTGAAGCGGGGTTTGCGGTAGCTCTCGACCACGTCTTTACCCCGGTCGATATTGCGGCAAACCTGTTGCCCGAGCTGCAGGGTGTGCCGATTGTCAGGATCTATCTCGCGCCGAACGTCATGGTCGCGCTGGACCGGAGTGCCCGCCGCTCCAACAAGGACTTCGATCCGGCCGTCCTGATCGATACGATTCGAGGCATGGATGGCTGGCTGGTCGAGCAGATCGATGCCGACCCAGGCTGGCTGCGCATTGACAGCAGCGCGCTGAGCGTCGAACAGACGGTCGACATGATTCTAAAAGGGATCTCCCCCGGCGGAGCCGGGGGAGATCCCTTTTAGAATCATGTGGGCAAGTAGAATCGCGTTCTCATGGCCCGCCTGTCCAGCTCCTTTCGAACCACCTTCTCGCCCCTGAAAAACCCCAACTTCGCGTTGTATTTCGCCGGGCAGGGCGTGTCCTTGATCGGAACCTTCATGCAGCAGGTCGCTCAGCAGTGGCTGGTCTGGGAGTTGACCCGTGATGCGCGCATGATCGGGGTGGCCTCGGCCCTTGCATTTCTGCCGATGCTGTTTCTCGGCCCGCTGTCAAGCGCGCTCGCCGACCGGGTCGATCGCCGCAGGCTTCTGATCGCCACCCAGATCGCCGACATGCTCCTGGCGTTCAGCCTGGCCGCGCTGGTCGTGCTCGGGGTCAAGGAAGTCTGGCCCGTCCTGGTCCTGGCCGGCTTGCTGGGCGTCAGCAGCGCGTTCACGACACCCGCCTTCAGCGCCTTTATCGGCGACCTGAGCGGGATGGCCGAGGTGCGCTCGGCCTACACCATCTACGGCATGGTGATCGAGACCGCCCGGCTGCTCGGGCCGGCGATCGCGGGCCAAATCATCGCCTCGATGGGCACCGCCATGGCGTTCGCGCTTAACGGCCTGAGTTTCATCGCCGTCATCATCAGCCTCATCATCGTGCGGGCCCAGCAGACCCGCATGGTCAACCGGCGCAATCCGCTGGCCGATTTCGCCGCGTCGGTTCGCTTCATGGTCCGCAGCCCGCGCATGGTTGACCTGCTGCTGTGCCGGATCATGGTGTTGCTCTTCATCTTCAGCAGTCTGCAGCTCAGCGCCCCCATCGCCGACCAGATTCTGCGGGGCGGGGCCGATCTGGCCGGCAACATGCTGGCCGCCTCGGGGGCGGGGGCCCTGGTCGGCGCGCTGCTCGTCGCCCCTTCGTTCCAGCAGGCCAAGCGGGCGGGCGTTGCGCTGTGCCTGGCCCTGGCCTGGTCCGGGCTGTGGCTGGTGATCACCTCGACCTTCACGTCGGCCCCGTTGATGATCTTCGGCATCTTCATGTACAGCGTGATGATCCCGGTGGTCCTCACCAATGTTGCGGCGCTTACCTTGTTGCTGTCGCCGGGCGATATGCGGGCACGCCTGGCGGGGGCGCTGCAGATGGTGTCGTCAGGGGTTCAACCGTTGGGCGCGCTGGCGGTGGGGTGGATGGGCGCGGTGCTTGGTCCGCTCATGGCGCTGCGGGTGAACGGCGGCTTGATGATGTTGATCGCGTTTGGGATGCTGGCCCTTTCGGCAGGGTTCCGGAACTGGATCCCGAGCGCCGAACCCGTCGATTTTGTTCGTCCGCAAGCGAGCGCCGCCCTCGAAGGCGCGCTGGTGGAAGAGGTTTAGCAGGCGATGAATCAAGACACCTGGGCGTCGGTCGACGCCTATTTCTCTGAAAAGCTGATTCGGTCGGATGATGGGCTTGAGGCCGCTCTGCGCGCCAGCGATGCGGCTGGATTGCCCGCGATCAACATCTCGCCGACGCATGGCAAGCTGCTGAACGTGCTGGCCCGTACGATGGGTGCCCGGCGCATTCTGGAAGTTGGCACGTTGGGCGGCTACAGCACCATCTGGCTGGCCCGGGCGCTGCCCCCCGATGGCCGCCTGATCACCCTGGAACTGGATGACCATCACGCGGCGGTTGCCCGCGCCAACCTGCGCGCGGCGGGCGTGGCGGATCACGTCGAAGTTAGGGTGGGTCGGGCCGTTGAGCTCCTTGCGGCTCTGGTTTCGGAGAAGCAGCCACCGTTTGACATGGTCTTCATCGATGCCGACAAGCCCAGCAATCTGGACTACCTCACCTGGGCGCTGGCCCTCACCCGTCCCGGCAGCCTGATCGTGGTTGACAACGTGGTCCGGAATGGCGAGGTCGTCAGCGCCACCAGCGCGGACGCAAGCGTGCGCGGCGTGCGACGGATGATGGACGCCATCGCCCACGATCCGGCCATTCGCGATCGGGTTGACGCGACGGCCATCCAGACGGTCGGAATCAAGGGCTACGATGGGATGGCGCTTCTTCGTGTGACTTAGGGTGATTTTGGAGGCCATAACATGGCGATGGGAAGTATTGCTGATCTGGATGATGTGCGTGCGCTATACGCATCGCTCATCGCGGCCTGGAATGCCCGCGACGCGGCGGCCTGGGCTGCTGTTTGTGACACCGACGCATATGTCATCGGGTTTGATGGCAGTCAGATGGGCACGGCCGCCGTTATCGGCGACACCTTGAAGGGAATTTTCGAGCATCATCGGACGGGCGCTTACGTCTATGTCATTCGCGACGTTCGATTGCTGACCCCCGACGTGGCTTTGCTGCGGGCCGACTCGGCGCTGGTTCCGTCTGGCGCGACCGATTTGAATCCTGCGACGGCTGCGATTCAGGCCTTGACAGCCCAAAAAGTGGACGGACGCTGGCGGGTCGCCCAGTTTCAGAATACGCCGGCCCAGTTCCATGGGCGTCCCGAAGCCGTAATTGCTTTCACCGGGGCCCTCCGAGCGGCATTGCAGGGTGAGGGTTTATGACGGCATCCACCAACTTTGGGGCGGCCGCCGGCGACTATGCCACCCATCGGGCCGGCTTTCCGGATTCGCTCTATGAGCGGCTGGCCACGCTTGGGGTCGGCGTCAATGGCGAGCGGGTCGCCGACGTGGGGGCCGGCACGGGCACGCTGGGACGCGGCTTCGCCCGGCGCGGTTGCCGTGTCACCGCGATAGACCCGGATGCGCGCATGCTGGCGCAGGGACGCCTGTTGAACGCCGAGGCCGGCGTCAGTATCGATGATCAGGTTGGCGCGGCGGAGGCGCTTCCGTTTGACGATGGCGCGCTGGATATCGTCGCGGCCGGGCAGTGCTGGCATTGGTTTGACCCGCCCGTCGCCGCGCGCGAGTTCGCCCGGGTGACACACCCAGGCGGGCGCGGCCTCATCGCCCACTTTGACTGGTTGCCCCTGCCGGGCAACGTCGTCTCGGCGACCGAGGCCCTCATCGTCGCCCACAACCCGGCCTGGCGCATGGGCGGCGGGAATGGCATCCACGTCGAGAGCCTGCCGTTCTTGACCGCGGCGGGCTTTGGCTTCTTTGAGATGTTCGCCTATGACCTGGATGTGCCCTACCCACCCGAGGCCTGGCGCGGGCGGATCCGGGCCAGCGCCGGGGTGGGGGCAAGCCTTTCAACCGAGGGCGTGCGGGCATTTGACACTGCGCTGGAGCAATTGCTGGCCGAGCAGTTTCCCGGCCCCGTCCTGGCCGTGCCGCATCGGGTCTTCGCCCTCGTCGGCGTCCGCCAGAAGCGATAGTTCCGCTGGTGTGCGTGTCCGCCAGAAGCGCCAGCCCGCGCCCCGGCATAGGTTGGGGAGGATTTTCAATGAGGTCATTCGGGGGCTTTCGCTTCTGGCATTTTCTCCTACAATCACGCCCAGGGTCGTTGTTGTCGCGGGCCGTCCTCGGCGCGCGGTGAAGATCAGGGGGGAATCATGGTCGACCTAACGCTTTCCACGTTGACCGTTGTGAAACGGGCCGACCTCGTCGGGCGCGACGAGCCGCTGCTGTGGACGATGTTCATCGTCCTCAGTGTTGAGACGATTGGCAGCCGCCAATTTGTGGTCCGGACCGATCCGGTGAAGGGCCGCCTGGCCAAAGCCGGCAAGGGCGACACGGTCGCCATCCCGGCCGCGATCGGCCGGTTTCACAGTGACGCCAACATCGGGATGGTTGGCGTGGTGACGGTGGCCTTTGACAATGACCTGCGCACAAACGCGCAGATCACGGCAGGCTACGCGGCAGGCGCCACCGCTCTGAATCAAGCCATCATCGACCACTTTCCGGCGTATGGCTTTGCCGACGTCGGCGCGGCCGAGAAAGCGGATATTCAGGCAAGAGTGCGCGACGCGGTCAAGGCGGCGTTTCTCGACCAGGGCGTTTTCATCGCGGTGTTCGGCGGCAAGCCCCTTGGTGGTGACTCCTTTACGCGCGTCCTGACCGGCGGGTCGCTGAACGTAAACCATACCCTGACGATGAAGGCCAAGAACGATCGGGCGATCTACACCGTGGCGGCCAAACTCCAGTTTCAGAAGTAGCGTCGCGCGCTCGTCTGAATCACCGAGTACACGGACCGTGCGGATGACACGGATGCGATCGAATCCATCGGCGCGAGCTCCTCAGTGGAATCTGTCCGCTCCGTGTACTCGGTGATTCAGACAGGCGCCGGCCACTCGAAGCCCTTCCCACTGGCGTAAGATCAACGGCATGGAATTCGAAGTCATCGAGCACAACGGCATAAAAGTTGTAGAAGCCATCCCGGATGGCGCATCGATCTTTGTTGGCAACAACGTCCTGGATGCCATCGCGGCCTGCGGCGAGAACAGAACGGACCGGTTGCTCGTCCATGTCGCGAGCGTGCCGGCGGGTTTCTTCGATCTCAAGTCGGGCGAGGCCGGCGAGATTCTGCAGAAGCTGCGGAATTACCGCATTCGGCTGGCCCTTGTGGGCGGTGTCGATGCGGCTGCTGCCAGCGAGCGCTTCTCGGAGATGATGATCGAGGAGAATCGTCAACGCTGGTTTCACATGTTCGCGGCGTCCGATGCGGCAGTCGCGTGGCTGGCCAACCCTAAGGGCTGATGGGTTCACGCGCCTGCGATCATCAACATGCCCCTCGAAATTGAACGCAAATTCCTCGTGCACGGCGATGCCTGGCGCCGCGACGCTGAGGGCCACCCCGTGTCCGCCGCGCAGATCCGCCAGGGCTATCTGTTCGCCGACGGGCTGCGCAATGCGCGCGTTCGGCTGAGCCGCGGCCACGACGGCGATCGCGCCTTTTTAACGGTCAAGGGCATGCGCACCGGCATCGAACGCTTCGAATTCGAATATGCCATCCCTCTTGCCGACGCCGAGCTGATGCTCGACCGTCTGTGCAATCCGCCGCTGATCGAGAAGACCCGCCATGTCATCCTTCACGACGGGCTGACCTGGGTGGTCGATGAGTTCGCCGGCGCAAATGCAGGGCTGATCCTGGCCGAACTCGAACTCAAAAGCGCTGACCAGACCTTTGCCCGGCCGGCCTGGGTGCTGCGCGAGGTCACCGATGACGGCCGTTACTACAACACCTATCTCGCGGCGCACCCGTATTCGTCCTGGGCCTGATTGACCCGAAAATGAGGCTGGGGCGCTGCGAAGCAGCGCCCCAGCCTCATTTTCGGGAGACTAGGCAACGATGGTCAGCGCGTCATACATCCGCTTCAGGCCTTCCTGGATCTTGTCCATGCCCAGGGCGTAGCTCATTCGCGCGCAGCCGGGCGCGCCAAACGCCTCGCCGTGGATGATGCCGACCTTGACCTTGTCCAACAGATAGCCGGCGATCTCGGCCGTGCTGTTGAACGGGCCGCCGTACTTGAGCGTCTTGCCGTAGAGGCCCGTCAGGTCGGGAAACACGTAAAACGCCCCGGGCGGGGTCAGGCAGGTCACCCCGGGGATCTCGCACAGGGCGTCGACGATCCAGTCGCGCCGATCGCGGAAGGCCGCGACCATTTTGGCGATCTCGGCGTCCAGGTTCGTCGTGTAGGCCTTGAGGGCCGCATGCTGCGAGATCGACGACGGATGGGTGGTGCTATGCCCCTGGACCTTGACCATCGCCTTGATATATGCCTCGGGCCCGGCAGCAAACCCGATCCGCCAGCCCGTCATCGCCACGCTCTTGCTCAGGCCGTTGACAACGATGGTCCGGTCGGCCAGATCCGGCGCGACCACCAGCCAGCGGGCGTACTCGCCGTCGTAGACGATCCGGTCGTATAGTTCGTCCGTTAGAATCAGGGCGTCATTGCCGCGCAGCCACTCGGCGATTGCCTCGAGCTCATTCTTGCTGTACATCTCCCCGGTCGGGTTTGAGGGCGAGACCAGGACGAACATCCGGGTCTTGGGCGTCGTATGCGCGCGCAACACCTCGGGGGTGACTTTGAAATTTTCTTTGACCGTGGTGGGGATGATGACCGGAACGCCATCCGCCAGGCGAACCATCTCCGGGTAACTCACCCAGTAGGGAGCGGGAATGATGACCTCATCACCCGCCTCGACCAGCGCCTGCATGGCGAGGTAGATCGCCTCCTTGCCGCCGTTGGTGATGGTGATCTGGCTGTTTTTGTAGTCCAGCCCCGTGTCTGCCTTCATCCGCGCGGCGATCGCCTTGTGCAAGGCGACAGTCCCGCCGGCCGGGGTGTATTTGGTCAGGTTGGTGTCAATGGCCTCGTGGCCGTTGAGCTTGATCGCGTCGGGCGTGGGGAAATCGGGCTCTCCCGCCCCGAAGGAAATGACCGGCTCGCCGGCCGCGCGCATCTCGCCGATGCGGGCCTCGAGGGCCATACTGGCCGAAGGTTGGGCGGCCATGACGCGCCGCGTAATGCGCGGTTTCGCGCTGACATTGGGTTGGGCACTCATAGTTTTGGGATTCTACCTTGCGGGTCGTGTTTGGTATTTGAGGCGAGATCACACTGACCGCGCGAAGCGCGGTCAATGTGATCTCGCCACGATCGCCTGAATTAGCGCGCGGGCCAGACGGGCAATTCATGCCCCCTGGCGGTCACGGGCTCGACGCCCACGATCTTTCCGCCGCGGACCATCAGCGCGGCGTCGAACATGTTGATGGTCGGGCAGACGTGTTTGGGCACCCAGTACACGGTCGAGCCCAACGCTGGAAGGCTAGACGCGTCCACCGGCAGATGTTCCTCGCTGGGCGCGGCGGGTTGGTCGTCCGGCCGCCCGATCGGGTAGCCGGTCGGCACGCCGGCGTCGGCGGCCAGCGCCTTGTGCCCCGCGTCGCAGGTGTAGCGGGTGGGGGTGGGGTGGCTGATTACGCTCGACACCACAATGGCGGCTGGCCGGTATCCATATTCGTCCAGCAGCGCGTCGTAGCAATTCGTGTCGTAATAGACGATGGTTCCGGGCGACAGGCGATGGACGAAATCACCGCCGGCGGCGAAAGGCGCATAGCTGGCCGCGCATGGGAAAGCCGGCGTGCCGGAAGTGATGAGCTCGCCGACCGGCAGCCCGGCCTTGACAAACGCGTGGGCGATCCGCATCAGCACGTCGTAGCCGGCGTGGGCAAGGCGGGTGCGCTCGGGCATGGCATGCTTCGCAAGATGTCCATCGTAATAATGCAATCCGCGGAATTCGATGCCCTGGTCGACGGCCGCCCTGCCAACGGCAATCGCGTCGTCGAGGCGGGCCTGTTCCAGACCGGTCCGGTTCATCCCCGGGTTGATGTCGAGGAACACCCCGACCTTGCTTCCGATGTAGGGGGCAAGCTGCTCTTTGGCCTCGACCAGGGTCGAGATGCGGGCCTGGGGATGCGTTTCCGCGAGGGCGCGCAGGCGCTGCGCGCCGGCGCCGACAAGAGAGAAGGCCAGGCACACGTCCTCGGCGCCCACGTCGATCAGGGTTATCAACTCGAGGCTGGTCGCGCATTTGAACTGGCGCACGCCCCGGGCGACATACTGGGCCATCACCGCGCCGAGCTTGGCGGTTTTCACGTGCGGGCGAAAGCGATTGACATCGCCGCCGACCAGGCGCAGGGTGGCGCTGATGTTGTTGTCGACGTAATCGGGGTATATCGCCAGCGCCGGCGTCATCACCTGGTCGATGCCGTCGATGCGATAGTCGTCAAGCAAAAGCTGGCGAAGCGGATAGGTGGGGTGGGTCATTTTGGCTCCTCAGTCCATTCGCAAATCCGGATCGAAGATGGATCTCCGCCGGTTTCGTCAAACAATACAAGCACGTTTGGGCCATCCTGCAACCAGTCGGCCGGCAGGTGGTAGTAGCGCTGGGTGGGCGCGCCGCGGCCGCTCTCGCGCAGGGCGCCCCTGGCGGAGAGCACGCGCGGGCTGGGCGCCTCGGCCCGGGCCGACCAGAAGCGCCCGATGCATTCGCCATTCAGCCAGGCCAGACCCTTGCCCATGCCAGCCAGGTCAACGGCGAGGGCATGCCCGCCTTGCGGCCGATCGAAGACCATCCGCCACCAGCGCAGCGGCGCGCCAGTGTCGGCCGCAACCGGCGCGGGCCAGGCTTCGGCGGCCTCTGCCGTCAGGATTTCGCCCATCAGCCCGGGCCGGAGTGACCAGTTCCCGATCAATGGCTGGTCATTCCAGGCCACGCCTCCCCAGATCCCCTTGCGCTCGTCAACCATGTTCCTGTGGCCGATCATCCAGTCACCCTTGATCAGCCCGATCGCGCAAACGAGCAGGTCCAGGCGCCGTTCGCCAGAATCGAGGGCGAGGGAAAAGCGCTGGGTCGTCGCATCCGAGTTCAGATCGCCACGGTCCTCTTTGAGCGGGAGCGTTGTCGTCGCCTGAAGCGCGCCGTCGACAAAGACATGCGCGATGTCGGCGGCATGAGCCAGGGTCAGGCTGCCCCGCGCCCCAGTGCCTTCCTCCACGTGCAAAACGGTCGAATACCAGCAGTAGTCGGTGTTGTCGCGAGTGAGGGAAAGCTGTTCGACGGGCGAGTCGATCTTGCGGGCGGGCCGGGCAGCGCCGAGCATCTCGCTGGGCAGGGGCTCGGCCCAGGCGCCGGTCGCCACAGGCGTTGTGACCGGGCGCATGTGGCGCTTGATGCGATCGCGCGGCTGCAGTTCGGTTGTGGCGAACGCGACCCGATTGCCTGTCATCAACAGCGCGCTCTTGCCCGGCAGCGCGCGCTGCGCGCCGGCCAGCGTGACCGTGCGCGCATCCGGCGCATCGTTGCAGACGAAGGTGAGGGCGCCATCGGCATCGGCGTAGTCAAAGGCGAGCACGCCGTCGGCGAGCGCGCGAGGCGCGGGCCGGGGCGAGCGGAGCAGAAGCGGCCAATAGGGTTTCAGCGCGCGATGAAGCGCTGCCAGATGGCGGGCTTTGCTCGTGGGCAGACCGAATTCGTCCAGGGGCGCGTCGTAGTCGTAGCTGGTTGTCTGCAGAAACGTAGTCTCGCGGCCAAAGTTCGTGCCGCCGTGCCACATGTAGTAATTGACGCCCGTGCCACCGGCGGCGATGAAGCGCGCCACCGCGTAGGCCTCGTCTTCGGCCGATCGGACATGATGGGGATAGCCCCATGTGTCGTACCAACCTGTCCAGTTCTCCGTCCACAGGATCGGCTGTTCGGGATGCCTTTCGACGAGCTGGCCGACCTGTTCGTGGCCGTAGAACGCGTTGATGGTCTCAATCGCGCCCGGCATCCCGCCGAAGCACATCACCCAGGGAATCTCGAGCTCCAGCGTTTGACCGAGATCGATCGACCACTGCAGATAACGCTGTCCGGCAGCGCCATAACGCTCCGAAATCAGCGAATACTCGTTTTCGATCTGGGCCAGGATGATCGGGCCGCCGTTGCCGGCCAGGTAGGGGGTCATGCGCTGGCCGATGTGGCGCACCCAGCGGGCCATCTCGGTCATGAAGGGCTCGTTCCAGGTTCGGGTCTGCAGGCCGGGCACTTCCCGCAGCCAGACTGGCAGGCCGCCATAGTTGATTTCGGCGCAGACATACGGCCCGATGCGCAGGATGACGTCGAGGTTCTCATGGGCGGCAGCCTCGATGAAACGATCCAGGTCGAGCCGTCCCGAGAAATCGTAGATTCCGCGTTCGCGCTCGTGCAGTCCCCAGAAAACATAGGTCTCGATGGCATTCAGACCGAGGTCGCGGCTGCGCTTCATCAAGTCCGGCCACATGCCCGGGGTGCTGCGGGGATAGTGGATGGCGCCGCTGAGAATCGGGACGCGCGCGCCGTTGATGGTCAGGGCGCGGGCATCATGGGAGATCGTGCGGGCATTGGTCATGATTGTGGGTCTGGGGCGCTCTTTCGGCCGCGGACGGGTCAGGCCGGGTCGTCGCCCAGGGCGAAGCGCTCGCGCAAAAAGTCGAGGGCAGGCGGATCAATCGTCGCCCGCGGCAGGTCGATGCGTTCTTCAAGGTTTTCAGTCCCCGTCAGCAAGCGCAGCGCGGCGGTCGTCTCGGCATCGAGCTGGCCGTCGATGTCGCCCAGGTAAACGCCGGCCTGGCGGGCCATGGCCTGCAGCTCGCGCAGCACTTCCTCGCCCAACGGCAGTTTTTCAGCCGCGGGTGTCGATCCGAAATACAGCGCATGGAGCGCCATCAGGCGCCCCAGTTCGGGCACCGGGGCCGGATGGTCGTCGACCCGCAGATCGAGGACGACATCGTTGAAGCCGCCATAACCTCCGCCCGCCCGAACAACCTTTAGCGCGGCGCCCTGGCGACCGCGGCGATCGCCGCCCGCGCTGTCGCCGGCGAGGAGGGCGGCAAATAGACGTTGCCCGAGCTCGCCCGTCTCGGCCTCAAAGGCGCGGCCCATCGCTTCCACCACTTCCGGCCCGGCCAAGATATTGCCCTGGGCGGCAAAGCCCGGGCCGGTGATTCCGCCTGCCCACTCCATACAAGCCAGGCCGGTATAGGTGGCGGCTTCGCCGCGCGCGTCGACGACACCGACCTGGCGCTCGTCGCGCCCGCTGTCGGCGTCGGTCAGCGCTCGCAGCGTATCGGCGGCGCTCATTCCCCCGGCCAGCAGGGCAAGGCCCTCGGACCCATAGGCCAGATTGGCCAGGGCCTGGGTGGCGATCGCCCCCGCGCCTGCGCGAGCGAAGGGCACATAGGCCCCCACGGCCAGAAATCGGCTGGCCACGCCAATGCCCCACTCAAGCTTGTCGGCGTCAAAGCCGACGATCGAAAATGTCGCGATTCGCATGGGGAAATTGTAGCGGCTGCAAATCGAATCGGGCTGGCTACAATCTCTCCATGCGATTTGACCTCCTCATCAAGAATGGGCGCCTGATCGACCCCGCCTCCCGCCGGGATGGCCAATTTGACGTCGCCGTGTATCGCGGCCGCGTCGCAGCCGTGGAGCCCTCGATTCCCGCGAGCGCCGCGGCGTCGGTGGTGGACGCGACTGGCCTGCTTGTCGTGCCGGGTCTGGTCGACCTGCACACCCACGTCTATCACGGCGCCACCTACTGGGGGATTGAGCCCGACCCCGTGGCCGCTCGCACCGGCGTCACCACCTGGCTGGATGTTGGCTCGGCCGGCGCGTGGAACGTCATTGGGTTGCGTGATTTCGTTGCGCGAAAGTCGCAGGCGCGCATCTACGCGTATTTGAATATCTCCGGAATCGGGCTGACCGCGCCGACCTGGGAGTCGGCGAATCTGGGTTATCTGGATGTGCCCCTGGCGACAAAAATGGCCGAAGCCAACCGCGATTTTGTGATTGGGATCAAGACCCGGATCGACGTGAACACGGTTGGCGGGAATGGGGCCGAGCCGCTTCGGCGCGCACGGACGGTCGCCGACGACGTCGGCATGCCGCTCATGGTTCACATCGGGAAGGGCCCGCCCACCATCGAGGAAGTTCTGACTTATCTCAAGCCGGGCGATATTCTCACCCACTGCTGCACCGGCCACAATATGCGCCTGATTGACGAGAAAGGCCGGCCGCTCGAGGCCGCCCGGCGCGCGCAGGACGCCGGGGTGATCCTGGACATCGGGCATGGCGCGGGCTCGTTTGATTTCGAGACAGCCGAGGCCATGCTCAGCCATGGCATGCGCCCGGATGTAATCTCGTCGGACATCCACCAACTCAGTGTGCGTGGTCCGATGTTTGACCTGCCGACGACGCTGAGCAAGTTCCTCACCCTCGGGATGAGCCTGCCGGACGTCATCGCGTCCGCGACGGCGCGCCCGGCCGCGGCCATGGGTCTGGCCGGCCAGGTGGGGTCGCTGGCGGACGGGGCGAATGCCGACATTGCGCTGTTCCGGCTGGAACAGGGCAGCTTTAGCTTCGCCGATGTTTTCTCGCACACCCGCACAGGCGCGCAGCGCCTGGTGTGTGAGGGGACTTATCTGGGCGGGCGGCTGATGTCGCGGGCGCCGGAGCCGCCGCCCGCGCCCTGGATCGCTTAACCAATCCGAAACGATTATCCCGGGCAAAGCGGGGGATGATCGTTTCGGGGGAACCCTATGAAACGAAGATGCCGTTGCTGGCGACGACTGAGCCGATGATCCACGCGTCCTCGCCAGCGGCGCGCATCTGAGAGATGATGTCTTTCGCGCGATCGGGAATAACGGAAATAAGCAATCCTCCGGACGTCTCGGGATCGAACAGCAGCATTTCCTGCCAGTCGGCGAGCTTGCGCCCAAAGTGCGTCTCGGGCCGGGCGGCCCGGG
>Ga0209477_1000827_pt1 | contig 19235 bp, 13 predicted proteins | sample KloWWTupernatant_FD_187180 | JGI IMG/M metagenome (GOLD analysis project Ga0209477, IMG submission 187180) | Active sludge microbial communities from Klosterneuburg, Austria, studying microevolution and ecology of nitrifiers - Klosterneuburg... | ecosystem: Engineered > WWTP > Aerobic digester >... | reverse complement strand
GGAGGTGAACCTGCTCGGACCCACCCTGGGGATCCGGGCGGTGGCGCCGGTGCTGCGCGCCGCGGGTGGGGGAGCGATCGTGAACATCTCGTCGATCGGCGGGCTCGAGGGCATGAACTCGACGGTGGTCTACTCGGCGACCAAGTGGGGTCTGCGCGGGCTCACCCGCTCAGCAGCCATCGAGTACGGCCGGGACCGCATCCGGGTCAACGCGGTGTGTCCGGGCATGGGCAACCCCGAGATGTTCACGCCGTTCCTCGGCGGCTTCGACCTGGAGCGCTACGTCGACAAGGCGCCGGTCGTGCCCTACCACGAGGAGGGGCGGCCCCGGAACGTCGACACGTACGACGTGGCCGAGATGGTCGTGTGGCTCCTGTCGGACGCGGCCCGGGGGTGCAGCGGTGCCGACTACGCCGTCGACGCCGGTTGGACCGCCGGCACCTTCGCCCCCGGCCTGCCGGGGTTCTGAGCGGAGGCGCGGGCTCTCTCGCCGGCCGGTGAGCCACCCCGCTCCCACCGACCCGGAGGGGTACGCCCGGGGTAGCGTCGCCGCGATGGAACGCCACGCCACCGCCCTGCAGGTCGCCGCCGCCGTCGCCTCCGGCGAGGTCAGCCCGTCGGAGGTGCTCGAGCACTACCTGGCCGAGGTCGACCGCCTCGATCCGGACCTCAACGCCTTCGCCCTCCGCGACGACGACCGGGCCCGGGCCGAGGCCCGCAACGCGGACGACGCGGTGGTCCGGGCTCGCCGCGACGGGACCGAGCTCCCACCGTTCGCCGGGGTCCCCATCCCGATCAAGGACCTCTACGACGTGGCGGGATGGGTGACCGGCCACGGGTCGCTCGGGGTGACCGACGACCCGGCGACGTTCGACGAGCTGGTCGTCGAGCGGTTCCGTCGGGCCGGATTCGTGCTGATGGGCAAGACCACCACCCCGGAGTTCGGTTCGGTGTCGGCCACCGAGTGCCGGCGGACCGGGATCACGCGCAACCCGTGGAACACCGATCGCACCCCGGGCGGCAGCTCGGGCGGGGCGGCCGCCGCGGTGGCCTCGGGCATGGCGCCGATCGGCCACGCATCGGACGGGGGCGGATCGATCCGCATCCCGGCGTCGTGCACCGGCCTGGTCGGCCTCAAGCCGTCCCGCGGTCGCATCACCAGCCGCCTGTACGGCGTGGTCGGAGCGTCGACGCACGGCGTGGTCACCCGCGACGTCGCCGACACCGCGGCGCTGCTCGACGTGATGACCGAGCTCGACACCGGGTCCTGGAACGTCGCCCCGCCGTCGGGCCGACCGTACGCGGAGGAGGTCGGCGCCGAGGTCGGTCGACTGCGGGTGCGGCTGTGCGTGGAGAACGCGCTCGGGTTCCCTGTCGATCCCGAGTGCGCCACCGCCGCTCGGTCGGTCGCCGACACCCTCGCCGACCTGGGCCACGACGTGGTCGAGGGCGCTCCGGCCTGGCCTGATGCGGGGGAGTTCCTCGAGAAGTTCGTGACCATCTGGAACTGCCTGGCGATCCTGTCGCCGGTCGTCGACGAGTCCCGGCTCGAACCGCACAACATCGCGGCGTTCGAGGCGGCCCGGGCGACCGACGCCTTTGCCTACCTCGGTGCTGACGCCGCTCTGCAGGAGGAGTCGCGAGCGTTCCTGTCGCAGTTCCCCGGACCGCGCGGACCCGGCGACTTCGACGTCCTGGTCGGCCCGACCATGTCGATCCTGCCCAAGGTGGCGGGCACGATCATGGACGGTGTCGAAGACCTGCCGACCGCGCCGATCATGAACGCCATCCCGATGGCCTGCTACACGTCGGTGTTCAACGCCACCGGCCAACCCGCCATCTCGCTCCCGGTCCACGTCTCGGCCGACGGGCTGCCCGTCGGGGTGCAGGTCGTTGCCGCTCCCTGGCGTGAGGACGTGCTGATCCGCCTGGCCTCGCATTTGGAGCGGGCCCGGCCGTGGGCGGCGCTGCCCGAGCTGTGAGCCGACGTCGGCCGCTGGCGCTACTTCTCCCCGAGGTGCTCGCAGAACCGGGCGCGGAGTCGGCGTGAACGCCACCGGCGCCACGATCACCTCGGTCACCGTCGTGCCGATGCGACTGCGGTTCCACGAGCCGTTCGCCGTCACCTCGGGCGTCCGAACCCACCTCGAGACGGTGCTGGTCCGACTGACCTCGTCGGACGGCACGGTCGGATGGGGGGAGGCGTCACCCGATGAGGGCGTGACCGGCGAGTCGCCCACGGCCTGCGTCGAAGCCCTCGACGGCGTCCTCGCCGAGGCCGTGGTGGGTCGTGGGGCCGACGACGTCGACGCGCTCGGATCGTCGATCGACGACGCGGCAGGCGGGGCGGGCCCGGCGGCGCGGGCCGCGGTCGACATCGCCGTGCACGACGCCGCGGCGCGCCGGCGCGGCGTTCCGCTGTGGCGCTTCCTCGAGGACCGCATCGTGGCCGGCGGCGGGACCCGCGTCGGCCGGGACCACCTGCAGGTGTCCCGGGTGGTGAGCATGGACGACCCGGAGGTGATGGCCGCCCGCGCTGCGACCCACGTCCGCGCCGGGTTCTCCACCGTGAAGCTCAAGGTCGGGGACCCCGAAGATTGGCGCCGCGACGTCGAACGTGTCGCGGTCGTCCGCGCTGCGGTCGGCCCCGACGTCGGGATCAAGGTCGACGTGAACCAGGGGTGGCGGACCGCCGAGATGGCCGTGGCGGCGGTGGCGGCCATGGCCGAGTCCCGTCCGCTGTTCGTCGAGCAGCCCGTCGATCGTCGCGATCTGGCCGGCCTGGCCGAGATCCGCCGTCAGGTGCCGCAGGTTCCGATCATGGCCGATGAGGCGGTCGGCTCCGCCGAGGACCTCGGGCGTATCGTCGCCCTCGGCGCAGCGGACATCGTCAACCTCAAGGTGATGCGCCTGGGCGGGCTGCGGGCCGCGATCGCCGCCGATGCGGTAGCGGTCGCCGCCGGGATGCGATCCCAGATCGGCACGATGATCGAGAGCTCGATCGGATCCGCGGCCGGCCTGCATCTGGCGACGGCGCTCGCCAGCGTCGCCTTCGTCGAGATGGGTGGTCCGCTGATGCTCGCCGAGGACCCGGGGGACCTCGCCCGCTGCTACCGCGGCGAGACCGTCACCCTCCCCGACGGCCCGGGCCTGGGCGTCACCCCCCGGCCACCATTCCGATTCTCATGACCGTTCGCGCCACCAGTGGCGCGAACGGTCATGAGAATCAAGGGTGATCCGAGGTGAACGCCGGCGGGGGGAGGCCGAGCGCCCGTAGGGCGTCGATGGTCGGGCGCAGCGGCAGGCCGATCACCGTGGTCGGATCCCCCTCGATCGACTCGACCAGAGCCGCGCCCTGGCCCTGCAGCGCGTAGGCCCCGGCCTTGTCCATCGGCTCCCCGCCGGCGACGTAGCCGGCCAACGTGGCGTCGTCGACGTGGGCGAAGGTGACCCGGGCCGAACCGAGCACCTCGCTCGAGGACCCGTCCGGTCCGATCACGCACACCGCGGTCAGCACCGAGTGCGTCCGGCCCGACAGCGATCGCAGCATCCGGATTGCATCACGGGCATCGTCAGGCTTGCCGAGCACCGTCCCGTCGGGGGCGACGACGCACGTGTCGGACGCCACCACCGTCAGGCCCGACTCCCACACGGCGTCGGCCTTGGCCCGCGCCAGCCGAGAGACGTAGTCGGTGGGCACCTCGTCGGCACGGACCGACTCGTCGACCTCCGCGGCGCAGGTCTCGAACCGGTACCCGACCCGGGAGAGCAGCTCGGCCCGGCGTGGTGACGCGGACGCCAGCACGAGCGGGGGAGCGCACGACGGCACGGGTCCGTTGACCTCAGCCACCGGACACCAGGGCCTCGGCCGCAGCCGACAGCCGGATGTCCTCGTCGGGGTCGTCCAACCAGCCGTCGGGCAGCGCCACCCGCTTCAGCGCGTGGTGGTGGCTGCGGGCGATCGTGGCCGGTTCGGCCACCGGACGCGTGTCGGCGAGCGGGGTGAGTCCGTCGAGCAGGCGGTCGAGCTCGTCGAGCGAGCTGACCTGGCCGGCCGCCCGCCGGACATCGCCCCCGACGGGGTAGCCCTTGAGGTACCAGGCGAGGTGCTTGCGGAACGGCGCCAGACGGACCGTCCCGTGGAGGGGTCCGTCCAGGTGGAGCCCGTCGCCGGTGAGCTCGCCCCACTCGACGATCAGAGAGAGGTGACGCCGGATCGTGTCGACGACCTCGCCCAGGGTGGGTTCCGGCCGGACCGGTCGACCGGAGAGGGCGTCGTCGAGCTGGCCGAACAGCCAGGGTCGGCCGAGGCACCCGCGACCGATGACGATGCCGTCGCAGCCGGTGCGCTCGAACATGGCCAGGGCGTCGGCCGCGGTGAACACGTCGCCGTTGCCGAGGACGGGAACCGAGTCCACCGCGGCGACCAGCTCGGCGATGGCCTCCCACCGGGCGGTGGGCGCATAGTGCTGCAACGCGGTGCGGGCGTGCAACGCCACCCAGGCCGCCCCCTCCTCGACCGAGATCCGCGCCGTGTCGAGGTACGTCAGGTGGTCGTCGTCGATGCCCATCCGGAACTTGACCGTGACCGGCACCAGACCGCCCGACTCGGCATCGGCAGCGGTGACCACCGCCTCGACCACCCGACGGAGCAACCGCCGCTTGAACGCCAGCGCCGCGCCTCCGCCGTTGCGGGTGACCTTGGCCGCCGGGCATCCGAAGTTGAGGTCGAGGTGGTCGACCCGCCCGTCGCCGACCAGGCGGCGCACCGCCTCGGACAGGTACCCGGGGTCGGTTCCGTAGAGCTGCAGCGACCGAACGGATTCGCGGGGGTGGAACCGGGTGAGCGCCCACGACGTCGGGTGGTTCTCGACCAGGGCGCGGGCGGTCACCATCTGGTTGACGAACAACCCGCCGCCGAACCCGGCGCACAGAACCCGGAACGGTGCGTCGGTCACCCCGGCCATCGGCGCCAGCACGACCGGTGGGTCGACCCGGAAGGGGCCGAGGTCGAGGGGTCGAACGGTGACGGGCACGCCCGTAGTGTGTCCGCCCATGAGCGCCGCCACCACCGGAGAGGACCCGACCACCCGCACCGGATCGGGGAACCACATGCAGCCCGGCATCCTCGACGAGTCCGTCACCGCCTTCCGCTCCCAGCAGTTCCGGGTGAACCTGGGCGTCGACGTGGGTGCCCTGCGTCGGGCGATCGGCCGTATCCGCGACCACGCCGGCACCGAGCGGGGCGCCCGCCACGTGGTCGTGGCGGTCGGTGCGTCGTTGTTCGGCACCCTGGCCCCCGAGGAGATGCCGTCGGGTATTCGGCCGTTCACCCCGATCGAGGGGACCGACGGACACTCCGTCCCCGCCACCCAGGACGACCTGATGCTGTGGTTCACCGACGCCACCGCAGACCGCTGCCTGTCCGGTGCGTGGCACGCCCGCCGAGCGCTCGAGGGGCTGGCCGAGCTCACCGACGAGACCCCCGGCTTCCAGTTCTTCGACCACGAGGACATCACCGGCTTCGAGGACGGAACCGAGAACCCGACCGGCGAAGACCGGCTCGAGGTCGCCACCATCGCCCAGGGCCCGGCGGCGGGTGGGTCCTTCGTCCTGGCCCAGCGGTGGGTGCACGACCTGCGGGCCTTCGAGGCGTTGTCGCTGCGGGACCAGGAGCACCTGTTCGGTCGGACCAAGGACGGCTCCGTCGAGCTCGACCCGCTCCCCGAGCGCTCCCACGTGGAGCGGGTGGTCATGGACGACGACGACGGCGACGAGCGCGAGATCTACCGGCGTTCGTTCCCCTACGGCACCACCGACGAGCAGGGCCTGTTCTTCCTGGCCTTCAACCGCGACCTCGAGACGTTCCAGGACATGCTGGAGCGCATGCTCGGTGCCGCCGACGGGCAGCGCGACAAGCTCACCGACGTGTCCGAGCCGGTCACCTCGTCGTACTACCTGGCCCCGTCGGTCGAGGTTCTCGACCGCATCGTCGCCGGCTGAGGCCGACGCCGCCGTCGACCGGGCGACGCACCCGCAGCCGTCGGTGCGTTGCCGTCGGCCGGGTTCGGGGCGTAGGGTGGTCGGCGATGTCGGCCGCTTCCTCCCTCCTCCTGCTCATGTAGGCGAGTCGCCCATACCGCGACTCGCCGAACCTCCTGCGCTCCCGCAGGAGGTTTCTTGGTTTTCCGGCCCGGTCCACGTGCCCGGGGCGGCGCAGGTGGGGTCGATCCGCTCGACTCGACCCGACAGCACACATCCGTCAGCTCAGAACAGGACCACCGCCATGTCAGGTACCTCACACACGAAGATGCCCTTCGAGAAGTACCGGCCGTTCCTGCCCCTCTCCCCGGAGCAGGGCGGATCGGCCAACGGCGGCCTCCTCGATCGCAGCTGGCCGAACAACGTCCTCGACCGGGCCCCGATCTGGTGCTCCGTCGACCTGCGAGACGGCAACCAGGCGCTGATCGATCCGATGGACCCGGTCCGCAAGATGACGATGTTCACCACGTTGGTGGACATGGGCTTCAAGGAGATCGAGGTCGGGTTCCCCTCGGCGTCGCAGACCGACTTCGACTTCCTGCGCGAGATCATCGAGGGTGACCGCATCCCCGACGACGTGACCATCCAGGTGCTCGTGCAGTGCCGGGCGGATCTGATCGAACGGACCTACGAGGCCCTGCGGGGGGCGCGGTCGGCGATCGTCCACTTCTACAACTCGACCTCGGTGCTGCAGCGCGAGGTCGTGTTCGGCAAGGACCGCGCCGGCATCACCCAGATCGCGACCGACGCAGCCCGGCTGGTGCGCAAGTACCAGGACACGCTGGCCGACACCGACGTCCGCTACGAGTACTCGCCGGAGTCGTTCACCGGGACCGAGCCCGACTTCGCCATCGAGATCTCCGCGGCGGTGCTCGACGCCCTCGACCTCGGCGCCGAGGAGAAGGTCATCATCAACGTGCCGGCCACGGTCGAGATGTACATGCCCAACGTGTACGCGGACGTCGTCGAGTACGTGCACCGCAACATGCCGCACCGCGACCAGGTGATCCTGTCGCTGCACCCGCACAACGACCGGGGCACCGCCGTCGCCGCGGCCGAGATGGGTCTGCTGGCCGGCGCGGACCGGGTCGAGGGCACCCTGTTCGGCAACGGGGAGCGCACCGGCAACGTCGACCTGGTCACGATCGGGCTGAACCTGTTCACCCAGGGCGTGGACCCCGAGCTCGACTTCTCCGACATCGACGCCCTGCGCCGCACCGCCGAGTACTGCAACCGACTGCCGGTGCACGAACGCCACCCCTACGTCGGCGACCTCGTCTACACGGCGTTCTCCGGCTCGCACCAGGACGCGATCAAGAAGGGGACCGAGGCGCTCGGCGTCGGCCCGACCGGCGGCACCGACGACTACGAGGCATGGCAGGTGCCCTACCTTCCGATCGACCCCGCCCACCTCGGTCGCACCTACGACGCGGTGATCCGGGTCAACAGCCAGTCGGGCAAGGGCGGCGTCGCCTACGTCATGAAGGCCGAGTACGGCCTGGACCTGCCGCGGCGTCTGCAGATCGAGTTCTCCAAGGAGATCCAGCACGTCGCCGAGGACACCGGCACCGAGATCACCCCGTCGCAGATGTGGCAGGCCTTCGAGGAGACCTACCTGTCCGACGACGGGGGAGACATCGTGTTCCGCTCCGCCGAGGCGACCACCAACGCCGAGCGCTCCCGGGTCACCGCCCAGCTGGTGGTCGCGGGCGAGCCCCGGACCGTGGTCGGCGAGGGCGGAGGGCCGATCTCGGCGTTCGTGCGCGCCCTGCGCGACGACCTCGGCATCGAGCTGGAGGTGGTCGACTACGCCGAGCACGCCGTGTCGGCCGGCACCGACGCCACCGCGGCGGCCTACGTCGAGGCCAAGTTCCCCGACGGCACGGTTCGCTGGGGCGTCGCCCGCGACGAGTCGATCCTCACCGCATCGCTCAAGGCCGTCGTCTCGGCGGCCAACCGCTCTCGCGGGTAACTTCGGGGATCGAACGATCCAGGGGGCTCTCATGACGGACTTCGACCAGATCGACCGTGCCGAGGTCGACGCCACGATCCACGCCGTCCAGGCGGAGATCGGCACCAGCTTCACGTGGGACTACGAGCGCAGCCGCCCGGGCCTGTCGCGTCTGTACTCCAAGGCCAAGGGGTCGCAGTGGAACGCGACCACCGACCTCGACTGGTCGATCGACGTCGATCCCGAGCGGGTGTCGGCCGACCTCGGCGGGAGCTCGCCGGTCGGGCGCTTCGGTCACCTCGTCGACCATCCGGACTCGCCGGTGCGCTCCTTCGGCGAGAGCGAGTGGACCACGGTCGGCGTCGAGCTGCAGAACTCGATCCTCAGCCAGTTCCTGCACGGGGAGCAGGGGGCGCTGCTGTGCACCTCGCGCATCGTCGAGACCGTCCCGTGGATCGACGCCAAGTACTACGCGTCCACCCAGGTGATGGACGAGGCCCGTCACGTCGAGGTGTTCGCCCGCTACCTCGACGAGAAGCTCGGCCGCCAGTACGCGATCAACCCCAACCTCAAGGCGCTGCTCGACGACATCCTCACCGACTCCCGCTGGGACGTGACCTACCTGGGGATGCAGATCATGGTCGAGGGCCTGGCCCTGGCCGCGTTCGGGTTCATGCGCCAGGCGACCAACGAACCGCTCCTGCAGGACCTGCTCCGCTACGTGATGAGCGACGAGGCCCGCCACGTGGCCTTCGGTGTCCTGTCGTTGCAGGAGTACTACGGCGGTCTCACATCCGACGAGCTGCGTGAACGACAGGAGTTCGCCTTCGACGCCGCGGTGCGACTCCAGAAGCGCTTCCGGAACCTCGAGGTGTGGGAGCGGATGGGGGTCGACGGCCAGGCGGTGTCGGACTTCCTCGACACCCACAGCTACGAGCAGGCCGACGTCTTCCAGACGATGCTGTTCTCCAAGATCGTCCCCAACTGCAAGAAGCTCGGCCTGCTCGACGCGGCGGACGGGTGGCTCCGCGACCGCTTCACCGAGATCGGCGTCATCCAGTTCGAGGACTGGGTCGACACCGCCGAGGAGTACGAGGCGCTCGACGAGGTCGCGGCGGACCGGGCCGGCTGACCGGGTCCGCAGGTCGCCATTTCTGGGGTCGGAAAAGCGACAAGGTGTGTCGCTGAGCACCCGAATTTCTGGGGTGGGTCAGCGGCCGGTGGTGATGTAGTCCTGCATCTGGCGCGACTCCTCCTCGAGCTGGGTGAGCCGCGCCTTGACCACGTCGCCGATGCTGACGATGCCGACCAGCTGACCGTCGACCACCACCGGCAGGTGCCGGCAGCGGGTCTCGGTCATGCGGCGGGCCAGCTGCTGCAGGTCGTCGTCGGGCTGGCAGGTGACCACCTCGGTGATCATCACCGCCTCGACCGGTTCGTGGATGAAGGCCTCGCCGCGCTCCGCGAGACGGTGGACGATCTCGCGTTCGGAGACGATCCCTTCGATGTGGACGCCGTCGGTCGACACGACCAGAGCGCCCACTCCCCGCAGTCGGAGCTCGTCCAGGGCCTCGGTGACAGGTGCGTTCGGGGCCGTCGTGGCCACCGTCGAACCCTTCATCGAGAGGATCGAGGACACTCGCATGATCTGACCTCCGGTTGTTCCGGGCCCTTCCCCGCGCCGTGGCCGGCTGTGTGTGTTCAAAGTATGCACCCCACCGCCCCGCCCGTCACTGAAGTCCTGGTCCAGGGGTGAGGATCGGGTTCCCCGTTCGCGGTGGCGCGACCGGAATCGGCGTCGCGGTCGCCAGAATGGGTCGGTGGACGCGCACGACGTCATGGGCCGCTGCACCGAGGTCATCGACAAGCGTGCACCCGGACTCGTCCGCTTCGTCGCCGGGCTCCGCTGGGGTGGGTTGCGCACCGTCGATCCCGACGGGTGGACCTGGGGCGCCGAAGCCGCCGCCGGAGTGGGTCTCGGTCTCGGCGCCCGGGGCGCTCTGCGCGTCGCCAGCGGCGACCGGGTCCGGGTTCCGCTGCTGCCGGCGGTCCTGGTCGGTTGGCTCGGGTCGCACCTGGCGGTGTGGCGGTGGGACACGCTGAGATGGCGGAAGCGTCGGGTGGCGCTCGTGGTCGACCTGCCGGTCGAGGGGGTCGTGGCGATCGCCGAGCAGCTCGGCGCCGACGGACGACCGGTGCAGCGCTGGGAGAAGGGCAGCGGTCGCTCCCGCGTCCACGGCCTGTGGTGCCGGGCGGGCGACGTCCGCGCCGTCAACCGGGCGATCGACGCGGCGGGGGTTCGCCGACCGTGAGGGGATCGGGTCCGATCAGTCGTTGATGCCGGTCACGACGGTCGTCGAGGATCGGCGGGGCGTGGATGTGGTGCTGGTCGATCCTGCACGCCCCGAGCCGCTCGAGGCCGTCCCGTTGCGGACCGTGCTCGACGTCGACGACGAGCCGTTCGATCCGGTCGGCACCGAGCTTCCGGGAAGCACGGTCTGGGTGGCCCCGCCGGTGGCGGCGGTGGTCGTCGTCCCCTGGCGGGCGATCGCGGAGTAGCGGGCGACCGCATCGAGGCACTGACCGTCGACGCCCTTGGCGGCCAGGACCCGACGCACCGACGCCAGGACCTGGTCGGGGGGGATGCGACCCGACGAGATCGCCTCGACCAGCCGGGCGTGGACCTCGGGGACCACCTCGCTGCCCGAGACCATGGCGATGTCGGCCCCGGCGGTGATCGCCTTCTCGGCGGCCTCGGCCTGTGTGTCGGTCCTGGCGATGGCTCCCATGCCCAGCGAGTCGGTGATGACCAGACCCTTGAACCCCTCGGTGCCGCGCAGCTCGCCGGTGATCGCGGCCGAGGAGAGGCTGGCGGGTTCGCCGTCCTGGGTGAGGCCGGGGATCTCGGCGTGGGTGACCATGACCGCGGGCACGCCCGCGGTGATGGCGGTGCGGAACGGGACCAGGTCCCGGGCTCGCAGCTCGTCGATGCTGTCGAGGGAGGTGAGCTTGGCGTGCGGGTCGGCGGATCCGCCGCCGATCCCGGGCCAGTGCTTGATCACCGGCAGGACGCCCTTGCGCTGCATGGCGGGCCACACCGCTTCGACGAACCGCGACACCGTCGCGGGATCGTCGCCGTAGGAGCGGGTGCCGAGCCCCGATCCCGATCCGACGTCTGCGACCGGGGCGAAGTTCACGTTGAACCCGAGCTGCTTCATGGCCGCCGCGTGCTCACCGGCCTGCTGGGCCGCCTCCTCGGGCGTCCCCTCGGCCACCGTGGCGGCGGAGGGGATCTCGCCCAGCGCCAGCCGGAGCCGCTGCACCGTTCCGCCTTCTTCGTCGGCCCCGACCATCGGTGTGATCGGTGCGCCCTCCACCGCATCGGCGATCTGGGACCCCACGTCCTTGGTCTGGTTGCCCTTGAGTCCGAACCCGCCCACCTGGCCCGCGGCCAGCGCGTCGGCCGCGGCGTTGGGCGAGGTGACCATCACCAGCATGAGCTGCGCGGCGCGGGCCTCGACGGGCAGCATCTGGGCGCAGTCGGGTGCCTGGGTCGTCGATGTGGTCGAGCGGTCATCGGCGCGGTCTTCCGCTGCCACCTCGACCTGTTGGCCCGATGTCCCCGTGCACGCCCCGATGACGCCGACGACCGTGGTGATCGCGATCGCCGCGGCGGCACGCAGGTGTGGCCGCCGGTCGCGGCCGGTTCGGCCGGTTCGGCCGGTTCGGCCGGGCCGGCGGCGGCCGGACGTGGCGGGCGGCTCGGACATGGGCGACCACCGTAGCGCCGTGGCTGGCGGGGTCTTCTGCGCCGCCGGTCCCGTCGGTCACGGGACGCCGCGGCGGCGTCGGACAGACTGTCGTCGATGCCGAGCACCGTCACCCGTCGACGATCCCGGGCCTCGGAGTGGTGGTGGGAGCTGACCTACCGGGTCGGGCCCAACCTGTGGGTCATCCCGCTGGCGATGGGGCTCATGGGCGTCCTGCTCTTCGTGGTCACTCGTCGATTCGATCGGGTGGTGCCCGCCCCCGGTGACCACCACGCGGTGTGGGCGCCCGAGTGGCTGATCGCCCGCAACGGAGCCGACGCCTCCCTGGTGCTGACCGCATTCCTGGGAGCCCTCGCGACCGCTCTCGCCCTGGTGTTCTCGACCACGGTGCTCACGTTCTCGCTGGCCACCTCCCAGCTCGGCCCCCGGCTGATCCGCCGCTTCATGGAGGACCCCGTCACGCAGGTGACCCTGGGTCTGTTCCTGTCGACGGTGGTGTACTGCGCGCTCACCCTCGGATCGGTCCGCACCGGGATCGGATCCGCGGGTGTCCCGGCGGTGTCCTACGGCGTGTCGATGCTGTTGGGGCTGTCCTGCTTCGTCGCTCTCGTCGTCTACATCCACCGGGTGGCGACGACGATCCAGTCGCCCAACGTGGTGGCGTCGGTGGTACGGGCCCTCGACCGCTCGCTCGACGAGCGCGACGCGATGTTCGAAGGGGTCGGCTTCGACCTCGACGACGCGGCGGTCGCGGAGCTGAGAGACGCCGCGGACCGCGACGGCCAGGTGGTCGCGGCCCACGCCAGCGGGTTCATCCAGGGGATCGACCACCTGCGGATCCTGGACGCGGTCGATGCCCGGGGGGCGTCGGTGGTGATGGTCCACCGGGTGGGCCAGTTCGTGGTCGAGGGCCAGCCGCTCGCCCGCGTCCTGCCCGCCTCAGCGGCCGCTCCGCTCGCCGGAGAGCTGCACCACGCGGTCGAGATCGGTCCGTGGCGCACCCAGCGCCAGGACGCCGAGTACGCCATCTACCAGGTGGTCGAGATCGCCATCCGGGCCCTGTCCCCAGCGGTGAACGACACCTTCACCGGGATGGTCTGCGTGGACTGGCTCGGGGCGGCGCTCGTCCGAATGGGTCGGGAGCCGGACCACAACGGCGGGCTCTCGGGAGCGGACGGCCGCGTGGGTCTGTACCTGCCGCCCCTGCGGTTCGAGCGGGCGGTGCGCGCCGCGTTCGACCTGATCCGCCAGGCCGGTGCAGCCAATCCGGCTATCTCGATCCGGCTGCTCGACGTGATCGCCACCACGGCGATCGACGTGCGCCCCGAGCACCGCCCGGCGCTGCGTGCCGCGGCGGACCAGGTCCTGGCCGGAGCGTCGGCCCACGCCCCGATCGGGCAGGACGCCCGTGACCTGACCGATCGGCACCGCATTGCGGTCGGGACCATCGACTCGCTCGGGTCCCGGTGAACGCCGCTTCGACGGACGGTCCGAGGGATCCGGGTCGCTTCTCCTACCCCCCGACGGCGCCCTGCTCGATCTCGATCGGCGCGCTGCGCCGGCTGGCCCCGACGGTGGGACCGGGCCCGGGATCGGAGACCGTCGAGGTGGTCGGCCGGACGATGCTGGTGCGAGACCACGGTGGAATCGCGTTCGTCGTCATCCAGCAGGCGGGGGACCGGGTGCAGCTCGTCCTCAGCCGCACCGACGGCCCCGGACCACTCGTGCTGCCCGAGCGCGGAGACGTGGTCGCGGCGGCCGGGACGTTGGGGCGGACCCGGACCGGGGAGCTGTCGGTGTTCACCGATCGGATCACGGTCCTGGCCCCGCACCTGCTCCCGCCGCCCGACAAGCACCAGGGCCCCCGTGAGCCCGGTCGGCGGGCACGGGAGCGTGAGCTCGACCTGATCGCCAACCCCGACAGCCGTCGGACGTTCGCGACCCGGTCCACCGTCGTCCACGCGCTGCGGCGCGAGCTGCACGACCGTGGCTTCACCGAGGTCGAGACCCCGGTGTTCGCGTCGTCGGCCGGCGGGGCGGTCGCCCGACCGTTCGTCACGCACCACCACGCCCTGGGCATCGACCTGTACCTGCGCATCGCCCCCGAGCTGTACCTGAAGCGCCTGGTGGTGGGCGGGATGGACCGGGTGTTCGAGATCGGCAAGGTGTTCCGCAACGAGGGGATCGACGCCGCTCACAACCCGGAGTTCACGATCCTCGAGGCCTACCAGTGCCCGGGCGACCAGTTCGACATGATGGACCTGGTCGAGCAGTTGGTCGTCGGGGCCGGCCGGGCGGCCGGGTCGACCGAGGTGGACGTCGACGGGAACCGCATCGATCTGGCCCGGCCGTGGCGGCGGGTGGCCATGGTCGACCTGGTCGAGGACGTGACCGGGCATCGCATCGACCCCGCCGGGGATCTGGCGGCGGCCCACGCTGCTCTCGACGAACTGGGGGTGACCTGGGAGGAGCCCTGGGGTCCCGGCCGTTGCCTGCTCGCCGCGTTCGAGGAGCGCGTGGAGTCGAGCCTGGTCGAACCCACGATCGTGCACGACCACCCGTTGGAGACCTCGCCCTTGGCCCGGGCGCACCGCAGCGTCCCGGGGGTGGCCGAACGGTTCGAGGTGTTCGTCGCCGGCCGCGAGCTCGCGAACGCCTACAGCGAGCTCAACGATCCGGTCCAGCAACGCGAGCGCATGGAGTCGGCCGCCGCCATCGGTGCCGAGGTGTCAGAGGTCGACGAGGGGTTCCTGCGGGCGCTCGAACGTGGCCTGGCACCCACTGGCGGACTCGGCATCGGCGTCGACCGCCTGGTCATGCTGCTGTCGGGAGCGACGTCGATACGCGACGTGATCCTGTTCCCGACCCAACGGCCGGAGCGCCGTGGCGGCGAGGTCACGGCGCCCCGACCGGTGCTGCCGACGACTCCGTTGCCGACGACGGCCCGGCCGGGGGCGCCGGTCGCGGTCGTGCGACTCCCCGGGCTGGTCCGCGTCGTCGCCACGCTGACCACCGTCGTCGGCGTCCTCACGATGCTCAGCGCGCTGCCGGCTCTGGGGGTACGGGTCCTGCCTCTCGACGAGCTCCTCTCGCCGCTGCCCCAGGTCGTCGACGACCGGGTCCTCGCCGTCGGACTCGGGCTCTGCATGGTGCTGCTCGCCGGACAGCTGCTGCGGGGCAAGAGACGGGCCTGGAAGCTGGCGGTCGGACTCTTCGCCCTGTCCGCGGTGATCAGCGTGCTCCGCGGCGGTGAGGTCGTCGCCCTGGGTGCGTCGCTCAGCATGCTCGTCGTGTTGGGCCTGACCCGCCGTGAGTTCACCGGGCTGCGCGACCCACCGGCGATCACGCAGGTCCTCCTCGCCGCGCCGCGGTTCCTGCTCTTCGTCTACGGCTATGGGTTCCTGGCGCTGTGGAGCCAACGCAACCGCCTGGAACCCCCATTCGGGTGGGTCCGATCGGCCGAGGCGATCACCGTCGGCCTGTTCGGCGCAACCGGGCCCTACGAGTACTCGGGTCGGTTCGCCACCTGGTTCCCGGCATCGCTGGTGGTGCTCGGCGTGATCGGGCTGCTCCTCCTGCTCTGGTTGCTGCTGCGCCCGGCCGTCGCCGCCGCGGTCGGCGACTCCGACGCGGCCGGCAACCGGGCCCGGGCCGAGGGCCTGGTGAGGGAGTGGGGCTGGGACACGCTCGCGCCGTTCGCCTTGCGTCGGGACCGCAGCTGGTTCTTCTCCTCGGACGGCCGGGCGATGATCCCCTACGGGTACCTGGGCGGATTCGCCCTCGGTTCCGGCGACCCGATCGGCGACCCGTCCTCGATCCCGCTGGCGGTCGACGAGTTCATCGAGCACTGCCGGCACCACGGCTGGCAGCCGGCGTTCCTCGCCGCCCGCGAGATCGATGCCGCCTTCTACTCCGAGCGCGGCTTCCGCGACTTCTACCTGGGCGACGAGGCGGTCCTCGACTGTCGGACCTTCGACCTGGACGCTCCGGGCATGGCCCCGGTGCGACAGTCGGTCCGCCGCGTCGAGGGCACCCACCGCGTCGAGCTGATCGCCGAGTCCGAGGCCGACCCGGCTCTGGTCGCCCGGCTCAACGAGATCAGCGTCCGTTGGCGCAAGGGCGCCGACGAGCGGGGCTACACGATGGCGATGAGCACCGAGGTGGGCGCGTCCGACCCCGGTCGACTGCTCGCGGTGGCCTGGCGCGTCGGGTCCGACGCGACCGCCGAGGTCCCCGTCGCGTTCCTGAGGTTGATCCCGACCGGCGGGGGCGACGGACCGTACGGGCGGGGCTACACGTTGGATCTGATGCGGCGGCTTCCCGACGCGGCCAACGGCATCATCGAGCTCCTGGTCGCCCGGTCCGTGAGCGAGCTCGACCAGCGGGGCGTGCGACGTCTGTCGCTCAACTTCGCCGCGTTCTCCCGTTTGCTCGACGACGACGTCCAGCACACCCGGGTCGATCGCCTGCTGCGGCGGGTGGTCGACGTGCTCAACCCCTACTACCAGATCCGGTCGTTGCGCGAGTTCAACGAGAAGTTCCAACCCGAGTGGCAGCCCCGCTCGCTGATCTACGCCGATCCGGGCGACCTCCCCAAGGTGGCGTTGCGGTACGCGTTCCTCGAGGGCTTCGTCGACGTCCCGCTGATCGGCCGGCTCCTGTCCGGGCCGTCCGGAGCGGAAGGCGGGTACCACGTCGCCCGCCTTGGTGGCGAGAAATGACAGGTGTACGGTTCCGGACCGTATGCATGTGTCCTGTCGATGAGGGGTTCGTCATGCGGCATCGGATTCTGATGAAGACGTGCTCCATTCTCGTCTTCATCGCCTGCTCGATCGGGGTCAGCTCGATCGCGAATGCGGGCGACTACAACAGTGGCGAAGTTCGGTACTTCTCTGGAAGCACTGGCAGCGATCCGCAGTGTGCCTGGGGGCAGATCGATGTTGAAGTTGTATCGGGCGATCACGCGACATCCTATTCATGGACTGGCGCTGACCACTCTGTAGCCTGCTGGTTGCCGTTCAATCTCCCTGCGGGCTGGTTGCTGAACATTTCGGTGCTTCAGGTGAAACTCGGCGGTAGCTGGTATGACGTGGGGACAACCTCCGAGTACAGCACGATCACGACGTCATCCTGGGGCAACGGGTACGTCTTGTGGAATCCGCCAATGGCCATGTACAGGGCGGTGTCAGGGCACAGCGTTGCCGTGGCTGGCGGATGGCAATCCCATTTGATGGCTAGCCCTGGTTACTCATGAAGGAGATGGGATGAACCGGATCTCTCGACCGATGCACAGTCTGGCGGGAGCCTTGCTGATCTCCTTGTCCTTGGGCCTGGTGGCATGTGGTGATCCAGCTGAGCCAGTCCAGAATGTCGGAGTTGGAGCCCCGCCTACGTCAGGTTCTTCTGAAGGCCCCCCTGCGACTGATTCTGTGCCCCCGCCGGGCGACGAGCTGGATCCCGCGACGTTCGGTCCCGGTTCACTTCGGCCGGTGGTCAATTCGCGGAACTTTGACCAACGTGGGTTCGTGCGTGCGGATGACCTGTTCCCGAGTCAGCCGGGCCGTCCAATACCTGACTTGGTCGAGGTTCTGGACCCCAACGGTGCTGTGATCGCCTATTGGGGAAACCGAGTTGGCTGGATCGACAAGGATACAGTTGAAGCCCCTGGCTTCGATTTTGCTGCTTATCGGGCGACCCAGAACCACGATGCGCCGCCCAAGCCCCCGTTCAGGGGTTGATTGCGGCCGCAATAGTCGGTTCCGGCGCTTGATCGCGCCGTTCCGTCCGCAACGGTGAGCGGTCGATCGGTCGTGGTCGACGGATCCGGCCTCGGAGCTGACATGCTGGACGCCGTGAGCGACGAACGACCCGGACCACTGGACCGCATGCGGGACCCCGACGCCGACCCGGCCCGTGACCGGGCCCGACTCCGGGCCGCCGCCATGATGGCCGGCATGGGCATCGCCCACTTCCTGGTCCCCGGCCCGTTCCGGCGGATCGTGCCGCGCTGGTTCCCGTGGCGACGGGAGGCGGTGATGGTCTCCGGCGTCGCCGAGATCGCATCCGGAGCCCTGCTGGCGATCCCGCGCACCCGTCGGGCCGGGGGCTGGCTCATGCTGCTCACCGTTCTCGCCGTGTACCCCGCCAACGTGCAGATGGCGATCGACGCGTCCCGGGGTCGTTCCCAGGTGCGCGTGCCGGTGTGGCTCACCTGGTTGAGGTTGCCGCTGCAGCTGCCGATGCTGGCCCGGGCATGGAGCTTCACCCGCTGAGCGGACAGAGTCACGACCCTTCCTCCCGCCCGGTCGCGTCCCTCCCCGGATTCGCGGACCGATCGGTCCTGGAGTCCCGCGTCGACGCCGCGTCGGGTGCCGGGCGGCCGGTCGGGGCGGAGCGCCCGCTCGGGCTGGTGCGCGTGAGCGGACCCGATGACCGCGCCGCGGAGCTGGCCGACAGGCTCCGGTCCGCGGTGCGGCCCGGCGACACGGTCGCCGAGCTCGGACCCGGCCGCTTAGCGGTCCTCTGCGACCGGCTGGGCGAGCCCGACGACCTCCTCACCATCGCCCACCGGGTGGAGCAGCAGCTCGCCGCGGCCCCGCCGCTCGACCCCCGACTGGACGTCGCCCTGGTCGACCACGCCGGCAGGGAACCCGGGAGGATCGTCGGTGACGATCGACCGGGCCGACGTGTGGAGGACCCCGAGGACCTCCCGGCTGGGACGTGGGTCCGATTCGACGAGGCGCTGCGGGATCGGGCGACGCGCCGTGAGCAGACCGAGGCGGCCCTGCGTCGTTCCAGCGACGGTCGGGACCTGGTTCTGCACTACCAACCGGAGCGCGACCTCGTGACGGGCCGGACCGCGGGGGTCGAAGCCCTGCTGCGCTGGGAGCGCGACGGCGTGATGGTCGGCCCGGACCGCTTCGTCCCCCTGGCCGAGCACACCGGGCTTATCGTGCCAATCGGCGAATGGGTCCTGCGGACCGCGTGCGACCAGCTGATGAGGTGGCGTCGCGACGGGGCGGCCCGGGACGCGTTCGTGGCGGTCAACGTGTCGCCGCGTCAGCTCCTGCACGACGGCTTCGTCGGTGCGGTCCGTGAGGTCCTGGCCGATCCCGGGCTCGCCCCCGGTGACCTCGTCCTCGAGCTGACCGAGGGCGTTCTCCTCAACGACTTGGCGCTGGCACGCGACCGGTTGGGCGAGCTGCGCGGCCTGGGGGCCCGGGTGGCGGTGGACGACTTCGGCACCGGCTACGCATCGCTCACCTACCTGCACCAGCTGCCCATCGACGCGGTGAAGCTCGACCGCAGCTTCGTGAGCGGCCTCGGGGTCGACCCCCGCCTCACCGCCATCGTGACCTCGGTGCTCGGGTTGCTGGGGGCCCTCGGCCTGCAGTCGATCGCCGAAGGCGTGTCGAGCGTCGCCCAGGCCGAACGGCTGGCCGCCCTCGGCTGCGCCCTGGCCCAGGGCGAGT
>Ga0209477_1000823_pt1 | contig 19285 bp, 14 predicted proteins | sample KloWWTupernatant_FD_187180 | JGI IMG/M metagenome (GOLD analysis project Ga0209477, IMG submission 187180) | Active sludge microbial communities from Klosterneuburg, Austria, studying microevolution and ecology of nitrifiers - Klosterneuburg... | ecosystem: Engineered > WWTP > Aerobic digester >... | reverse complement strand
GGCCCGGCCGGTGATCGTCAGATTTCCGCGTCCTGGCATGCTGGCAACCTCGACCGGGATCAGCTCGCCGCCAACCTCGGTTGTGCCCAGCCCGATCGCGACGCCGACCTGCGCCTCGCCGATGCTCTGCTCGAATCCGAAACGTTTCGGCCCGAGGTACTCCTCCAGCTTCGTCTCGGTTAGCTCGATCGCACGCTGCCCGTTTCCCCCGATGCGTCCCTTGACGACGTCGCGAGCGACCTTGCGGCAGATCGCCGCCAGCTCGCGCTCGAGCGCGCGGACCCCGGCCTCGCGGGTATAGTCGCGGATCACCCGCCGCCAGACTGGCTCGGTGATTGCGAGCTGTCCCGGCTCGAGGCCGTGGGCGGCGAGCTGCTTCGGCAGCAGGTGCCGTGAGCCGATCCCGACCTTCTCCTGCTCGGTGTAGCCAGCCAGCTCGATGATCTCCATCCGGTCGCGCAGCGGCCGGGGGACGTTGCTCAGGTAATTGGCGGTCGTAATGAACAGCACCTTCGACAGGTCGTAGGGTATGTCGAGGAAGTGATCGGTGAAGTCTTTGTTCTGCTCGGGGTCGAGCACCTCGAGCATGGCCGAGGCAGGATCGCCGCGGTAGTCGGACGACATCTTGTCGATCTCGTCGAGCAGCACGACCGGGTTGATTGTGCCGGCGGTCTTCATCGCGCCGATGACCCGGCCGGGGAACGCGCCGATGTATGTGCGCCGGTGGCCGCGGATCTCTGCTTCGTCGCGGACGCCGCCGAGGCTGACCCGCACGAATGAACGGCCCATCGCCTCGGCGACCGAGCGGCCGAGGCTGGTCTTTCCGACCCCTGGCGGGCCGGCCAGACAGAGGATCTGAGCGCCCATCGCCACCGGAATGCCCTGGTCGTGCGTCAGCTTGCGGACTGCCAGGAACTCGACGATGCGCTCTTTGACCTGCTCCAGCCCGTAGTGGTCGGCGTCGAGGACCGCCTCGGCATGGTCGAGGTCGAGGTTATCCTCGGTCTGGGTGGTCCACGGAAGTGCCATGACGGTGTCGATATAGTTGCGGACAACCGTTGCCTCAGCCGAGACGGCGGGCATCCGCTCGAGCCGGAGGATCTCTTTGTTCAGGCGATCGGCAATGGACTCGGGCAGGGCGGCTTCGCGAATCTTCTCGCGCAGCGCTTCGATCTCGTTGCCCCCCTCGCCGGCCAGCTCGTCATGGATCGCCTTGAGCTGCTCGCGCAGGTAGTACTCACGCTGGTTCTTATCGATCTGCTCGCGGACCCGATTCTTGATGCGCTGCTCGAGATCGGCCATCTCAACCTCGGTCGTCAGGTGGACGGCGATATTCTCCAGCCGGCTGGCCGGGTTGAGATTTTCCAGATACTCCTGGCGCCTGCGGACCTCGCTGATGAGCTGCGTCGTCAACAGGTCGGCCAGATGGCTGCTGTCCTGCGTCGTGAGGATCATCTCCATGACCTCGGCGCTGAGCTTGCTCTTTGTCTCGCTGTAGCGTCTGGTCAGCTCGCGGGTGATCTCGATCAGGGCGGCAGCCTCGGCCGGGGGGATCTCCTCCTCATCGGCCGGCTCGGCGCGGACGGTGTAGAACGGGCGGGAACTGTTGTCGAACTGGACGATGTCGACTCGATGGAGTCCTTCGAGGACGACCTGGATGTTACTGCCCTGCTGGCGCTCGACCGAGACGATCTCGGCTAACGTGCCAACGGAATACAGATCATCGGGGCGTGGGTCATCGACATCGGGATCGTGGTGGGCGGTCACAACAATCCGCCTGTCGCGGTCGAGCGCGTCTTCGACTGCCTGAATCGAGCGGCTACGGCCGACCAGCAACGTCACGACATTGCGAGGGAAGATGACGACGTTCTTGAGCGGAAGGAGCGGATAGCGGACCGTGTAGAGATCGTAGCGGCTCATCTATGAAACCATCCTCATCGGCCCTCGTCTGCCCCGATCGCTGGCCACGACGAAACGAGGGGGACCGGCACAACTCCTCCGGACACTGTCAATACCCACTGTCCGGCCTCGGCAGGCGACCCGTCGCCAGAGCCTGGTTGCATCATCTTGAATGCGGACCGCGCACGCTGGCCTCTGCATCGTTGCGCCCCCATTGTAGCCGATCGGCCCGCCTCTGGTGACTGACAGACAAAGGGCATGCGCCAGTCTGGTCGAAGCGTCCGGGCGGGCGCGGTCAGCGCAGCACCGTGTACGTTCGCGGCTGGCTGGCGTCCCGGGTGTCGCGCAGGCTCAGAATCTCGGGCCGGCCGGCGCCTGGCAGTCAGAGGATGCCTTAGCTGCCGAGCGGCTGTCGTCGATCGACGGACGCAGCCCGCAGAACCGGTCGCCAGCGAACCCAGACAGCGATCGCCAGGAGCGCCATCGAGACTGCGGCGAGAATCGGCTGGATCGGCTCGAAGATCCGCACAGCGCCGCCCGCGCCGAGCAGCAGGACCACGATCTTGTTGCAGGTCGGACAGCCGATGGCGAAGAACGACAGGAACCCGCCGATCGTTGTCTTGCCCTGCTGGGTCGAGCAGACGTTCGCTTGCGGAAGCGCGTACGACGCCGCGAGTAGCCCGCCGAGCAGCGCGGTGACGATTAGAAAGACATAATCCTGCGGACGAACGGGCAGCATCCGAGTGAAGATCGGGTTCGGGATGACGTCGGTGGGGATGCCGATCGCGAGCAGGGTGAAGGTGAATCCGGCAAGACCGTAGATCGTAGCTCGGACGGTCTCTGACATTCGATTGGCGGTCTGCATCTGCGCTCCTGTCTACATTGACTCCGTTGATTGTGGCCCACACGCGCTATCCCGCGCCAGTATCGCGCGGCTTGACAAGCCCGCCGGCATCGGCGACGGTGTCGAGCGTCGATGATCGAAGGGAGGTTGCGCATGACAGCAACAATCGGGATGGACGAGGCCAGAGAGCGGATCGCCGCCGAGGCACGGGCGCTGCACCCGCGACTGGTCGCGATCTCTCAGGATCTGCATGCACATCCGGAGCTGTCATTCGAGGAGCATCATGCGGCAGCGCTGTTGACCGGCGAGCTGGAGGAGCACGGCTTCGAGGTCGAGCGCGGCACGGCGGGGATGGAGACTGCCTTCATCGCGACGTACGGCAGCGGCGAGCCGGTTGTCGCGATCCTGGCCGAGTACGACGCGCTGCCGAAGTTGGGCCATGCCTGCGGCCACAACCTGATCGCGACCTGGGGTGTCGGCGCGGGGATCGCGCTCCGCCGGGCGCTGCCGGACATCTCCGGCACGATCAAGGTGATCGGCACGCCCGCCGAGGAGGGGGGCGGCGGCAAGGTCATCATGGCCGAGGCCGGGATATTCAACGGCATCGACGCGGTGATGATGATGCACCCACGCGACACGACCTACGCGGATCGCGGCTCGTTGGCCATCGCCCACTACGAGGTCGCCTTCCACGGCAAAGCGTCGCACGCCTCGTCGGCGCCGGAGAACGGGATCAACGCCCTCGACGCGCTGCTGCAGGTCTACTTCTCGATCAACCAGCTGCGGCAGGCGTTCCCTCCGCAGACGCGGATCCACGGCATCATCACCCACGGCGGCGACGCAGCGAACATCATCCCCGATTACGCGGCCGGCAGCTTCCTCGTCCGCGCCAACGACCAGACCTACCACGAGAAGCTCAAGCAGCAGTTTCGTGATATCTGCGAAGCCGCCGCGCTGGCAACCGGCGCGCGCGTCGAGATCGACGAGGGGATCGGCTACAAGCAGCGCGTCTGCAACAGCGCGCTGGTCGAGACCTTCCGCGACAACCTGGAGCGGCTCGGCATCGCGTGTGAAACGCCAACAGCAACGACCGGCGTCGGCTCCAGCGATATTGGCGATGTCAGCCAGCTTGTGCCGACGATCCACCCCTATCTGCAGATCTGTGACAAAGGCACCTCTGGCCACACCACCGGCTTCGCCGAGGCGGCTGGCAGCGCCAGAGCCGACGGGCTCACCGTGACCGGCGCGACGTTGCTGGCCTGGACCGCCGCGGAGGTCCTGCTGCGTCCGGAGCTCCGCGAGCAGCTGCGCCTGACGTTCCGCGAGCAGATCGGACGAGATCCCGCGCGCTGAGCGACACGCGAACGACGTGGCGCGGTTTCTGCCATATCGGAGCTATCTGCTGGTCGCCATCACCGGAAGGGGCGTCTCGACGATGATCCGATTGAAACGCGCGTATGAGCCAGCGTCGGACGACGACGGCGCGCGCTACCTGATCGACCGGCTCTGGCCGCGCGGGATAAAGAAGGAAGATCTGCGGATCGACGGCTGGCTGAAGGAGATTGCGCCGAGCACCGAGCTCCGCAAGTGGTTCGGTCACGATCCGGCGAAGTGGGTCGAGTTCCAGCAGCGCTATCGGCGCGAGCTGGAGGATAACGCCGCAGCATGGCAACCACTGCTCGATGCGGCACGGCAGGGAACCTTGACCCTGGTCTACAGCGCGAAGGACACCGAACATAACGACGCGGTCGTGCTTCACGCATTGCTCGAAGAGCGGCTGGGCCAACACTAACGGTTGCCGGTTGTGTTCCGCGAGGTCCCGACCTGCCGTTCTTGCAGGGTGACACGGCGGCCAATCGATCTATAATGTCGTTGTCGAACACCGCTGCGACCGCTCACCGGGCCGGCATCCGACCCGCGGGTCGATCGTCTCAATGCGAAGGCAGATCGTTCGATGGGATCGGATCCGGGGTAACTGCGACATCAGTCGAGGGCCAGTTCGTCGTCGACGCACGGCAGCGGATCATTCAGTGGAGCGCTTCCGCCGCCGCGCTGACCGGCGTGTCCGCCGACCATGCCCTGTCGCGCCCATGCTACGAGGTTGTTGGCGGTCTCGACGATTTCGGCCGGCCGGCCTGCCGGTCTGGCTGCCCTGCGTTCGCGGCCCTCCGCGCCGGTCATCTCGTTGGTCATTGCGCGACGCCCGCCCGACACGACACGAGCCCAACGACCCGGCTGCACTGCGAGCTTCACGCGCTGCCGTCCGCAACTGGTGGCGCCGTCGGCCGTCTCTTCGTCGAGGAAAGCGAGTCCGATCGCAGCGGCGTGGCGGGAGGCGCGGATATCCTCGGCGATCTTGCCGCGCTGGCCACACTTGCAAGCTCGCTCACCATCGCCGATTTCCCAACCGGCGTCGAGCGCGCGCTCGACATCCTCTGCGACGCGACCGGAACCGAATCGGCCGAGCTGTTTCTGACCGAGCCCGCCGGACACGACATGCTGCTGACGACCTACCGCGGGCCGTTCCGCAGCGCCTTCTGCCAGATGGTCCGCTTCGCACCGGGCGAGGGGTTCCCCGGCCGCGTTCTGGTCGAGCAGCGTCCAACAGGGACGAATGCGCTGGAGGAGGACGATCGTTACCTCCGCTCGCGGGTCAAGGCGAAAGGGTATCGATCGTACCTCTGTGTGCCGCTGACCGTGCCAGAAGGGGTCATTGGCGCGGTCTGCCTCAGCTCGCGTGATCCGGATGTGTCGCTGCCCGCCGCAGAGCGCCTGCTGACATGGGCGAGCACGCCGATTGCCACCGCGCTCCAGGCCGGGCTGTTGCAGGTTCGCGAGCAGGTGCGTGCTGGCACGATTGCGCCGGTTATCGTGGACGACCGGGAGCCGGATGCATTGCTGGAGCGCGTGCTGCGTCACACCTTGACCAAGGCGGAAGCCGACGGAGGCGCGATTGCGCTATTTGGCAACGGCGGGGGTGTCGCGCGACGCGTTGCCGCTGGCGACGCGGTGGATATCCGCTGCCCCGCGCTATCGGGCGGGGCCTGTGGTTGCCCTGCGCTCGACGGGCAGCATGGCGTTGCGCTCTTTGGCGCCCGGGCCAGCTGGCCGGTCGCCTGTCGCCGCGCGCGTAGCTTGGGGGCGATGCACTACTGCCTGCCGATGCAGGATGGCGGCGAGTCGATCGGGGTGATCCAGCTCGTCTACCGCGACGCCGCGCCCACGCCGCCGACTCGTCATCTGCGCATTCTGCTGGAGGTCGCTGACCAGGCGGCTAGCCTCGCCCGGCTTGCCCGCGACCGGGAGGAGGCGCGACGCACCGCCGAATCGACGATGTTGCGCCTGCTCCAGTCCCGATCAACCGTCATGGAACTGTTGCCAGCCGAGGGCGAACCGCTGCTCCGCGTCCGCTGCTTCGGCCGTTTCGAGATCGAGCGCGACGGCGCGCTCGTTGCGCCGGAGACGTTCAAGCGACGCAAGGCGCTGACGCTGCTGAAGATTCTGCTGACGCACGCCGATCGACCGGTGTCGATCGAGACGCTGACCGAATGGCTCTGGCCCGAGAGCGACCCACGTGCCGCGGCCAACCGACTCTACGTCGTGGTGCATGCGCTCCGCGAGGCGATCGAGCCGGCCGGCGCACATGGCGACTGGTCGTTCGTGCGCACGAATGGCGACCAGTATCTCTTTGACACCAGCGATTGCTGGGTCGACCTCGTCGAATATCGCGCCGCCCTCGACGCCGGCCGTCAGGCAGAGTCGGCCGGCGAGCCAGAGCGAGCGCTAGCTGCCTACGACGCGGCCACGCGCCTCTATCGGGGCGACCTGCTGGAGGACGATCCGTTCGATGAATGGTGCCTGATGGAGCGCGAGCATCTGCGCGAGACGTATCTCGACGCATTGCATGGCGTCGCCGTGCTGTCGCGCGAGCGGGGCGAGATCGACCGGGCGATCGACGCTTATCGCCGGGTATTGCAGGTCGATCCATTGCGCGAGGAGTCCCAGCGCCAGCTCATCGAGACCCTCTCGAACGCCGGCCGGCGCGCTGAGGCGCTGCGCCAGTACGAGCATCTTCGCGCGCTCTTGCGTCGCGAGCTGGATATCACCCCGATGCCCGAGACCGAGGACATCGTCCAGCGCATCCGCGCCGCGACGCCACAATCGGGCCGCGTCGCCGACTCCCTGTAAGCCAACCGAAAGCCTGCGCCCCTACTACTGTTCCACGTCGGCTGTCTTGCTCGACGTGGCGACGGTTGGCGAGCTCGTCAGCCGAGAGGACGGGAGTCGAGCGTGATGCCTCCCTGACGAGCCGAGGGAAGAAAATCGACAATCGCGTGTAAGGCACGTGAAAGCGCGGGATGCGATACCAGATGCCAGACCCGCCCATGGCGACCACGCGAGCTCGCGTCACGACCCGGTGACCTTCGTGATCGTCCTGTGGCTGGAGCCGCGTGACGAGATGCGGGAGCCGGAGTGGCGCTGGCGGGTGCGCGAGGTGAGGGATGGCGAAGAGGCGAGCTTCCGGCGATTGGACGATGTGTTGGCCTACATCGCGGCGCGGAGCGGCACGGCCGGCCCCGCCTGAGATGTTCGTGTCCGGCAGATGAGGTGAGGCGATGAGGGGTGAACCTGTTCTGACCGGCGCCCGCCGTCGAGCGAGGCTGCCGTTGTTGCTGCTGATCGTCGTTGCGCTAGCGGGAATCCCGATGCTGGCGATTGCCGCCGCGCCGTCCGCCGACGAGGGGAAGACGCTGTTCCAGCAGAAATGCAGCAGCTGTCACACCATCGGCGGGGGGACACTGGTCGGCCCGGATCTGGCCGGCGTGACCGGGACTCGCGACCACGACTGGCTCGTTCGCTGGATGAGCGACCCGCCGGGAATGGTTGCCAGTGGCGACCCGACGGCCACTGCGCTGCTGGCGCAGTTCAACAACGTCCAGATGCCGAATCTCGGCCTGAGCGCCGATCAGGTTGATTCGCTCCTTGCTTACCTCGCCGCGCCGAGTGGGGCGCCGACCTCTCCGGCGGCGACGCTGCCGGCCGGCGATGCGGCGCGGGGCAAGGAGTACTTCATCGGGCAGAAGCGCTTCGCCAATGGCGGCCCGCCCTGCATGGCCTGCCACAGTATTTCCGGCATCGGGGTGCTTGGCGGCGGGAAGCTCGGGCCGGATCTGACCGGCAGCTACGCGAAGTGGGGCCCCGCTGGCCTTACCTCGTTCGTGACTCAGCCGGCCACCGTCACGATGAGCGCCGTCTGGACGCAGACCCCACTGACCCCGCAGGAGGGTGGCGACCTAATCGCGTTCGTGCAGCAGGCATCGGTCAGCCAGCGGCCGGCCAACACGGTCGTGCAACTCGCGGTGCTGGCGGTGCTGGTCGCGGTGGCGCTACTGGTCGTCGCAAGGCTGACATGGAGAGAACGGCTGACCGGCGTGCGGCGACGAATGGTTGCGAACGCTCGACGTTGAGCCAAAGAGCAGGGGCGAGCGCGCCCCGCGTGGAAGGTCGGAGCAGATGGGCTGGATACAGGACCTGGTCAATCCCAAGGCGCGCCGGTGGGAGGAGTTCTATCGGAACCGCTGGCAGCACGACAACATCGTCCGCAGCACGCATGGCGTCAACTGCACCGGTGGCTGCTCCTGGGCGGTCTACGTCAAGGACGGCATCATCACCTGGGAGATGCAGCAGACCGACTATCCGCAGCTCGACCCGAACCTGCCGCCATACGAGCCGCGCGGCTGCCAGCGTGGGATCTCCGCCTCGTGGTACGTTTACAGCCCGATTCGGGTGAAGTACCCCTACGCGCGCGGCGCGCTGCTCGATCTATGGCGGGCGGCCCGCTCCCAGCATGCAAACCCCGTCGACGCCTGGGCCGCGCTGATCGAGGACGAGACGCAACGGACGCGCTTCCAGCGCGCTCGGGGCAAGGGCGGATTCCGGCGCACCAACTGGGACGAGGTGCTGGAGATCGTCGCCGCTGCCAGTCTCTACACCGCCCGCCGCTGGGGACCGGACCGGGTGTTCGGCTTCTCGCCGATCCCGGCGATGTCGTATCTGTCGTATGCCGGAGGGTCGCGGTTCCTGCAGCTCTTTGGCGGCGTGAACATGAGCTTCTACGACTGGTACGCCGACCTGCCCAACGCCTTCCCGGAAGTCTGGGGCGACCAGACCGACGTCTGCGAGAGCGCCGACTGGTTCAACAGCAAGTACATCATCTCGATGGGCTCGAACCTGAACATGACCCGCACCCCAGATGTGCACTTCATCTCCGAGGCGCGGCATGAGGGGACGAAGTTCGTCGTTGTTGCGCCGGATTTCAGCCAGGTGGCCAAGTACTCTGACTGGTGGATTCCGATCGAGGCCGGCCAGGATACAGCGCTCTGGATGGCGATCAACCACGTCATTCTGACCGAGTTCCACGCCAACCGCACCGTCCCGTACTTCGCCGACTACGTCAAGCGCTATACCGACGGGCCATTCCTCGTCGCGCTGGATCAGGATGGCGACCACTACCAGCCGGGCCAGCTGCTGCGCGCTGGCCGCGTCGCTCGCTATGCAGATGTTGAGAATGGCGAGTGGAAGTTCCTCGTCTACGACCAGAACAGCGCCGAGCCGCGCATGCCGGCCGGCACGGTCGGCTTCCGCTGGGGGTCGGAAGAGGGCAAGTGGAACCTCAAGCTGCAGGATGCTATCGATGACAGCCCGCTCGACCCGGCAATCTCGATGCTCGGGCGCGAGGAAGACATTCTGAACGTCGCGTTCTACGACTTCGCCGAGGCGCGAGAGTCGGTTCGCGGCGTGCCGGTCCGATACGTCGAGACGAGCGAGGGGCGCGTCGCGGTCACGACCGCCTACGATCTGCTGATGGCGCGTTTCGGCGTCGGGCGCGGCCTGTCGGGCGACTACCCGGTCGATTACGACGAGGTGAACGCCTACACGCCGGCCTGGCAGGAGAAATACACGGGGATCGGCCGCGACACGGTGATCCGGCTGGCGCGTGAGTTCGCCGGCAATTCCGAGGCGACCGAGGGCAAGACGATGATCATCGTCGGCGCCAGCGTCAACCACTGGTACTACAACAACCTTGCCTACCGTGCGCCGATCACTGCGCTGCTGCTCTGCGGCTGTTGCGGGCGCAACGGTGGCGGCATGAATCACTACGTCGGCCAGGAGAAGCTCTCGCTCGTCGCGCCGTGGACCAGCCTGGCGTTCGCGCTCGACTGGGTCAAGCCGCCGCGCCAGCAGCAGAGCCCGATCTGGCACTACGCGCACAGCGACCAGTGGCGCTACGAGGGCGACTTCACCGACTATGCCGCCGTTCCACCCGACGCCAAGTGGGCGAAGGGCCACGCGCTCGACCTCGCGGCGTCCGCGGTCCGAATGGGCTGGATGCCGTTCTACCCGCAGTTCGACCGTAACTCGCTGGACGTAGCCGCCGAGGCGAAGGCTGCCGGCGCGACGACGCGGGAGGAGGTGACCGAGCGGACGGTTGCCCAATTGAAGGATGGCAGCCTGAACTTCACCGTCGATGATCCGGACGCGCCCGAGAGCTGGCCGCGCGTCTGGCTGATCTGGCGCGGCAACGCGATCCAGTCCAGCGCCAAGGGACACGAGTTCTTCCTGCGTCACTACCTCGGCACGCACGACAACATCGACGCCGACGAGCATGCGCGGGATTCGGTGCGCACGATCACCTTCCGCGAGCCAGCGCCGCGCGGGAAGATGGACCTGGTCGTCGACCTCAACTTCCGGATGGACTCGTCGGCGCTGTACTCCGACATCGTCCTCCCGGCCGCGTTCTGGTACGAGAAGAACGACCTTAACACGACGGACCTGCACTCGTTCATCCATCCGCTGGGCCAGGCGGTGCCGCCGGTCTGGGAGTCGAAGACCGACTGGGAGATCTTCAAGGCGCTGGCGCACAAGGTATCGGAGATGGCGCCGGACACCTTCCCCGAGCCGGTGACCGATATCGTCACGCTGCCGCTGCGCCACGACACGCCGGATGAAATCTCGCAGCCCGAGCCACTCGACTGGCGGGCCGGCGAGTGCGAGGCGATCCCCGGCAAGACGATGCCGCATTTCCACCTCGTCGAGCGCGACTACAGCAAGATCTACCAGCGCTTCATCTCGCTCGGGCCATTGATTCGCGAGGACGGGATCAGCGGCAACGGCGTCCACATCCCGATCGCGCCGTTCTACGACGAGCTTCTGAAGAACCCGCTCGGTGGTTCGCCCGACCCGCGCCACATGCGCTGTGTCGAGTGGGACGGCCAGCGCTACCCCAGCCTGGAGGATGCGCTGGACGCGGCGAACACGCTGCTCTACCTCGCGCCGGAGAGCAACGGCGAGGTCGCCTGGGTGGCCTACAACGAGGAGCAGAAGCACACCGGGGTGCAGCTGACCGACCTGGCCGAGGACAACCGCGGGGTGCGGATCAACTTCGGCGATATCACCCGCCAGGTGCGGCGCAACCTCAGCAGCCCGTGCTGGTCCGGAATCGTCAACGACGGGCGCGCCTACGCCGCCTGGACGCTCAATGTCGAACGGCTGGTGCCGTGGAGGACCCTCACCGGCCGGCAACAGTTCTATATCGACCACCCCTGGTACATCGACTTCGGCGAAAACCTGCCGACCTACAAGCCGAAGCTCAACCCGGTCAAGACCGGGGATATCGTCCGCAGCCCGGTCGATGACCAGTGCCTGGTGCTGAACTACATCACCCCGCACGGCAAGTGGAATATCCACTCGACCTACAAGGACAACCACCGGATGCTGACCCTTTCGCGCGGGATGGATCCGATCTGGATCAACGACAAGGATGCCGAGAAGATCGGTCTCAACGACAACGACTGGGTCGAGGTCTACAACGACAACGGTGTTGTCGTGACTCGCGCGGCGGTCAGCGCCCGCGTCCAGCCAGGCACGGGGCTCTACTACCACGCGGTCGAGCGCACGATCTACGTGCCCAAGTCGCAGGTGCGCGGGAAGCGCCGCGCCGGAGGCCACAACAGCCTGACGCGGACACGGATCAATCCGGTCCAGCTGGCCGGCGGCTATGGGCAGTTCACCTACGGCTTCAACTACTGGGGGCCGATCGGCATTCTCACCCGCGATACCTACTGCGTCGTGCGCAAGCTATCCGAGCTGGAGTGGTAGCGCCACTGGGGAGGAACAGGACGATGGACATTCGCGCGCAAGTCTCGATGGTCTTCCACCTCGACAAGTGCATCGGCTGCCACACCTGCAGCGTCGCCTGCAAGAACATCTGGACCGACCGCAAGGGCACCGAATACATGTGGTGGAACAACGTCGAGACGAAGCCAGGCACCGGTTACCCGACGTTGTGGGAAGATCAGGACAAGTATCACGGGGGCTGGGAGCGCAAGAACGGCCACACCGACGAGCCGGCCGAGATCAAGCTGCGGCTGCATAGCCGGACCGGTGGCCTGAAGAACATCTTCGCCAACCCGTACCTGCCGACCGTCGACGACTACTACGAGCCGTGGACCTACGACTACGAGCACCTGTTCAGCGCGCCGGAGGGCGACGACCAGCCGACTGCGCGGGCCGTCTCGATGATCACCGGTAAGCCGATGGACACGATCGAGGCCGGCCCGAACTGGGACGACGACCTCGGCGGGTCGCCGGTCTACGCCGCCAACGACCCCAACATGGCGAAGCTCACCGACGTGCAGCGCGAGCAGCTGTCCGAGGTCGAGCGGCTGGTCTTCTTTTACCTGCCGCGCATCTGCAACCACTGCCTGAACCCCGGCTGCGTCGCCGCCTGCCCGGCCGGCGCGATCTACAAGCGTGGCGAGGATGGCATCGTCCTCGTCAGCCAGGAGAAATGCCGCGCCTGGCGGATGTGCATCTCCGGTTGCCCCTACAAGAAGGTCTATTACAACTGGAGCACCGGCAAGTCGGAGAAGTGCATCCTCTGCTTCCCGCGACTGGAGAGCGGCCAGCCGCCGGCCTGCTTCCACTCCTGTGTTGGCCGTATCCGCTACCTCGGCATCCTGCTCTATGACGCCGACCGTATCCAGGAGACGGCAACGCTGCCGGACGAAGAGTTGGTCGAGGCGCAGCGCGAGATGATCCAGGATCCGTTCGACCCGCAGGTCATCGCCGCCGCGCGAGCGAGCGGTGTGTCCGACGCGCTGATCGACGCTGCGCAGAAGTCGCCGGTCTACAAGTTCGTCAAGCTCTGGAAGCTCGCTCTGCCGCTGCACCCGGAGTTCCGCACGCTGCCGATGCTCTTCTATGTCCCGCCGATGATGCCGGTGCTGGCGAACGTCGAAAAGGGCGCATACAACGTTGCTGGCGCCGACCAGGAGGGGTTGGGCGCGATGCTCAGCTCGCTCGAACAGGCGCGGATGCCACTGCGCTACATGGCCAGCCTCTTCTCGGCCGGCAACGAGAAAGTCGTCGAGGAGGTCTACCGCAAGCTGATCGCGGTTCGCGTCTTCAAACGTGGGGAGACAGTAAAGGATTACTCGACCGATGAGGTGAAACAGGCGCTGGCCTCCGGTGGCACAACCGCCGAGGAGGTGGAGGCGATCTTCCGCCTGACGGCGCTGCCGACGTTCGACGAGCGCTTCGTTGTGCCGCCACTCGCCCGCGAGCAGGCGATCGAGCAGACCCTCGACCCGTTCAGCCATAAGCCAGCGGCGGGCTTCGGCTTCCGCGAGGCTCCGAAGCGGAGGTTCTAGCGTGAATGACGATGCCGGGCGACTCAGCCTGACGTATTTCGCCGACCTGCTGGAGTATCCGCGCGGCGACATCATCCGCGTCGCGGAAGAATGCGCGGCGCTGCTTTCGCCAGCGCTGCCAGAGGCCGCCGGCCCACTCCGCGATTTTGCCAATGGGATGACCGGTCTGCCGCGCGGGACGATCGAGGAGATCTACACCTCGACGTTTGACCTCGACCCGGTCTGCTACCTCTACGTCGGCTACCACGTCTTTGGCGAGACCTACAAGCGCAGCGTCTTTCTGGTGGCGCTCAAAGAGCGTTACCGCAATTGCGGCGTCGGTATCGACAGCGAGCTTGCCGACCACATCTCGGCAATGCTGCGCTACGTCGTCGCGGGCGACGACGCCGAAGATGTCGACGTCGTCGTCCGCGAGGCGTTGCTACCCGCGCTGCAACGAATGACCGGCCGGGCGAAGTCGGCCGGTCATGACGACGAGGGGGAATCGCCCCCTGTCGAGACGCCGGCCGGGGAGCGGCAGCTCTATCGGGGGCTGCTCGAGGCGCTGCGGTTGGTGCTGATGGAGATGGCCGGCATCGAAGATGAGTCCGAGATCGAGCTGGCCGCGCTGGCCCATCGGTCGCTGGCCCACTGAGAGGGGGCGTCATGTTCGATAGCGTGCTGTTCGCGACATTCCCTTACCTCGCGGTCATCGTGGCGGTCGGTGGCGGACTCTTTCGTTATTACCGCGATCGGTTCACCTACTCCAGCCAGTCGTCGCAGTTCCTGGAGACTCGCGCGCTCTTCTGGGGGTCGGTTACCTGGCACTATGGGATCATCCTGATCCTCGCCGCCCACGTGCTGGCGCTCTTGCTTCCCGGACTCTGGGGGGCGCTGATCGCAAACCGGGTCTGGCTCTATGTCATGGAGGTGACTGGCCTGGCGCTCGCCTTGCTGACGATCTTCGGCATGGTGTTGTTGATCCAGCGAAGAATCCGCAAGCCACGGGTTTTCGCGGTGACGACCGGGATGGACTGGCTCCTCCTCGCCGCGTTGCTCACCCAGATCGTGCTGGGCTTCTGGGTCGCGCTCTTCTATCGCTGGGGGTCGGACTGGTATCTCCACACTGCCGTGCCGTGGCTGATTTCGCTGGCTAAGCTCCAGCCGAACATCACCTACGTCACCGTCCTTCCCTGGACAGTCAAGCTCCATATGCTGGGCGGATTCCTCATCATCGCGCTCTTCCCGTTCACTCGCCTGGTGCATCTGGTGACGTTCCCGATCACCTACCTCTGGCGACCGTATCAGGTAGTGGTCTGGAACGTGCGCCAGCGGGCGGTGCGTTGATGTCACGAGGGGATGACGCCATGACGACCGACAGAAGGTTGGCGGAGCTGCTGATGGCCAGCGCCGAGCTTCACGCGCACCTCTGCCCGCGACAGGTGCTGGGTGTGCGGATGAGCCTGCTGGCCGGCAATCTGCTGGGCCTCGATCTGCCGCAACGAGACAAGCGACTGATTACGATCGTCGAGACCGATGGGTGCGCCGCCGATGGGGTCGCCGTCGCGGCTGGCTGCTGGGTTGGCCGGCGGACGCTGCGGGTCGAGGATTTCGGCAAGGTTGCCGCAACCTATGTCGACAGCAAGACGGGCTGCTCGGTTCGCATAACGCCACGGCAAGATGCCCGCCGCCTGGCCGGGCAGTACGCCCCGCCGACCGACGATCGCTGGTGGGCACAACTCATCGGCTATCAGCGGATGCCCAACGAGCTTCTGCTCGACTGGCGGTCGGTTGCCCTGCGCACCCCCGTTGAAGATCTGGTGAGTCGTCCGGGGCTGCGCGCTATCTGCGCCGTCTGTGGCGAGGAGGTCATGAACGAGCGGGAGGTCGAGCGCGACGGCCTGACGTTGTGCCGCGCTTGTGCCGGGCAGACGTATTACTCGAGCAGAGGGAGCGACGTCGCGAGTCTCGATGTCGTCGACACGCGCGCGGGGTCGCTCGCCTGGCGATGAGCGACGGCCGGTATCCGGCTGGACTCCGGCGGGCGACCGCGACGGTGGTGGCCGAGCTCCACCCCGGCTATTTCGCGTTGGTGATGGCGACAGGCATCGTCTCGATTGCGTTGCATCAGCACGGATTCGAGGCGCTCGCCCGTGTGCTGCTTGGATGCAACATCGCAGCCTGGGCTGCGCTCTGGCTGCTGACGCTGGCGCGCCTCGCGCGCTACCCTGCGCGCGTGTGGGCGGATGTGCTCGATCCCCAGCGGGCGCCGGGGTTCCTCACGATCGTTGCCGGGACGAGCGTGCTGGGGCGTCAGCTGGTGTTGATGACGAGAAGCCATACGCTGCCCTTTGCGCTCTGGGCAGCGAGCGGGGCGCTCTGGATCATTCTGCTCTACGGGTTCATCGCCAGCGTCATGCTCCGCGAGGAGCAGCCAGATATCGCACATAGCCTGCATGGCGGATGGCTGCTGGCCATCGTGGCGACCCAGGCGGTCTCGCTATTGGGGACGCGGGTCGTCGACCAGGCCGGCCGTGGCAGCGAGCTGCTGCTCTTCGGCATGCTCGCACTGTTTCTGCTCGGTTGCCTGCTCTACTTCTATATCGGGGGGGCGGTCTTCTTCCGTCTGCTGTTTCTCCGGCCAGTCGCCGCCGCGCTGACGCCGCTCTACTGGATCGCGATGGGCGCAGCCGCGATTACCGTTGTGGCCGGCGCGACGCTGATCGAGAGCGTAGCCGAGTGGCGCATCCTCCCACCGATCCTGCCGTTTCTGATTGGCATGACCCTGTTATTCTGGGCTATTGGCACCTGGTGGATCCCGCTGCTCGTCATCCTCGGTGTCTGGCGGCATGTCCTCCGGCGGCATCCGGTGGTCTACGAGCCGCAGTATTGGGGCATGGTCTTCCCGCTCGGCATGTATGCCGTTGCAACGCACGAGGTGTCGGTGGTGCTGGGCCTGCCGGCGCTGGATTCGTTGTCATCTGCGTTCGCATTCGTTGCGCTACTGGCATGGGCAGGCATTCTCGCCGGCATGGCGCGTCGGGTTGCAGACCGGCTTGCAGCAGCAACCCGCCCAGGACCGGAAGCATCCCCCGTCGAGAAGCGCTAAGTCATACGCCCGAGCGTAGCGATCGTTCGCCGCGATTGTGGCTGGTATGGTTGGATCCGGGATCCGATCGACTTCGTCGCGGGGAACAGTCCATGCGCTCACGCTATCGACATCTGGCTATGTCCGCGTTCGCCGTCGCGCTGGCGCTGGCTATGGCCACGCCGGTGCTGGCAGCGCCGCGCTTTACGGAAACGGCGCTGCGCAACGGCTCGTCTCCCTCGGCGTCCGTCGCGACGCGAGGCAGTGGCGTTCGGTTGCTGACTGCCTACTACACCCAGCGCGACGGTTCGATCTATGCCGATAGCAACTGCGGGATCGCCGCGATTGCGATGTCGATGGCGGCCTTCGGCCATGTCGAGCCGCTGCTGCCGCTGCGTGAATCGGTCAACGCGTTGACCGGCGACTGGCATCCGGATAGCGGCCTCGACTGGTCTTCCCTGATCGCGGCGCTCCAGCTGCGCGGCTTCGTGGCCGACGGGCCGTACGCTGGCGGCAGCTACCGGAGCTGGACCGTCGAGGAGATGCTGGCCGAGACGCGGGCCGGCCGGCCGGTGATCGCCCTCGTCCACCAGCGCTCCCTCCCCGGCCATGCGGACATCGATTACGACGGCGACCACTACGTCGTCTTCCTCGGCGCGACCGACGACGGACGTGTCGTCTATCACGACTCAGCCCTCCCCGGCGGCGAGGGCGCCTACCGCACCACCGACCGGACGACGTTCGAGTACGCCTGGTCGCACACCTGGATCGGCCAGAACAACACGGCCATGGCGGTGTACCAGCCGTAGGGCCATCACCCCCCGCCCCTCTCCCAACCTTAGGAGAGGGGGAACGTGGGGAGTGACCTCTCGAGCAACCTTATTCGAGTCGCGGCCTACAGCTTCTCGCCCCGGGTGATCGGCGTCGGGACGACCCACTCGTCGCCGCGCTCGGTGGTGATGTATTCCGGCCACTTGAGGTCGTGGGGCGGGACGATATCCTTCGGCAGCAGCGGACCGACCCAGTGCTTCCCGCCGACCCCGCCGCCGGTGCGCTCGACGAACTCCGCCTTCGCCTTCGCCAGCTCGTCCTCCTTCGTCGCCAGGTCGAGGAGCGTCGCGGCGATCGTCTGGCCGGCGACGAACATGCCGGGGTCCATGATCTCCGGCCGACCGCCCATCGCGAGATACGTCCAGGCCGGATACTGATATCCAGCGGATGGCGGGCGCAGGCGCGGGCGGGCGGTCAGCAGCCGCACCGATGGCGCGTGCCACATGTATTCGACATAATCGTCAGCGCCGATAAACTGTTGCCACGGCGGAAGTTGCGAGCGGACCTGCGCCTCGTAGTCCTGTGGCGGCAGGAGCTGGCTGACGTCGGGCGGGAAGGGGTTGTCCATCTGCGCGAGGCCGAGGTTCTTCTGGATTTCGCGGCCGAACGCCCGGGCGCTCTCGTCGTACTCGGGCGGTCCGACCTGGGCGAGGTTGCGCCAGGTGAGGTCGGCCATCGCCTGATTCGGCAGCGCGACGCGCGTCTTCGACACCCAGCGCACCGACACCTCGCAGCCGGTGACGGCGGCGGCGTGGCGGGCGTTGTCGGCCAGCACCTCCCAGATGCGCTCCTGCATCTTCAGGTCGGTCGTCCGCCACGCGTACTGGATCTGCGAGAAGCGCGGCGGCAGATTGTCGGCGGTCGCGTCGCCCGCGTGGAGGATCACTTCGTTCAGCGTCCAGTTGCCGGCCGCGGCGAACATCGCGTCGCGGGTGAACTTGGTGTTGGTGTACATCAGCATCAGCGCGTCGACCGCGCCCGGCACGCGGCCGGCCAGCCGGTTGGCGCCAGCGGGCACGGCGGTCGGATCGCCCCACGCTTCCGGCTCGACGCACTCGAAGGTGAAGACGCAGGCGTAGTACGCGCCGAAATGCGATTGCCACTCGACCGTGTTCTGCGGCCAGGGGTGGTAGCAGATGAAGGCGTCGAACCCGTCGTAGTACCCCTTGGCGGCGTGGATCGGCTTCGAGCCGCACAGCTTCTCGGCCGGCTCGCCGAAGAAGACGAGCTGCCCCTTGATGCCGTATTTCTCCATCGCCGCCTTGGCCGCCAGCGCGCCGGTCAGGCCGGCGACGCCCAGCATCGAGTGCGGGTCGGTGTGGCCGGAGGTGTACGGGTGCAGCCCCTCGCGCGGGGCGCGGAACGGCGCCGGCTGCTGCGAGTTGCCCGGCACGGCGTCGTACTCGGCGTAGGCGCCCAGCACCGGGCCACCATCGCCCCAGCGGGCGACGAACGCCGTCGGCATCTCGCCAGAGCCCTCCTCGACGTCCCAGCCGTCGGCCCTCAGCAACTCGACGTAGGCCTTCGCCGACTTGTACTCACGCCAGGCCGGCTCGGCGTAGTTCCAGATCTCGATATCGAGGTCCGACAGCCGCTGCCGGTTCTCCTCGATCCAGTCCATCGCGTACTGCTTGGCCGGGTAGCGCTCGCTCATGCTTCGCTCCTCTACGGCCAACGGGCGTTGGTGGTTTCCCAACCCCGTCGGCCAACCTTCGAACCCCTCGTCCTGTCACTCTCGCGGGTTCCCCGATTCTGTCATTCTTCGCTCTGTTCAGGATGACAGAGAAATGGGAAGTTGCCGGCCTGCCATATTCACCGCGGTCGCCTACTCAATGCTTCGACTAGCATGATGTGTCAGGTTGGCAGCCTCCCCGCACCTTGTCATCCTCTGCCCAGAGGGCGCCCGCGCAGCCGAAGGATCTCTCCTGCGTC
>Ga0209477_1000820_pt1 | contig 19324 bp, 16 predicted proteins | sample KloWWTupernatant_FD_187180 | JGI IMG/M metagenome (GOLD analysis project Ga0209477, IMG submission 187180) | Active sludge microbial communities from Klosterneuburg, Austria, studying microevolution and ecology of nitrifiers - Klosterneuburg... | ecosystem: Engineered > WWTP > Aerobic digester >... | reverse complement strand
GCACATGGATGTGCAAGTGCTGCGTCCGCAGGACGCGGAGGAGCAGCCGCAGCACATGGATGTGCAAGTGCTGCGTCCGCAGGACGCGGAGGAGCAGCCATGACGCCGCGTTCGTTGGCGTGGATCGCGCAGGCGACGTCGGGCCGGCTGGTCGGCGAGGACCGACTGGTCGAAGCCATCGCCACCGATACGCGTGCCCTGCCGCAGGGCCGCGATGCCTTGTTCGTCGCGCTGAAGGGCGGCAACTTCGATGGCCACGACCACGTCGCCACGGCGGCCCTGGGTGGCTGCGTGGCGGCGCTGGTGTCGCGCGAGGTCGAGGCATCGATCCCGCAGGTCGTCGTGGCCGATAGCGAACGCGCGCTCGGCGATTTCGCCGCCGCGGTGCAGCGCGAACGCGCGACCAAGGTGCTGGCGATCACCGGAAGCAACGGCAAGACCAGCGTCAAGGCGCTGCTGCTCTCGATCCTCGGGCGGGTCGGCGGCGCCTATGCCAATCCCGGCAACCGCAACAACGAGATCGGCCTGCCGCTGGCGGTGCTGGACGCGCCGGACGACGCCCGCTTCGCGGTGTACGAGATGGGCGCGGGCAAGCCCGGTGACATCGCCTACCTCACCGCGATCGCGCGGCCGGACGTGGCGCTGGTCAACAACATCGCGCCGGCGCACCTGCAACGGATGGGCAGCCTGCTTGGCGTTGCCGACACCAAGGCCGCGATCTACGACGCGCTGGCGGACGATGGGGTGGCGGTGGTCAACGCCGACGACGCGTTCGCGCCGTACTTCCTGGCGCGTGCGCAGGGCCGCCGCAGCGTCCGCTTCGGACTGGAGGCCAGCGCCGAGATCAGCGCGCGCGGCATCGATGGCGATGGCGAGGGCTCGCGCTTCGTGCTGGTCGCGCCGGCCGGCGAGGTTGCGGTCGCGCTGCCGATGCCGGGCCGCCACAACGTGCGCAACGCGCTGGCCGCGGCGGCGATGGCGCTGGCCGCCGGCGCCACCCTCGGGCAGGTGCGTGACGGTCTCGACAACGTGCAGCCGGTGGCGGGGCGCCTGGTTTCGCATCGCCTGCGCAATGGCGCGGTGCTGGTCGACGACAGCTACAACGCCAACCCGGGTTCGCTGGATGCCGCCATCGACACCCTTGCCGCAAGCGGCGACGAAGCCTGGCTGGTGCTGGGCGACATGCGCGAACTCGGCGCCGACGAAGTCGCGCTGCACGCGCAGGCCGGCGTGCGTGCGAAGGCGGCCGGGCTGTCCCGGCTGTTCACGCTGGGCAGCCTGAGCCAGGCCGCCAGCGATGCCTTCGGCGATGGCGCGCGCGGGTTCGCGACGCATGCGCAACTGGTCGACGCCCTGCGCGCCGAGTTGCACGCCGGGGTGCGGTTGCTGGTCAAGGGGTCGCGCGGCAGTGCGATGGACCGGGTGGTCAAGGCGCTGCTGGCAGCGGATGCCGGCACCGCGATTGGAGAGGCCGATGCTGCTTGAACTGACCCGCTGGCTGGAACAATTGCAGAGCCTGTTCGGCCTGTTCAATTACCTGACCTTCCGCGCCATCCTCGGTGCGCTGACCGCGCTGGCGCTGTCGCTGTGGTGGGGGCCGGCGATGATCCGCTACCTGGCCACGCTGAAGGGCGGCCAGCCGATCCGCAGCGACGGCCCGCAGTCGCATTTCTCCAAGGCCGGCACCCCGACCATGGGCGGCGCCCTGATCCTGACCAGCATCGCCGCCTCGGTGCTGCTGTGGGCGGACCTGCGCAACAAGTACGTGTGGGTGGTGCTGGTGGTGATGCTGGGCTTCGGCGCGATCGGCTGGTGGGACGACTGGATCAAGATCGTCAAGCGCGACCCCAACGGCATGCGCTCGCGCACCAAGTACGCCCTGCAGTCGCTGCTCGGGCTGGCGGCCGGCATCTACCTGTTCGCGTTCGCCGACGTGCCCGCGGCGACCACTTTCTACGTGCCGTTCCTGAAGTCGATCGCGCTGCCGCTGGCCGGGGTCGGGTTCGTCGCGATCGCCTATTTCTGGATCGTCGGCTTCTCCAACGCGGTCAACCTGACCGACGGCCTCGATGGCCTGGCGATCATGCCCACCGTGCTGGTGTCTTGCGCGCTCGGCGTGTTCGCGTACGCCTCCGGCAACGCGGTGTTCGCCGAGTACCTGCAGATCCCGCGGGTGCCCGGCGCCGGCGAGCTGGTGATCATCTGCGCCGCGATCGCCGGCGCCGGCCTCGGCTTCCTGTGGTTCAACACCTACCCGGCGATGGTGTTCATGGGCGACATCGGCGCGCTGTCGCTGGGCGCGGTGCTCGGCACCATCGCGGTGATCGTGCGCCAGGAACTGGTGCTGGTGATCATGGGCGGGATCTTCGTGATCGAGACCCTGTCGGTGATGATCCAGGTGGCGTCGTTCAAGCTCACTGGCAAGCGCGTGTTCCGGATGGCGCCGATCCACCACCATTTCGAGCTCAAGGGCTGGCCGGAGCCGCGGGTGATCGTGCGCTTCTGGATCATCAGCGTGGTGCTGGTGCTGGTCGGCCTTGCGACCCTGAAGGTCCGCTGATGGGCGCCATCGCCTTCGACAGCGCGATCCACGACGGCAGGCGCCAGGCGATGCGCGTCGACGACATCGGCGGGCGCTTCGACCCGTGGCTGCTGGGGGTGTCGATCGCGCTGGCCTGCTTCGGGGTGGTGATGGTCGGCTCGGCGGCGGTCGCCGGTGCCGGCATGGACGTCGGCCCGTGGTACTTCCTGACCCGCCACGTGCTGTTCCTCGCCGGCGGACTGGTGCTGGCCGCCTTCGCCATGCGCATGGAACTGAAGGTCGTCGAACAGCACAGCCAGCTGCTGCTGCTGGCCTGCTTCGCCCTGCTGCTGGTGGTGTTCGTCCCGCACGTGGGCAGTTCGGTCAACGGCGCTCGGCGCTGGATCAACCTCGGCATCTCCAAGTTCCAGGTGGTGGAAGCGGTCAAGGTCCTCTACATCGTGTGGCTGGCGAGCTACCTCAAGCGTTACAGCGAGGACGTGGCGGTCACCTGGATGGCGATGCTCAAGCCGGTCGGCGTGGTCGGCGCGCTGGTCGTGCTGCTGCTGCTGCAGCCGGACTTCGGTTCCTCGGTGCTGTTGCTGGGCATCACCACCTGCATGTTGCTGCTGGGCGGCGCCCCGATCCGCCGCATCACCCTGCCGATCCTGCTGCTGGTGCCGGCGCTGGTGCTGCTGGTGGTGTTCGAACCGTACCGCATGCGCCGGGTCACCTCGTTCATGGATCCGTGGCAGGACCAGCTCGGCGCCGGTTACCAGCTCAGCAATGCGCTGATGGCGATCGGCCGCGGCGAGTGGTTCGGGGTCGGGCTTGGGGCATCGGTGCAGAAGCTCAACTACCTGCCGGAAGCGCATACCGACTTCATCTTCTCGGTGATCGCCGAGGAGACCGGCTTCGCTGGCGTGTGCCTTGTCGTCGGCATGTATGCGCTGCTGGCCGGGCGCGCGTTCTGGCTGGGCCTGAGGTGCGTCGAGATGAAGCGCCACTTCGCCGGCTACATCGCCTTCGGCATCGCCCTGTGGATGGCGCTGCAAAGCTTCGTCTCGATCGGGGTCAACCTCGGCCTGCTGCCGACCAAGGGCCTGACCCTGCCGCTGGTCTCCTCCGGTGGTTCCAGCGTGCTGATGACGTGCGCCGCGCTGGGCCTGCTGCTGCGGGTGTCCTACGAATACGAGCGCGCCGCGCGCCAGGTCGCGAAGCTGCGCGGGGTGGCCACCGGCCCGTCGGTGGGCAGTCCGCCGCCGACCTCGCAACCCTCCATGAGCCAGGCACCGAAGCCCGGCGAGCCGGCGCCGCGCGGCACCAGCCGGCTGCGCCAGCGGGTCGAGCCGAGCATGGGCACCGCCACCGAATCCGCCGCCGCCGCCGCATTGCGGAGGTCGCGTTGAGCACGCCGTTGCCCGCGCCGAACGTGGTCATCCTGGCCGGCGGCACCGGCGGCCACATCTTCCCCGGCCTTGCGGTCGCGCATGCGTTGCGTGCGCGTGGCGCGAATGTCGGCTGGCTGGGCGCGGATGGCGGCATGGAAACCCGGCTGGTGCCGCAGCATGGGCTGGCGATCGACACCATCGCGGTGTCGGGATTGCGCGGCAAGGGCATCGCCACGCTGCTGTCGGCGCCGTTGCGGGTGCTGCGCGCGGTGCGCGACGCCGCCCGCGTGCTGCGCCTGCGCAAGCCGGACGCGGTGGTGAGCTTCGGAGGGTATGCCGCGGGCCCGGGCGGGATCGCCGCGCGGATCGCCGGCATCCCGCTGCTGGTGCATGAACAGAACCGCGCCGCCGGCATGACCAACAAGGTGCTGGCGAAGTTCGCGCGGCAGGTGCTGGTCGGCTTCCCGCAGACCTTCGCCAATGAAACCCTGGTCGGCAATCCGGTGCGCGCGCAGATCGCGCAGGCGTTGCCGCCGGCACAACGCGACTTCCACCACGGCGGTCCGCTGCGCCTGCTGGTACTGGGCGGCAGCCAGGGCGCGCGTGCGCTCAACAACGCGGTGCCGCAGGCGGTCGCGGCGCTGGGCCAGCCGGTCAACGTGCTGCACCAGGCCGGCGAAAAGATGCTGGACGATGCGCGCAAGGCCTACGCCGATGCCGGCGTCGCCGCACGCGTCGAACCCTTCATCGCCGACATGGCCGAGGCGTATGCCTGGGCCGACCTCGTGGTCTGCCGCGCCGGTGCGTTGACCCTTGCCGAAGTCTGCGCGGTGGGTGTCGGCAGCGTGCTGGTGCCGTTCCCGCAGGCGGTCGACGACCACCAGACCCGCAATGCCGAATACCTGGTCGAGCGCGGCGCCGCCCTGCTGCTCAAGCAGGACGACACCCTGGCCGCGCGCCTGCGCGATGTATTGGCCGAGCTGGCGCGCGATGCCGGCCGGCGCTTCGCGATGGCCGATGCGGCGCGCGCGCTGGCCAGGCCGGACGCCGCCGAACGCGTCGCCGACGCGGTGTTGGCCACCATTCGAAAGGAAACCGCCTGATGTCCCACAGCCTGCGCCTGCAGCAGATCGGCGACCTCGCCAAGGCGTTCCCGCGCGTGCATTTCGTCGGCATCGGCGGGGTCGGCATGAGCGGCATCGCCGAGGTGCTGTGCACGCTCGGCTACCAGGTCAGCGGTTCCGACAATGCGGACAACGTGGTGACCAAGCGGCTGGCGTCGCTGGGCGTGACCGTGTGCAAGGGCCACGCCGCGGCGAACGTGCTGGATGCCGACTGCGTGGTGGTCAGCAGCGCGATCAAGCCGGACAACCCGGAGCTGCTGGAAGCGCGCGCGCAGCGGATCCCGGTGGTGCCGCGCGCGGAAATGCTGGCCGAGCTGATGCGCTTCAGGCGCGGGATCGCGGTCGCCGGCACCCACGGCAAGACCACCACCACTTCGCTGCTGGCCAGCGTGCTGGCCGAGGGCGGGATGGACCCGACCTTCGTGATCGGCGGCCAGCTGCTCGCGGCCGGCGCCAACGCGCGCCTCGGCGGCGGCCAGTGGCTGGTGGCGGAGGCCGACGAGAGCGACGGCAGCTTCCTGCGCCTGAACCCGGCGGTGGCGATCGTCACCAACATCGATGCCGACCACCTCGAGAACTACGGCGGCGATTTCGCCCGGGTCAAGGCGGCGTTCTCCGAATTCCTGCACCGGCTGCCGTTCTACGGGCTGGCGGTGCTGTGCATCGACGATCCCGAGGTCGCGCTGCTGGCGGGCAACACCCCGCGCCACGTGGTGACCTACGGTTTCGCCGCCGAGGCCGACGTGCGCGCCGAGGGCGTCTCCCAGCAGGGCGCGCGCATGCAGTTCACCCTGTGCCTGCCGGACGCATCGCGCACCGCGGTGACGCTGGCGCTGCCGGGACGCCACAACGTGCAGAACGCGCTGGCCGCCGCCGCCGTTGCCTGGCAACTGGGGGTCGGCAACGCGTCCATCGCCCGCGCGCTCGAGCAATTCGCCGGCATCGGCCGCCGCTTCAACCAGCTGGCGACGTTGCCGCTGGCGGGCGGTGGCGAGGTGGTGCTGGTGGACGACTACGGCCACCACCCGAAGGAACTTGCGGCGGTGTTCGATGCGGCGCGCGGTGGCTGGGCCGACAAGCGGCTGGTGGTGGCATTCCAGCCGCACCGCTATTCGCGTACCCGCGACCTGTTCGACGAATTCGCCGCGGTCCTGTCCGGTGTCGATGCGCTGGTCCTGACCGAGGTGTATCCGGCCGGCGAAGCACCGATCGCCGGCGCCGACGCGAAGGCGCTGGCGCGCTCCATCCGCACCCGCGGCCGGGTCGATCCGGTGGTGGTCGGCAGTGCCGCCGAGCTTGGCGACGCACTCGCCGGGGTGCTGCGCGACGGCGACCTGCTGCTGATGATGGGGGCCGGCGACATCGGCGCGGCCGCGCAGTCGATCGCGCGCAACGGCTTCGGCGGGGGCGATGCATGAACGCCACCACGTTCCCGCCGCTGCGCATCACCGACCCGCGCGCGTTTGGCCGGGTCGCGGTGCTGATGGGCGGCACCAGCGCCGAGCGCGAGGTCTCGCTGGATTCCGGCCGCAACGTGCTGCAAGCGCTGCAGGCGCGCGGCGTGGACGCGCATGCGGTGGACGGGATCCCGGCGCTGGTCGATGCGCTGGTCCACGGCAAGTTCGACCGCGTGTTCAACATCCTGCACGGCAACAAGGGCGGCGGCGAAGACGGCGTGCTGCAGGGCCTGCTGGAAGCCTTCGAAGTGCCGTACACCGGCTGCGGGGTGCTGGCCAGCGCGCTGACCATGGACAAGATCCGCACCAAGCAGGTGTGGATGAGCGCGGGCCTGCCGACGCCGACGTTCGTGCGGCTGGCGCCGGGCGATGGCGTGCGCGCGGCGGCGCTGGAGCTTGGCCTGCCGGTGTTCGTGAAGCCGTCCAGCGAAGGTTCCAGCGTCGGCGTCGCCCGCGTGGTCGACGCGGCCGCGATCGACGAAGCCATCCGCGTCGCGCGCGAGTACGGCGGCGAGATGCTGATGGAGCAGATGATCGTCGGCGACGAGCTGACCGTCGGCATCCTCGGCGATGTCGCGCTGCCGTCGATCCGGATCGTGCCGAAGGGCGAGTGGTACGACTACAACGCCAAGTACGTCGCCGACGACACCCAGTACCTGTGCCCCGGCCTGGACGGCGCGCAGGAAGACGAGATCCGCCGCATCGCGCTGGCCGCGTTCCGCGCCGCCGGCTGCACCGGCTGGGGCCGGGTCGACGTGATGCGCGAGCGCGCCAGCGGCCAGCTCACCCTGCTGGAGGTGAACACCGCGCCGGGCATGACCAGCCACTCGCTGGTGCCGAAGGCCGCGCGCCAGCTCGGCGTCGAGTTCGAAGAACTGTGCTGGCGGATCCTCGAACAGAGCATGCCGGAGGCCGCGACCCCGTGAGCGCGATGCTGCGACTGCTGGCGTGGATCCTGGCCCTGGCACTGGTGGCGTTGCCCGTCGTGGCCGTGGTCAACGGCTGGGTCGGCGGCGCGCAGTTCCCGCTGCGCACGCTGCGCGTGCAGGGCGAACTGCAGCGGGTGGACGCGGCGCGGTTGCGCGCGACCGTGCTGCCGCATGCGCGGCGCGGATTCTTCGCGGTGCAGCCGGAGCGCATCCAGGCCGCGGTCGCCGCATTGCCGTGGGTGGAGCGGGTGGAAGTGCGCAAGCACTGGCCGGACGTGCTGGAGCTGCGGATCAGCGAGCACCGGCCGTTCGCGCGCTGGGGCGGCGGTCGCCTGCTGTCCGAGCAGGGCCGGCTGTTCCCGGCCCGTGGCATCGCGGTACCGCGCGGACTGCCGTTGCTGGACGGACCCGATGCGCGCGTCGCCGACGTGGTGGCGCTGTACAACCAGGCGCGCGAACGCCTCGCCAATGCCGGCGGTGTCCGCGGGGTGGCGCTGGACCGCCGCGGCAGCTGGTCGATGACCCTCCACGGCGGGACCGAAGTCGTGCTCGGCCGCAACGACCCGGATGCGCGCCTGCAGCGCTTCGCCCCGCTGCTGCCGCGGCTGGCCGCGCAACATCCCGGGCAGCGGCTGGCGCGCGCGGACCTGCGCTACACCAATGGTTTCTCGCTGACCTGGGTCGACCTGCCGAAGGCCCCGGAAAACGCATTGCTGCTCCCCCAGCCCGTCGCAGCGTTGTCGCGCAGCGGGTCTTCGTCGATGGAAGGAACCTCATGAATCGCAAGGGCGACAAGTCGCTGATCGTCGGCCTCGACATCGGCACCTCCAAGGTCACCGCGCTGGTCGGCGAGTACGCGCCGGGCGAGCCGATCGAGGTGATCGGGATCGGTTCGCACGAATCGCGCGGCCTGCGCCGCGGGGTGGTGGTGGACATCGACTCCACCGTGCAGTCGATCCAGCGCGCGGTGGAGGAGGCCGAGCTGATGGCCGGCTGCGAAGTGCGCAGCGTGTACGCCTCGATCTCCGGCAACCACGTGCAGTGCCGCAATTCGCAGGGCATCGCCCCGATCCGCGAGGGCGAGGTCACCTACGCCGACCTCGACCGCGTGCTGGAAGCGGCCAAGGCGGTGGCGATCCCGGCCGACCAGAAGATCCTGCATGCGATCCCGCGCGACTACGTGCTCGACGATTCGCAGGAAGGCATCCGCAACCCGGTCGGCATGACCGGCGTGCGCCTGGAGGTGCACGCGCACCTGGTGGTGTGCGCGCAGTCGGCCGCGGCCAACATCAGCAAGTGCGTGCAGAAGTGCGGCCTGCAGGTGGACAGCCTGATCCTGTCCGCGCTGGCCTCCAGCCAGGCGGTGCTGACCGCCGACGAACGCGAGCTGGGCGTGGCGATGGTCGACATCGGCGCCGGCACCACCGACATCGCGGTCTACGTGCAGGGCGCGATCTGCCACACCGCCAGCCTGCCGGTCGCCGGCGACAAGGTCACCGAGGACATCGCGCACATGCTGCGCACGCCTACCCCCGAGGCCGAGCAGATCAAGGTCCGCTACGCCTGCGCGCTGGCGCAGCTGGCGCGCGCCGAGGAATCGATCCAGGTCCCGAGCGTCGGCGACCGCCCGCCGCGGCGGCTTCCGCGGCACGCGCTGGCGCAGGCGGTGCAGGCGCGTTACGAGGAGATCTTCGAGATGGTGCAGGCCGAACTGCGCCGCTCCGGCTTCGAGCAGCTGGTGCGCGCCGGGATGGTGCTGACCGGCGGCGCCTCGAAGATGGAAGGCGTGGTCGAGCTGGCCGAGGAGATGCTGCAGATGCCGGTGCGGATCGGCATCCCGCAGGGGGTGACGGGCCTCGGCGAGGTGACCGGCAACCCGGTGCACGCCACCGGCGTGGGCCTGCTGCTGATGGGCAGCCAGATCGAGAACCCGCGGCGCTCGGTGCTGCCGGGCAACAAGGTCGGCGGCCTGCTCGGCAAGTTGTCCAAGTGGTACCGCGGCGAATTCTGAGATTCAACGCCGGCGCGAGGGCGCGGCGGCGTGCGGTGGGTGGGAGGCAGGGGCCGGCGACACGACATCCAACCAAGCAACAGATTCCGACAAGCAGACAACCAAGCAATTCATAACAAGAGGACACGGACATGGCGCACTTCGAACTGGTTGAAAAGATGGCACCGAACGCGGTGATCAAGGTCGTGGGCGTGGGCGGTGGCGGCGGCAACGCCGTGGCGCACATGGTCAGCAGCAGCGTGGACGGGGTGGAGTTCATCACCGCCAACACCGACTCGCAGGCGATCAAGAACTGCGGCGCGAAGACCCAGCTGCAGCTGGGCGGCAACGTCACCAAGGGCCTTGGCGCGGGCGCCAACCCGGAAGTCGGCCGCCAGGCCGCGCTGGAGGATCGCGAGGCGATCATCGATGCGCTGAGCGGCGCCGACATGGTGTTCATCACCGCCGGCATGGGCGGCGGCACCGGCACCGGCGCCGCGCCGGTGGTGGCGCAGATCGCCAAGGAACTCGGCATCCTGACTGTCGCAGTGGTCACCAAGCCGTTCCCGTTCGAGGGCCGCCGGCGCATGCAGGTGGCACTGAAGGGCATCGAGGAACTGAGCCAGCATTGCGACTCGCTGATCACCATCCCGAACGAGAAGCTGATCACCGTGCTCGGCCGCAACGCGACCATGATCCAGGCCTTCCGCGCGGCCAACGACGTGCTGCTCGGCGCCGTGCAGGGCATCGCCGACCTGATCGTGCGCCCGGGCCTGATCAACGTCGACTTCGCCGACGTCCGCACCGTGATGTCAGAAATGGGCCTGGCGATGATGGGCTCCGGCAGCGCGCGTGGCGACGACCGCGCCCAGGCGGCGGCCGAAGGCGCGATCCAGAACCCGCTGCTGGACGACGTCAACCTGTCCGGCGCCAACGGCATCCTGGTCAACATCACCGCCGGCCCGGACTTCACCATGGCCGAGTTCGACGAAGTCGGCCGCACCGTGGAGCAGTTCGCCTCGGAAGACGCCACCGTGGTCATCGGCACCGTGCTGGATCCGGACATGCAGGACGAGGTCCGGGTCACCGTGGTCGCCACCGGCCTCAACCGCGCCAGCAGCCGCACCGCGCTGCCGCGCGACCGCCACGAGACCAGCGCCCGCTTCGAAACCGGTTTCGACGCCCCGCGCCGCCCGCAGGTGCAGCTGATCCAGGGCAAGCGCGATGGCACCACCGGCCTGATGATCGACGAGGTCGCCGACCCGTTCGTGCCGAACGCCAGCCCGAGCTTCGTCGGCGGCCTGCGCCGTGGCGCGGATGCGGCGCCCGCGGTGGCCGACCTGCCGAAGGACGATTACCTGGACATCCCGGCGTTCCTGCGTCGCCAGGCGGACTGACCGGGGAAGGAGTCCTGCCCTCCCCAACCCTCCCCTCCGCCCTTGGCGGAAGGGAGGGGGCTACAACGCCATGTCCCTTTACGCGCCGGGTTGCCCGCCCGGCGTGTTTTCAGGTCGGTCGGCGTGCGCCGGCCGGCCCATTTCGTCCCCGGATGTCTCGCCGCGGGATCAGGCCGGTCTTACGTTCAGGTTCAGCCGCCTGCGTGCTACTCTCCGGCGATGCTGCGCCAGCGCACCCTCAAGAACCTGATCCGTGCCACCGGCGTGGGCCTGCACAGCGGCGAGAAGGTGTTCCTGACCCTGCGCCCGGCCCCGGTGGACACCGGCATCGTGTTCCGCCGCACCGACCTCGACCCGGTGGTCGAAATCCCGGCCAACGCCACCCTGGTCAGCGAGACCGTGCTCTGCACCGGCCTGTCCTGCGGCCCGGCCAAGGTGCAGACCGTCGAACACCTGCTGTCGGCGCTGGCGGGACTGGGCATCGACAACGCCTACATCGAGCTGACCGCGCCGGAAGTGCCGATCATGGACGGCTCCGCCGGTCCGTTCGTGTTCCTGCTGCAGTCGGCCGGCATCGCCGAGCAGGACGCGGCCAAGCGCTTCATCCGCATCCTCAAGCCGGTGGAAGTGCGCGACGGCGACAAGCGCGCGCGCTTCGAGCCGCACGACGGTTTCCGCATCGGTTTCACGGTCGCGTTCAACCATCCGGCGATCCCGACCGCGCTGTCGCGCGCCGAGGTCGATTTCTCCACCGATGCCTACATCCGCGAAGTCAGCCGCGCGCGCACGTTCGGGTTCATGCACGACCTCGAGTACATGCGCGAGCGCAACCTCGGCCTTGGCGGGTCGATGGACAACGCGATCGTGCTCGACGAATTCCGGGTGCTGAACGAGGACGGCCTGCGCTACGCCGACGAATTCGTCCGCCACAAGATCCTGGACGCGGTCGGCGACCTGTACCTGGCCGGGCACGCCATCATCGGTGCCTTCGAGGGCTTCAAGTCGGGCCACGCGCTCAACAACACGCTGGTGCGCGCGCTGCTGGCGGATGCCGGTGCCTGGGAGGAAGTGCGCTTCACCGACCCGGTGGCAACCCCGCCGGTGCTCTACGGAGCCGCCGTTCCGGCCGTTTCGTAAGCAGGGCCAGGCTCGCCCGCCCGCCGGGCTGCCCTCGAGCCGGGCTTGCCCCGCCCCTGTGGCAAACCGCCTGTCCAAGTCGTCGCCCTGTGAACGGGCGCACGTATTCAGCTTCCAGATTACGCTTTATTTAACAAAATCACGGACTTGTGACGTTAGGATGCCCCGCTGGCCGGTTCAGTGGGCACTTTGCGTGTCCGCCGCCTCCCGGTCGTGCGGTCTCCCCCGGCGCTGTCCAGCGCATCAGACCGCAGCAATGCCAGGGCAGCCTCCAATTGCGATTGGCCGGCCGCCGACATCGGTGGTGCGGTGCGCGTGGCCGGCGGTAGTGGTCGCACCGGTTGCAGGGTCGTCTTGACGCTCAACCCCGCCACATCGAGCCCGACGGATCGGGCGGCGTCGACCAGCTCCGGGGTGGCCAGCCGCAATTTGGCGTGCCAGACCGGCGCATCGACGACGAATACAAGCCTGTCGCCCCGCACATTCGCCAGCCGCGCGTGTGCGGCCACCCCCGGCGGCAGGCAGGGGCGCAACAACTGGTCCACTGCATCGAGCCACAAGGCACGGCGCAACGGATTCCCGGTGGCCTCCGCGAACAGCGCATCCAGCGCGGCGCGGGGCCCCGTGGAACCCTTGGTCCCCGCATTCGGGGGCGTGGATCGCGAACCAGGCATAGGCAATGACCGAAACAAACCAGCAACGCCGGAATTCCATCCACGATACCCGCCAGCGGCTTGTCGCGCTGGCCTACAGGCTCCGCTTCCACGCACTGCGCCGCCCGCTGGCGGCCGTTGGCGCGGTCCTGGCGGTGGGCGTGCTGCTGGGGGCCGGTGGCCGCAGCGTGGTCGGGATGGCCGAGGTGGAAGCGCTGCAGGCCGCCGATGCCGGCCGCCAGGCCGAGCTGGACAAGGTCCGGCGCGAAGCCCAGCACGAGGTCAACGCGCTCGCCGCGCGCCTGTCCGAGCTGCAGGCCCAGGCCAACCGGCTGAACGCGCTGGGCGCGCGCCTGACCCGGGCCGGCCAGCTGCAGGATGGCGAATTCGAGTTCGACCAGCCGGTGGGCCAGGGTGGTTCCGGGCGCGCCCGTGACATGCCGCCGGCCGAACTGCGCCGCAGCATCGCCCTGCTCGAGCACCAGTTCGGCGATGCCGACACCCAGCTGTCGGTGCTGGAAGCGCTGCTGTTCAACCGCCAGCTGGACCGCAGCGCGCTGCCGTCGCGCGACCCGATCGCCAACAGCTACATCACCTCCGGCTTCGGTGGCCGCGCCGACCCGTTCGGCGGCGGCCGCCAGTTCCACAAGGGCATCGATTTCGAGGCCGACGTCGGCGACCCGGTGCTGGCGGTGGCCGATGGCGTGGTCAGCTACTCCGGCGTCCGTTCCGGCTACGGCAACGTGATCGAGATCGACCACGGCAACGGCTACGTGACCCGCTACGCGCACAACTCGGCGCTGGATCGCAGCGTCGGCGACCTGGTCCGCAGCGGCCAGCAGATCGCCCGGGCCGGCTCCACCGGGCGCTCCACCGGCGCCCATGTGCACTTCGAAGTCTGGCAGGACGGCGCCGTGGTCAATCCGCGCAAGTTCCTGGGCCACAACGACGCGCTGGCACGGCACGGACCGGATCGCGGCTGACATCGCCGCGGACGCGGCTTGCAAACCCCGCAAGCTGCCTCCAGTTACACTATCCGACTCCCGAACGGGCGCCCGGCGCCCGTTTTTGTTGTGCCCAGACCATGATGCCGCCGCGAATCCCCGATTTCGGGCGCGCATCCCGCCACGGATGACCCCGCCCCATGCTCAACAGCCTGCTCACCAGCGTCTTCGGCAGCCGCAACGAACGCCTGCTCAAGCAACTCAACGGCATCGTCAAGAAGATCAATGCGCTGGAACCGCAGGTGCAGGGGCTCTCCGATGAGGCGCTGAAGGCCAAGACCGAAGAGTTCCGTGGGCGCGTCGGCAAGGGCGAATCGCTGGACAAGCTGTTGCCGGAGGCGTTCGCGGTCTGCCGCGAAGCCTCCATCCGGGTGTTCGGGATGCGCCACTTCGACGTGCAGCTGGTCGGCGGCATGGTCCTGCACAGCGGCAAGATCGCCGAGATGCGCACCGGCGAAGGCAAGACCCTGACCGCGACCCTGGCGGTGTACCTGAACGCGCTGGAAGGCAAGGGCGTGCACGTGGTCACCGTCAACGACTACCTGGCCCGCCGCGATGCCGCGCAGATGGGCAAGCTGTACAACTGGCTGGGGCTTTCGGTCGGGGTGGTGTACCCGGGGATGGCGCATTCGGACAAGGGCGCCGCCTACGGCTGCGACATCACCTACGGCACCAACAACGAATTCGGCTTCGACTACCTGCGCGACAACATGGCGCTGGCCAAGGAAGACCGCTTCCAGCGCGGCCTGCACTACGCGATCGTGGACGAGGTCGACTCGATCCTGATCGACGAGGCGCGCACCCCGCTGATCATCTCCGGCCCCGCCGACGAATCGCCCGAACTCTACGTGCGGGTCAACCGGATCGTGCCGTCGCTGGCACGGCAGGAGAAGGAAGACGGCGACGGCGACTTCTTCGTCGACGAGAAGGGCAAGCAGGTCCACCTGTCCGAGTCCGGCCAGGAACATGCCGAGGCGCTGCTGCGCGAGGCCGGCATCCTCGGCGAGGACGAGAGCCTGTACGCACCGCAGAACATCCACGTGGTCCACCACCTCAACGCCGCGATGCGCGCGCATGCGATCTACCAGCGCGATGTCGACTACATCGTGCGCGACAACGAGGTGGTGATCGTCGACGAATTCACCGGTCGCACCCTGCCGGGCCGGCGCTGGTCCGATGGCCTGCACCAGGCGGTGGAGGCGAAGGAAGGCGTGGCGGTGCAGCGCGAGAACCAGACCCTGGCCTCGGTCACCTTCCAGAACCTGTTCCGCATGTACAAGAAGCTGGCCGGCATGACCGGCACCGCGGACACCGAGGCCTACGAGTTCCAGAGCATCTACGGCCTGGAAGTGGTGGTCATCCCGACCAACCAGCCGATGGTCCGCAAGGACCATTCCGACCTGGTGTTCCTCAACCGCGCCGGCAAGTACCGCGCGGTGGCCAACGAGATCAAGGCCTGCGCCGGGAAGGGCCAGCCGGTGCTGGTCGGCACCACCTCGATCGAGGTATCGGAACTGCTCAGCGACGCGCTGCGCGATGCCGGGATCCCGCATGAGGTGCTGAACGCCAAGCAGCACGAGCGCGAGGCGCACATCGTGGCGCAGGCCGGCCGGCCGGGCGCGGTGACCATCGCCACCAACATGGCCGGGCGCGGCACCGACATCGTGCTGGGTGGCTCGCTGGATGCCGAGATGGCCGACCTCGAGGCGCAGGGCCCGGTGGACGACGCGACCCGCGCACGCCTGAAGGCCGAGTGGCAGGTTCGCCACGACGCGGTCAAGGCCGCCGGCGGCCTGCACATCGTCGGCACCGAGCGCCACGAGAGCCGCCGCATCGACAACCAGCTGCGCGGCCGCTCCGGCCGCCAGGGCGACCCGGGTTCATCCCGTTTCTACCTGTCGCTGGAAGACAACCTGATGCGCATCTTCGCCGCCGACTGGGTGCAGAAGGTGATGGCGCGGATGGGCCTGAAGGAAGACGACATCATCGAGTCGCCGCTGGTGACCAAGCAGATCGCCAACGCGCAGCGCAAGGTCGAGGCGCACAACTTCGACATCCGCAAGAACCTGCTCGACTTCGACGACGTCAACAACGACCAGCGCAAGGTGATCTACGGCCAGCGCGACGAGCTGCTGGACGCCGAGAGCATCAAGGACAACGTCGACGGCATCCGCCACGACGTGGTCGGCGACCTGGTGCAGCGCTTCGTGCCGCTCAACTCGATCGACGAGCAGTGGGACCTGCCGGGTCTGGAAGCGGAACTCGCCAGCGAATACGGCGTGCACATGGCGCTGGTGCAGCTGCACCAGCAGCACGAGGAACTGGATGCCGAGCAGATCCGGGACAAGGTGCTGGACGCGGTGGACGCGCTGTTCGCGGACAAGGAAGCGCAGGTCGGCGGCGACACCATGCGCATGCTCGAGAAGCACGTGATGCTGAACGTGCTCGACCAGAACTGGAAGGAGCACCTGGGGCGGATGGACTACCTGCGCCAGGGCATCCACCTGCGCGGCTATGCGCAGAAGCAGCCGAAGCAGGAATACAAGAAGGAAGCGTTCGAACTGTTCTCCGAGCTGCTGGAGAAGGTCAAGCGCGAGGTGGTCTCGCTGCTGGCGCGGGTGCGCATCCGCGACGAGGCCGAGATCGCCGCCGCCGAGGCAGAGGAGCGCGCGCGCGCGGAAGCCATCGCCCGGCAGATGCAGTTCCAGCATCCCGACATGGGCGGGATGGGTGCGGACGAAGAGGCCGCCGCGGTGCAACTGGCGCAGCAGCCGCAGGGCTACGGCGAGGCGTTCAGCCGGGTCGGCCGCAACGACCCGTGCCCGTGCGGCAGCGGCAAGAAGTTCAAGCACTGCCATGGGCAGCTTGCTTAGCAGGCTGCCCCTTTTCCAGGCCGTACCCTTCCTGCCCGTGGCGATGAACCAGATTCACGTCGTCGCCGGCGTCATTCGCGATGCCCGTGGCCGCATCCTGCTGGCGCGGCGCACCGAGTGCCGCGACCTTGCCGGCCTGTGGGAATTCCCGGGCGGCAAGGTCGAGCCGGGCGAATCGCCCGAGGCCGCACTGGTCCGCGAACTTCGCGAGGAGCTCGGCATCGAGGCCCGCGCCGGCGAGGCGCTGATCCGCGTGCCGCAACAGTATCCGGACAAGCGGCTGGTGCTGGACGTGCGCCGCGTCGACGTCCGTGGCGTCCCGAAGGGGCTGGATGGCCAGGCGCTGGCCTGGGTACCGCCTGCCAAGCTGGCCAGCTACCCGATGCCGCCTGCGGACCGGCCGGTGGTGGCCGCGCTGACCCAGCCGGACCGCTACCTGACCACGCCTGCGCCCGGCGATGACGACAGCGCGTGGATGGCGGGGCTGGCGGCCGCATTGACGCATGGCGTTGACCGCGTGCAGTTGCGCGCACCTGGCCTGGATGCAGCGCGCTGGGAGCGGCTGGCCGGACACGCCGCACGCCTTTGCCGCGAGGCAGGGGCCGAGGTGTTGGTCAATGGCAATGCCGGATTGGCCGAACGGCTTGGCGCGGGGCTTCACCTGCGTGCTGCCCAACTGCAGCAGTTTGTAGGAGCGGCCCATGGCCGCGATGCTCCTGGCGCGGAGCATCGCGGCCATGGGCCGCTCCTTCGGGGGCAGGGGGCTGGCTTGCTCGCTGCCTCCTGCCACACCGTCGAGGATCTGATCCGTGCGCAGGCACTGGGCTGCGACTTCGTCGTGCTGGGTCCGGTCCTGCCCACCGCCTCGCATCCCGGGGCGCCAGGTATCGGCTGGGATGCCTTCGCCGCGCTCCGCGAGCGGGTCTCGCTGCCGATCTATGCGATTGGCGGGCTGGATCCCGGGGACATCGGCATCGCGCGTAGGCACGGCGGGCAGGGCATCGCTGCGATTCGGGGATTGTGGGGCCACTTGTAGGCGCGGCCCATGGCCGCGATGCGCCGGCCTGGAAGCATCGCGGCCATGGGCCGCGCCTACCGGGACGCCGCAGCAAGGTTCCGGTACAGCCGATCCAGCGCCGCGACCTGTCCGTCCAGCGCCTCCAGCGTGCCGTCGTTGACCAGCACGTCGTCGGCGACTGCCAGCCGTTGCTGGCGGCTGGCCTGCGCCGCGATCATTCGCCGCGCCAGGACCTCGTCGATGCCGTCGCGTTGCAGCAACCGCTGCAGTTGCGCGGATTCCGGCACGTCGACCACCGCGATCCGCTGCAGCCACGGATAGGCACGTCGGCCACCGCCCTCGGCCAACAGCGGCACCGCGGCGATCGTGTACGGTCCAACCGCGCGCATGCAGGCGGCGCGCAGCAATTCGCGCACGCGCGGGTGGATGATCCCCTCCAGCCGCTTGCGCGCGTCCGGCTCGGCGAACACGCGCCGGCGCATCGCCGGGCGATCCAGGCTGCCGTCCGCGGCCAGCACGCCTGTGCCGAACATGTCGACCACGTCGGCCAGGCCCTCGCTGCCGATCGCCACCGCGTCACGGGCCGCCACGTCGGCATCGGCCACCACGATGCCCAGCGCCTCGAAGCGCTGGCTGACCGCGCTCTTGCCGGAGGCGATGCCGCCGGTGAGGCCGATGACGTAGTCGCTCATGGACGCGGGCTCGGGAAAAGGGGCCAGAGTGAAGTTTTGCGGCTAGGCATCTCGCTCAGATCGCATCTTGTCGGCGCAAAATTCACTCTGGCCCCTTTTCCGCTCCTACGTCAGGCCAGCCCCGCAATCCGCATGTACCAGCCCATCAGGTCCTTGCCCCAGAAGAAGCTGATCCAGCCGGCGATGGCCAGGTACGGGCCGAACGGGATCGGGGTGGCCTTGTCCTTGCCCTGCGCCAGCAGCCAGATCGAGCCGACCACCGCGCCGACCAGCGACGAGATCAGCACCGTCGGCAACACCCCGGCCAGGCCGGTCCAGGCGCCCAGCGCCGCCAGCAGCTTGAAGTCGCCGTGGCCCATGCCCTCCTTGCCGGTCAGCTGCTTGAACAGCCAGTACACCGACCACAGGCTCAGGTAGCCGGCCATCGCGCCCAGCAGGGCGGACTTCTGGCCGACGTAGAGGTTCTCGATCGAGGCCACGAACCCCAGCCACATCAACGGCAGGGTGAGCTGGTCGGGCAGCAGCCGGGTGCGCAGGTCGATGCCCGACATCGCCACCAGGAAGCTGGTGAGCAACAGCGCGCCAAAGCCCTTCCAGCCGAAGCCGAACCGCCACACGCACGCCAGGAACAGCAGCGCGGTCAGCAGCTCGACCAGCGGGTACTGGAACGAGATCGGGGCCTTGCAGCTGCGGCACTTGCCGCGCAGCGCCAGCCAGCTGAGCAGCGGGATGTTCTCGTACCAGCCCAACTGGTGGCCGCAATGCGGACAATGCGAGCGCTCCACCACGATCCCGGGCGGCGGCGGGTCGTACAGTTCCGGCTCCTCCAGGATCTCGCGCGCATCCCGCTTCCACTGCCACTCCAGCCGCCGCGGCAGGCGCAGGATCACCACGTTGAGGAAACTGCCGACCAGCAGGCCCAGTCCGGCCGCGGCCGGGTAGCCGAGGCCGGGGTGTGCATCGAGGAATGCCATCCGCTGCCGCTGCCCTTACATCACGGTCATGGCGAGCTTGAAGATCGGCAGGTACATCGCGATCACGATCGAGCCCACCATGCCGCCGATGACCACCATCACCATCGGCTCGATCAGGCTGGACAACGCGTCCACCGCGTTGCTGACTTCTTCCTCGTAGAACT
>Ga0209477_1000817_pt1 | contig 19360 bp, 21 predicted proteins | sample KloWWTupernatant_FD_187180 | JGI IMG/M metagenome (GOLD analysis project Ga0209477, IMG submission 187180) | Active sludge microbial communities from Klosterneuburg, Austria, studying microevolution and ecology of nitrifiers - Klosterneuburg... | ecosystem: Engineered > WWTP > Aerobic digester >... | reverse complement strand
CGCAGATCGCCATGCGGCAGGACCAGCGGAACGAGAGCGTGCCGTCGAGTTCGTCCTTGATGTGCTGCAGGCCCTGCAGCACCGACATGTCGTCGGTGAACGGCACTTCGTAGCGCTGCAGCACCGGCTCGGACTCCTGCTCCGGCCGGTAGCGCAGCACGTCGATGGTGATGGTGCGCATGCTGGCGTTCATCCGGCTTGCCCTTGCGGCGCGGCCGCGGCCCTGGCCGCCTCGGACTGTTCCGCGGCAGCGCCGTAGGCGCGCACGGCGGGTGCCAGGCGGGTGATCTTCACGTTGCCATAGTCGATCACGGGGGCATCCGCGCCCGCGTAGCGGGCCAGCGTGTGCTTGAGGAAACCGGCGTCGTCGCGCGCGGTGTAGCCGTCCAGGCGCTGGTGCGCGCCGCGCGACTCGCGCCGGTGCAGCGCGGACACCGCCATCGCCTGCGCCACCTCGAGCTGGTAGCCCAGCTCGATCGCGAGCAGCCAGTCGGTGTTGAACACCCGCGACTTGTCCTCCACCTCGAGGCTGCGGTAACGCTCGCGCAGGCCGGCGAGCGTGTCGCAGGCCTGCTGCATGCCATCGCCGGTGCGGAAGATGCCGCAGCCGCGCTCCATGGCCTGCGCCATCTCGCGCCGCAGGGTCGAGCTCCGCTCGCGGCCGCCGCTGGCCCGCACGATGCCGAGCGCGCGCGCCTGCGCGGCCTCGGCGTGCAGCGCCAGCGCGGCGGAGTCCGGCGCCGCGGCGTTGCGCGCGTGGCGCGCCGCCTGCTCGCCGGCGACCTTGCCGAACACGCACAGTTCCGCCAGCGAGTTCGATCCCAGCCGGTTGGCGCCGTGGATGCCGACGCTCGAGCATTCGCCGGCGGCATACAGTCCCGCCAGCGGCGTCGCGCAGTGGCCGTCGACCAGGATGCCGCCCATGGTGTAGTGCGCGGCCGGGCGCACCGGGATCGGCGCCTGCGCCGGATCGATGCCCAGGTACTGCTCGGCCAGCTCGTAGATCTGCGGCAGGCGCTCGCGCAGCTTGCGCTCGCCGAGGTGGCGCAGGTCGAGATGCACCACCGCGCCATGCGGCCCGTCGATCGTGCGGCCCTTCTGCTCCTCGTACCAGAAGGCCTGGCTCAGGCGGTCGCGCGGCCCCAGTTCCATGGCCTTGTTGCGCGGCACCGGCTCGGCCGGGCCAAGGCCGTAGTCCTGCAGGTAGCGGTAGCCGTCCTTGTTGAGCAGGAAGCCGCCCTCGCCGCGGCAGGCCTCGGTGAAGAGCAGGCCGGTGCCGGGCATGCAGGTCGGGTGGTACTGCACGAACTCCATGTCGCGCAGCGGCACGCCATGGCGATAGGCCAGCGCCATGCCGTCGCCGGTCACGATCCCGCCGTTGGTGTTCTCGCGGAACACGCGCCCCGCGCCGCCGGTGGCGATGATCACCGACCGGGCCTCGACCCGGGTGAACTCGCCGCTGGCGATGGCGATCGTCACCACGCCCTGGGCGCGGCCGTCCTCGACCAGGAGCTCGACGCAGAAGTACTCGTCCAGGCGCCGGATCGACGGATGCCGCAGCGAAGCCTGGAACAGCGTGTGCAGCATGTGGAAGCCGGTGCGGTCGGCCGCGAACCAGGTGCGCTCGATCTTCATCCCGCCGAAGGCGCGCACGTTGACGTGGCCGTCGGCCTTGCGGCTCCACGGGCAGCCCCAGTGCTCGAGCTGCACCATCTCCTCGGTGCAGTGCGCGACGAAGTAGTCGACCACGTCCTGCTCGCACAGCCAGTCGCCGCCGGCGACGGTGTCGTGGAAGTGGTGCTCGAGGCTGTCGTGGGCCTGAACCACGCCGGCAGCGCCGCCCTCCGCTGCCACCGTGTGGCTGCGCATCGGGTAGACCTTGGAGATGAGCGCGATCCGCAGCGCGGGGTCGGACTCGGCGACGGCGATGGCCGCGCGCAGGCCGGCGCCTCCGGCGCCGACGATGGCCACATCCACCTTGAGCACTTCCACCGCGCATGCTCCCGCCGGCACCACGCAGCGATGGGGCCGATGAGGGCAGCCTATCCGAATCGCGACGGCCGTCCTTGATGCAGGTCAAGCCGGGCCGGCCCGCTGCGGCGTGCCGGCCGCTCGCCGCGCTTGCACGCGTCCGGCGACGATGGTACTTTGCTTTGCAAAGTACTTTGTGAGTCCCATGGACGCTACCCGCCAGGCTACCGACGACCTCGCCTACATCCGCGCCGCGCTCCAGGCCAGCCAGCGCGCGAGCGCCCTGTCGGGCGCCTACTACGTGATCTGGGGCAGCCTGAGCACCGTCGGGCTGCTCGCGACCTGGGCCGTGCTGCGCTCCGGCACGCCGGCGCGCGCGACGACCTGGTGGATCCTGTGGGGCAGCTGCATGGCGCTGGGCTGGACACTCACGGCCTGGCAGGTCTGGCGCGAAGCGCGCCGCTCGCCGGCGGTGAATGCCGCGACGCGCCGGCTGGGCCTGACTTGGGCCGGCGTCGGCATCGGCATCACGCTGTGCTACTTCGCCGGGACGGCGACCGGCGCGGTGGCGTGGCCGGCCCTCTCCGGCCTGGTCGCGGTGTTCCTCGGCCTGGGGCTGTGGCTCAACGGCCTGCATGCGGGCATCCGCTGGCTCATGGGCCTCGCGCTGCCGTGGTGGCTCGGGGCGGTGGTGCTCTGGACCTGGCCGGGACCGCACGGATTGCTGGTCCTGGCCCTGATGTCGCTGCTGTTGTTCACGCTGCCGGGCTGGTGGCTCGGCCGCGCGTCCGGCGCAGCGGATGACGCGTGAGCCGCTACGACCACACGCGCCTCGATGACCTGCTGTCGTCGCGGCTGCGCCTGGCGATCATGGCCGTGCTGGCGACGCTGGAGCGCGCCGGGTTCACCTACCTGCGGGAACACGTGAAGACCACCGACGGCAACCTCGCCACCCACCTGCGCAAGCTCGAGGAGGCAGGCTACCTGCGGGTGGCCAAGCGCTTCGAGGCGCGCAAGCCGGTCACCGACTATGCGCTGACCGCGCGCGGGCGCCGGGCGCTGGGCGAACACCTCGACCAGATCGAGCAGCTGCTCGGCCCGGCTCGGCGCTGAGGATCGACATGGCCGCGCGCGAGCTCGTGTTGCTGGTCGCCCTGCTGCTTGCGGTCGGCGCTGCCGTCGTTCTGTACGTGCTGGCGCCGTCCGGCCGCCTCGCCTGGCTGCTCGCGATCACCTTCGGGTCGACCATCACCGGTCTGCTGCTGGCGCGATCGGGACGCCCACGCAGGCCGCGCACGCCATGAGTCCTCAGCTGTTCGCCACCGTGCATGTCGGCGCCTGCGCCGCGGCGCTGATGCTGGGCGCGGCGGTCGCGGCGGCGCCCAAGGGCACTGCCTGGCACCGTCGCGCGGGGCGCGCCTTCATGGCCAGCATGCTGGTGCTGAACCTGAGCGCGCTGGGCCTGTATCGCCTCAACGGCACCTTCAACGGATTCCACGTCCTGGCGCTGATTTCGCTCGCCGGGCTGGTCGCGGGCTGGTGGTGCGGGCGCGGCGCGCGGCGCAGCCCGCTGCGGCGCGAACTCCATGGCCGTTTCATGCTGTGGTCCTACGTCGGCCTGCTGGCGGCCGCCGCGAGCGAGCTCGTGGTGCGCCTGCCGTTCCTGCCGCGCGGCAGCACGGCATTCGTGCTCGCCGTGGCGGGCGCCAGCTTCCTGGTGGCCGCGATCGCGGTGTATCCGATCGAGCGCGCCATGCGCCGCCGCGCGGCGCGAGGCGCGCCGTAGGGAACCCCTCGACCGGCATCCGCGCCCACGGTGGGACGGCCGCGGGAATTGCGTACACTGCGCGGGCGCACGCTTCCCGCCAGCAATATGAACCGATCGACCACGCCAGGCTCTGGCGCCATTCCTGCCACGGTCCTGCTGCCGATCCTGCTCGGCCTGGCCGCGTCCGTGGCGACCGCGTCGACTCCGGGGCGCATCGAGTCCATCCGGGTCGACGGCAACGACACCACCCGCGAGCCGGTGATCCTGCGCGAGATGGACCTGGCGCCCGGCGACGAGGCCGATGCAGCTGCGATCGAACGCAACCGGCAGTCGATCCTCGACCTCGGGCTGTTCCGCGAAGTCGCGATCGCCACGGAACCCGGCGCCAGCGGCGTGGTGCTGGTGGTGACGGTGCGCGAGAAGCGCTACCTGCTGGCCTATCCGCGCCTGGACTACAACTCGGACGAGGACTTCAGCTACGGCGCGCAACTGCGCTGGAGCAACGTGGGCGGGCGCAACCACCGGCTCGATGCCTACTTCGAGAAGGGCGATTTCCCCAACGATCGTGATCGTTCCAGCAACGAGGAAGTGCGGATCGCCTATCGCGCGCCCTATATTGCCGGCACGCGCCTGAAGGTCGGCGCGCGCATCGAGCACGAGGAGCAGCGCACGCTGGCCGAGAGCGGCGACTACGACGAGAGCTTCGACCGCGCCGAACTGATCCTCTCGCACGACGGCACGCGCGGACGGCCACGTGCCGGCTGGACCCTCGGCGGCGGCCTCTACTGGCTCGACCAGTCCACCGACGGCGCAACCGCGCCGCCGGAAGATGGCAGCGCCACCGCAGGCGTCTTCGTCGCCGGCTACCAGGACCTGCGCTTCGGTCTCTACAGCGACACCGGCCGCAACTTCGGCGCGCGCTTCGAAGCCGCCTCCGAGGACCTGGGTTCGGACTACGACTACACGCGCACGATCGCGGGCTGGTTCGAATCGCGCCCGCTCGGCGACACCCCGGACCAGACCCTGCACTTCCTCGCCCAGGCCGGCGTGGTCACCGACGGCCCCGGCACGCGCAACGATTTTTCGCTCGGCGGCTCGTCGCGACTGCGCGGCTACGAGGGCGACTTCGTCCAGGGCAACCGCTACTACTACGGCGCGGTCGAGTTCCTGCGCCCGCTGCACTGGCGCTGGCTGCGCCTGCTCGCCGTGGCCGAGGCCGGCGGCGCCGATGACGACTTCCGCGGCGAGGCCGATGGCTCGCCCTACGCCAGCCTGGGTCTCGGCGTGCGGGTCCGCCTGACCTGGTTCGTGGACATCGAGATCGAGGCCGGTTTCGCCGTGCCCCTGCGCGACGGCGACGGCGTGCGCTTCTTCGCCGGCACCAACTGAGGACCCCATGGCGCGCCCGGGCGCACCCGCCGTGATCACCTTGCAGCCACGCGACCTGGGCGACGTGGTCGAGGTCCTGGGCGAAGCCTTCCGGGATTATCCGGTGATGCGCCACGTGCTGGGTCCGGCGGGCGACTATGACGCTCGCCTGCCGATCCTGGTCACGCTGTTCGCGTCGGGCCGGTCGTTGCGCGGCGAACCCATGCTTGGCGTGCGGGGCGCGGATGGCCGCCTGCTCGCGGCAGCGCTGGTGACACCGCCCGATTCGGTGGCGGCGCCGGAGCAGCTGCTGGACCTGCGCGAGCGCACCTGGGAGCGACTGGGCAGCGACGCGAGGCAGCGCTACGACGCGTTCGCCGATGCCTGCAACCGGCTCGGCATCGACACGCCGCACCACCACCTCAACATGATCGGCGTGCGGCGCGCGCACCAGGGCAGCGGGCTGGCGCGGCGCCTGCTCGAGGCCGTGCACGAACTCGCCCGCAACGATCCGGATTCGGCCGGCGTGAGCCTGACCACCGAGCACGCGCCCAACCTCGCCCTGTACCAGCGATTCGGCTACCGCATCACCGGCGAGCTGCAGGTTGCAGCGGATCTGCGCACCTGGACCCTGTTCCGCGCCAGGTCCGCGCCTTGAGAAGCGCGCGGCCATGAGCGTGGCCATCGACGTCGACGTCGTCATTGTCGGCGCCGGCGTGGTCGGCCTGTCGATCGCCCGCGCCCTGGGACAGCTCGGCCGCGAGGCTTGGGTGCTGGAATCCGAGGCGCGCGCCGGAGAAGGCGTGTCCAGCCGCAATTCCGGCGTGATCCATGCCGGCTTCTACTACCCGCCGGGCTCGGCCAAGGCGCGGCTGTGCAACCGCGGCCGCGAGCTGATGTACGCGTACTGCACGACTCGCGGCGTGCCGCACCGGCGCACCGGCAAGCTGCTGGTGGCGACCGATGCATCGCAGCTCGATGCGCTGCGCCACTACCTCGAGCGCGGCGCGACCAACGGCGTGCCCGGCATGCGCTGGCTCGATGGCGCGCAGGCGCGCGCGCTGGAACCGGCGCTGGGCTGCGCGGCCGCGGTGGAATCACCGGAGTCTGGCATCGTCGACGTCCCGGAACTGGTGATGGCGCTGCTGGCGGACATCGAGGCCAAGGGCGGGCGCGTGCAGTGCAACACCGAGGTCGCCAGCGCGCATCCTGTCGAAGGCGGGTTCCGCGTGGAAACCGGCGATACCGGCGCGATCACCTGCCGCGTACTGGTCAATGCCGCCGGCCTCGGCGCCACCGGACTCGCCGCGCGAATCGCGGGACTCGATGCCCGCCACGTCCCGCGCCTGCACTACGCCGCCGGCTACTACTACACCATCCGCGGTCGCGCGCCGTTCCAGCGCCTCATCTACCCGCTGCCGGAATCCGCGGGGCTCGGCATCCACCTCGGCCTCGACATGGCCGGACGCGCGCGCTTCGGGCCCGACGTGCGCTGGATCGAGCGCCTCGACTACGACTTCGACGACAGCCAGCGCGAGCGCTACGTCGCTTCGATCCGGCGCTGGTGGCCGGCACTGCGACCCGCGCAGCTGCTGCCCGATTTCGTCGGCATCCGGCCCAAGCTCACCGGTCCTGGCGTTGCCAACGGCGACTTCGTGCTGCAGCACGCGGACGTGCATGGCATGCCCGGGCTGGTGAACCTGTTCGGCATCGAATCGCCCGGGCTGACCTCGTGCCTGGCGATCGGCGAGGACGTCGCCACGCGACTCGCTTGACTGGCGATGCGTATGATCGACTACCGTGGCCGCGCGTCCGTGGCCGGGAGCGACACGCCATGAAACTGCTGGTCCCGATCGACCTGTCGGCTGCCACCGCCGGCGTGCTGGACACGGCACGCCGTGTCGCGAGCGCCACCCGCGGCGCCGTCTGGCTGCTGAACGTCGCGCCGCCAGACCCCGCCTTCATCGGCTACGAGGTCGGGCCCGAGGTGGTGCGCGGGCAGGTGGCGCGCGAACTGCGCGAGGACCATCGCGCGCTGCAGGCGCACGCGCAATCGCTGCGCGATTCCGGGATCGAAGTCACCGCCCTGCACATCCAGGGCAGCACCGCCGAGACCATCCTGCGCGAGGCCGCGCGCCTGCCGGCCGACCTCATCATCATGGCCACTCACGGCCACGGCGCGGTGTTCGACCTCCTGGTCGGCAGCATCAGCCAGGCAGTGCTGCGCGCGAGCCCGGTGCCGGTGCTGATGGTGCCGGCGCGGAATGCGCCGGCGGCCTGAGGCGCGCACGTCGCGGCAAGCGGCTCAGGCAGCCGCGACCTCGCGCCCGACCTCGTCGAACTTCGCCTGCACGCTTGCCGCCGGCGGCGCGCCGAGGCGACTGACCACGACGATCGCGAGGCAGGCCAGCGCGAATCCCGGCACCATCTCGTAGAGCCCGAACCAGGCGTACTGCTTCCACACCAGCACCACGATCGCGCCGGTCAGCATGCCGGCCAGCGCGCCGTTGCGGGTCATGCGCTTCCACAAGAGCGACAGCACCACCACCGGGCCGAAGGCCGAGCCGAAGCCGGCCCAGGCGTAGCTCACCAGATCCAGCACGCGATTCTCGGGGTTCCAGGCCAGCGCGATCGCGACCAGCGCCACGGCCAGCAGCGTCGCGCGGCCCACCCAGACCAGCTCGGTCTGCGAGGCGCGCGGACGCAGGAAGGTCTTGTAGAAGTCCTCCGTCAGCGCGCTCGAGCACACCAGCAGCTGGCAGCTCAGCGTGCTCATGATCGCGGCCAGCACCGCAGCCAGCAGCACGCCGGCGATCCAGGGGTTGAACAGCAGCTGCGACAGCACGATGAACACCCGCTCCGGATTCTCATTGACCGGTCCGGCCGCGTCCGGATGGGCGCCGAACCAGGCGATGCCGAAGAAGCCCACCGCCATTGCGCCGGCCAGGCACAGCACCATCCAGGTCATCGCGATGCGCCGCGCCGGCGCGATCGCCTGCACCGACTCGGCGGCCATGAAGCGCGCGAGGATGTGCGGCTGGCCGACGTAGCCCAGGCCCCAGGCCAGCAGCGAGATGATCCCCACCGTGGTCGTGCCGCGCAGGAAATCGAGCCGGCCCGGATCGAGCTCGCGGATGATCGCCACGCTGGCGTCGACGCCGCCGACCGAGGAGACCACGACGATCGGCGCCAGCACCAGCGCGAAGATCATGAGCGTGGCCTGCACGGTGTCGGTCCAGCTCACGGCGAGGAAGCCGCCGACCAGCGTGTACAGGATCGTGGCCGCCGCGCCGGCCCACAGCGCCGTGGTGTAGTCGACGCCGAAGGTGACCTCGAACAGGCGCGCGCCGGCGACGATGCCCGACGCCGAATAGATCGCGAAGAACACCAGGATCACCACGGCCGAGTAGATCCGCAGCAGGCCGCTGCGATCGTCGAAGCGGCGCGTGAAGTAGTCCGGCAGGGTCAACGCATTGTCGGCCCGCTCGGTGTAGACCCGCAGCCGCGCGGCGACCAGCTTCCAGTTCGCATACGCGCCCAGCACCAGGCCGATCGCGATCCACGATTCGGAAGCACCGCCCACGTACAGCGCGCCGGGCAGGCCCATCAGCAGCCAGCCGCTCATGTCCGAAGCGCCGGTGGCGAGCGCGGTCACGAAGGGATTGAGGCTGCGCCCGCCGAGGATGAAATCATCGAAGGTGCGGGTGCGGCGCCAGGCCCACCAGCCGATGCCGAGCATCGCGGCGATGTAGACCGCGAAGGTGACCAGGGTGGGCGTGCTGGCGGTCATGGCGATCCGGTTTCGGCGGCGGGAGCGGGTGCGGCGGGAAGCGGCGCGGCGGCCGGCGGCAGGTCGGCGGCGATGAGCTCGTCGATGCGCTCGAGCATGAAGGGGAAGAAGGGATTGGAGGACATCCGCAGCATGGCGTTCATGTTGACCACCAGCGCGCCGATCTCGCCGCGCGCGGCGATGGTGCCGAGGTTGAGGCCGAACTGCTCGGCCGGATCGGGGCGCAGGCCGTAGAGGCCGTCGCTCATCGGGAACGGCAGCGCGACGTGCGAGAGCGAGTACACGTCGATCGGATACTCGAGTTCCAGCGCGTGCTGCAGTTCGAGCGTGGTGCCGGCCTCGACCACGCGCTTGACCACCGCGGTGCTGCGCGCATCGGCATTGGTGATGACGCTGGTGCGATAGGCGCGCGGCGGCGGCGGCAGCAGGCGCTCGACCAGGGTCTCGGAGGCGCGGCGCAGCAGCGGTCCGAACTTGGAAGTGCGGTTGACGTCGAACAGCACCAGCTCGCTGCCGTTGGCGGGCAGGAAGTCGTAGAACGCGGCGATGATCGCGCGCGTGCTGACCGTGAAGTCGGTGACCGACTGGAAGGTCAGGACTGGCGGCATGCCCTCGAGCTTGCCCTTGGCGGCGTGGCGCGCGACCTGCGCCTGCAGCACCGCGGTGAGGTCGTGCGACTGGGTCGCGCCGTTGACCGGGAACGAGTTGTACTTGAAGGGATTGAACTCGGCGGTGACGCTGAGCCACGCCGCCTTGGCGAAGGCCGGGAACTTCGCCGGCAGCGCGGTGAGGCCGGCGAAGCGCGCGAAGCGCGTGATGCCGATCATCGGCGAGACCAGCACCAGGCGGTCGGCGCGCGGCAGCGCCGGATCCTCGAGCGCGTCGAGCGCGTACTTGACCGCCAGCGCGCCGCCGTTGGAGAAGCCCACGATGTGCAGCGGTCGCGGCGCCGGCACGCGCCGGCGCGCCTCGCGCACGGCCAGGCGCGTGGCCGCCACCCAGTCCTCCCAATCGACTTCGGCCAGCGCGGCCGGGACGGTGCCGTGCGCCGGCAGGCGGATCGCGAGTGCGACGAAGCCGTGCGCGCGCCAGGCCTCGGCGAAGTGGCGCTGGCTGTAGGGCGAATCGGTCAGCCCGTGCAGCAGCACGACCACGCCCGCGGGCTCGCCGTCGGGCTCGAGCACGAAGCTGCGGTTGTAGTCCTGCACGAAGCTCGGCGGATAGACCACGCTGCCGTCGAAATAGCGGTTGACCGGCACCCGGTCCTCGCTCTCGAGTTTCTCGGTGACCTCGCGCCGCACCTGCGCGAAGGCCGCGTCCTCGGCCTCGAGGTAGCGCGGCCAGTCGGCGGCCTCGAGTTCGTCTGCGTCGAGCTCCTCGGGCACGTAGGTGTGCCAGAGCTCCAGCGGCGGACCGCGCTGCGAGTCGTAGATGCGCACCGCCAGCAGGGTCAGCGCGACCACCAGCAGCAGCCATCCCAGGCGGCTGGCGTAGCGCCGCGTCCGCGACCGGCTCGCCACCGCGTCGGCTGCCTGCGTCGTCATGGGTCGCGCACCGCGGTGCAGGTGGTGAGCAGCACCGGGCCGGGGGCGGTATGGTCCATCAGCATCTCGCTGAGCGTGGCCTCGTCGCCCTTCGTCCACCATTGCAGGCCGTGGTCGGGCCGCAGGCCGCTCTCGGTGGCGTAGCGCGCGCCGGAGGCCGCGACCACGTTGTAGAGCTCGAAGCTGCGACCATCGAGTTGCAGGCGCGCGCCGGACTGCCCGGGCCGGGTGTTGTCGTAGCGGGCCTCGATGCGTCGACCGTCGGCGCAGGTATAGGCGACCTCGACGATCGCCGCTGGCGCAGCGCCGCTCGCCGCGCCGTCGGCGCCGCGCTCCAGTGCGCTGCCGCAGGCCGCCAGGCCCAGTGCCGCGGCAGCCGCCAGCAGCGCGCCCGGATTGCACGACTTCGATCGCAGCATCTCAGGCTCTCCGTGCTTCAGGTTCGCGTGGATGGCCAGCCGGCGCCGCGCCGACTGGCAGGCGCAGGCGTTGCACCAGGCGCACCACGATCGCCGCGCCGGCCGCCGTGGCCAGCAGGTGCTTCAGGGTATGGCCGCTGACGAAGCCTAGCAGCGCTTGGATCTGCCGATCCTGCAGTTCGGCCACCTTGGCCGCGGCATATAGCGCGATCGCGAGCAGGAAGGCGTGGCGATCCGCGCGCGGCGCGCCATGGATCGACTGCCACAGCGGGATCAGCAGCAGCGGCATCAGGTTCACCAGCAGGTAGGGACCGAGGTCGCCGTTGCCCCGGCGATCGGTCCACGCCCACCAGACCACGCTGGCGGCGCCCGCGATCGCCAGCAGCCAGGTCCAGTCGCGCGGCGGGCTGCGCGGCGAGGTCTCGGCCTGCACCGCGGCGACCAGCCCGGCGCTGGCCAGCGCGATCGGCAGGCGGTCCCAGAACAGGCGCGCGTTGTCCGGATCGAGGTGGTACCAGCCCGAGCCCAGCGCGGTCAGCGTGAAGGCCACGAGGAACAGGCGATAGCCGCGCGCGCCGCGCCCGAGGCCAGGCATCGCGCGCAGCCCGCCGGTGCGCCACAGGCCCCACGCGCCGACCAGCGCGAAGCCGAGGTTGGACAGCACGTTGAGGGCGTGCGGGATGCCGAGCAGGCGACGCTGGTCGGCGAAGTCGTGGTAGTCGGGCAGCTGCGCGACGGGCCCGTACAGCCACAGTGCGAAGGCGGCCGCGACCACCAGCACGGTGGGCAGGCGCGCGATCCAGCTCGCGGCGGCGCGGTGCACGGCGCGCGACTACGGCGCGACGATCTCCGTCTCGATCACGAGGTCGAGCACGAAGTGGACTTCGGGCTCGCCGCCCGCGGCGGCCTCGCGCTGGAAGCGCTTGACCCGCAACACCTGGCGCTGGCCCTCGGTCGGGGTGTAGCCCTCGATCCCTTCCGGCAGCGGGCGGAACTCGCCGGGCGTGCCGGTGGCGAGTCCGTCGGCGTCGAAGTGGCGCTCGCGCACCATCAGGCAGCGGCGTTCGGATGCGGGCGAGACCTCGCAAGGACCGGACTGCGCCGCGACTTCGAGGAAGGCGATCGTGCCGGGGCCGCCGAAGCGCGTCTCCGGCGTGGGCTCGCCGGCCAGCTGCAGGATGCTGCCGTCGGCGGCCACCAGGCGCAGCGTCGGCGCCTCGGCAGTGCCGTCGATCGCGGCCTGCAGCGTGCCGGCCAGCACCGCGGCGACCGCGGCATCGACGCGATCCAGCGGCGGCGGACAGGCCATCATGGTCGACATCGCCTGCCCGACCTGGATCTTTCCGCCCTCGAGCAGCTGGTACGAAGCGCCCATGCGATTGCAGGCGCCCTCGACATTGACGCGGCCGTCGGCGAATCCCAGGCCCAGCGGCCGCTCCGCGCTCGGGAACAGCGCGGCGAGCGACTGGCCCCCGGCATCGGTGGCCGTGCGCAACTGCCAGCGGTACGCCACCAGGCCAGTGGCGAGGTCGATGGCCGCCACGGCTGCGGGTGCGGGCGTCGTTGCCGCGGCGGGCGCCGCCGTCGGCGCGGGCGGCTGCTCGGTGGCGGGCGGCGCGCAGGCCGCCACGCTCACTGCGACGATGGCGACGACGGCGCGCAGTTGCAGTCCCGGCATGATGCGGATACTCCGTGAGGGGCGGTGGCGGTGCGCAGCAGCAGTGTCCGACGGCGGCGACGCCCTGCGCGGCACGTTATGATGCCACGGACCGCACAGGCGATCCGAGGCATGCCCGCATGATCCGTATCCCGAAGCTGATTCCGCTTCTGGCCGTGGCGCTGCTGCTGGTCGCCTGCGCGACCGACGGCCCGACCTCGAGCGAGCGCGACGCCGCCCGCATCGCGGAATTGCGCGCGGCCGCCGGCGATCCGGTCCGCGGCATCCGCTTCTCCGGCATGGTGGTGAGCTGGACCGCGGTCGGCGACACCGTGGTCGCGGTCTGGACCCGCCCGCGCGAAGCCTGGCTGTTCGAACTCGTGGGCCGCTGCCCGGGCCTGCGCTCGGCACTGTCCTTGAGTTTCACCAGCCAGGCCGGCCGGGTCACGGCGGGCTTCGACCGCATCGTGGTGCGTTCGCGCGGACCGAGCCCGGTGTCGTCGGATGCGGGTTGCCGCATCCGCGAGATCCGGCCGCTCAGCCTCGCGACCCTGCGCGGCGGCGAGACCTCGCCCACGGCGGACCCGCCGGACACCACCGGCATCGAGACCGACGAAGCGGCGGATCCCGGCGCGCGCTGAGGGGGTCCCCGGCCGCAGTCGATGACCCGCTGGTTCGCAATCGCGCCGTTTGCCGCCGCGGCCGTGCTGGCGGCGGCGCTGGCCGTGCCCGTCGGCCTGGTGCTGGGCATTGCGTGCGTGGTCGCGCTGGTGGTCGCGGTCGTGGCCGCGGTGCACCACGCCGAGGTGGTGGCGCACCGCGTCGGCGAGCCCTTCGGCACCCTGGTGCTGGCGCTGGCGGTCACCGCGATCGAGGTCGCGCTGATCGTGTCGGTGATGCTGGCTGGCGGACCCGACAAGGCCACGCTCGCGCGCGACACCATCTATGCCACGGTGATGATCATCGCCAACGGCGTGGTCGGGCTCTGCATCCTGATGGGCGCGCTGCGCCATCGCGAGCAATCGTTCCGGATCGAGGGCATGGGGCCAGCCTACGCCGCGCTGGTCACGCTGGCGACGCTGGTCCTGGTCATGCCCGCGTTCACGACCAGCGCCGCGGGCGCGAGCTACTCCACGGCGCAGCTGGCCTTCGTCGGCGTGTCCTCGCTGTTGCTGTGGTGCGTGTTCGTGTTCTTCCAGACCGTGCGCCACCGCGACTACTTCCTCCCGGCCGCGGATCCCGACAACGAGGCGGTGCACGCGACGGCGCCGAGCAACACGCAGGCCTGGGCCAGCCTCGGCCTGCTGCTGGTCGCGCTGGTGGTGGTGGTCGGCCTCGCCAAGTCGCTGTCGCCCGGCATCGAGGCCGGCGTGCGCGAGGCCGGGCTGCCGACCGCCGTCATCGGCATCGCCATTGCCCTGCTGGTGCTGATGCCCGAGACCGTCGCCGCGGTGCGCGCGGCGCAGGCGAACCGCCTGCAGACCAGCTTCAACCTCGCGGTCGGTTCCGGTCTTGCCAGCATCGGCCTGACCATCCCGATGGTGGTGCTGGTCGCGACCTGGTTCGACATCCCGCTGGTGCTGGGGCTCGAACCCAAGGACATCGTGCTGTTCGCGTTGACCGTGGCGGTCGGCACCATCGGCGTGGGCTCGGGGCGCACCAACATGATGCAGGGCGCGGTGCAGCTCCTCGTCTTTGCCGCGTTCCTGTTCCTCGCGCTGGTGCCCTGAGTCGTGATCCTGGTCCACTTGGCGATATCATTTCTCGACAATTAATACTTGATAATCATGTACTTGATGTCGTTTCCTAGATTCCGCTTGCAGTATGGCGCCGACCCGGTGACACTCGCTTTCCGTGGCACCCACGCGAGGGGCATACGGTGAGTACTCCCAGCCTGTTCCGGCGTCTGCTCGACAGCGTCGATCGCTTCCAGGACCGGCGCGCCCGCGCGCGTGTCCACGCCCGCGGCGACACCCGCTTCCTGATCGTCGACGATTCGGCGACGGTCGTCGCGCTGCTGCGGCGCATGCTGCGCCAGAACCACTTCCAGACCTACGAGGCCGGCGACGCCGAGCAGGGCGTGGAGCTCGCGCGCGCGCACAAGCCCGACCTCATCTTCCTCGACATCGTGCTGCCGGGCATGAGCGGCTTCGAGGCCCTGCGGCGCCTGCGCCGCGATCCGGCCACGCGCGACATCCCGATCATCATGATCAGCGGCAACGTGCAGGCGACCGAGCAGTTCTACCTGCAGCGCATCGGCGCCGACGACTTCATGAAGAAGCCGTTCTCGCGCGCCGAGGTCTTCGGCCGCATCGAGCGCCTGCTGGGCGCGGACCGCGTGCCGCGGCGCCTGGGCAGCACGCCCGCCGCCGGCGACGGCGAGGGCACGCCCGCCGACGCGTCGGCCACCGAAGCCGCCTAGGCTTCAGCCGCCGAACAGGTCCGCGTCCGGCAGGGCGCCTTCCAGCGCGAGCAGGAAGCGCTTGCGCTCGAGACCGCCGCCGTAGCCGATGAGGCTGCCATCGGCGCCGACCACGCGGTGGCAGGGGATGACGATCGCGATCGGGTTGCGGCCGTTGGCGGCGCCGACGGCGCGCGTGGCCTGCGCGTCGCCGAGCCGGCGCGCCACGTCGGCGTAGCTGCAAGTGCGGCCGTAGTCGATTCCCTGCAGCGCCTGCCAGACCCGGCGCTGGAATTCGGTGCCCTGCGGCGCCAGCGGCAACTCGAAGCGGCGGCGCTCGCCGCGGAAGTACTGGCCGAGCTGGGCGCGCGCGGCGCGCAGCACGCCGGTCTCGCCTTCGCGCCAGTCCTCGCCGCGCGCCAGCGGGTGGCGCGGCGCCTCGAACTCGATGCCGCGCAGGCCGCGCGCGTCGGCGACCAGCAGCAGGCGGCCGAGCGGGGAATCGATATGCAGGAAATCGATGCTCATGCGGCTGCCACGCTGGCCGCGCGCCACAGGTGGATCACCGCGTAGGCGCGCCACGGCCGCCAGCCTTCCGCGCGCGCGGACAGCGTGCGCGCCGTGAGCGGCACGGCAGCGCCTGCGGCGACGCGGCGCAGGACCAGGTCCGCGGCGGGAAAGGCGTCGCGGTGGCCGAGCGCGCGCAGCGCGATGTAGTGCGCGGTCCACGGCCCGATGCCGCGCACGGCGGTCCAGCGCGCGACGAAGTCCTCGAGTGCGCGCCCGGGCGCGAAGTCGATGCGACCGTCGAGCACCGCACGCGCCACCGCGCGCACGGTGTCGGCGCGCGCGCGGGTCAGGCCGATCGCTGCGAGGTCCGCGTCCACCAGCGCCGCCGGATGCGGGAAGTGGTGGGTGAGCCCGGCAGCCGGCGGCGCCGCGAGCGCCGTGCCGTGGCGCTGCGCCAGGCGCAGGGCGAGGGTGCGCGCCGCGGCCACGCTGACCTGTTGCCCGAGCACCGCGCGCAACGCGAGTTCGAAACCGTCCCAGGCGCCGGGCACGCGCAGTCCCGGGCGCTCGCGCAACAGCGGCGCGAGCCGCGGATCCTGCCGCAGGACCGACGCGATCGCGGCCGGGTCGGCGTCGAGGTCGAACAGGCGGCGCACGCGCGCGACTGTCGCCGGCAGGTCCGGCGGCGACATCCCGTACAGCTCCAGCCGCAAGGCGTGCGCGCCTCCCGGCCACGCGCTCACGCGCAGCCAGCCGGGCGCATCCGCGGTGCCGATGACGCGGGCATAGCTGCCTGCGTCCGCCTGCTCGATCCCGGCCAGCGCGCGGCTGCGCAGGAAATCGAGCGTGGCGCTGAAGTCGTGCGGTGCTCGATAGTCCAGGCGCTCGATCGGTCCCTGCTGCCGCGCGCGCCCGCCCACGCCGACGCGGACGGACGGCGCCGCCACCGGCGCCGCATCCGGGACCTGCGCCGCGCGGACCCGGCGTGCCCGCGTTGCGCGTGCGTTCGTCGCCATCCCCGCAGGCTAGCACCAGGATCCGGCACTGCCCGCCACCTGTGGCCATCGGCGCCGGTCCGGCACGACGCGAATGCGAGGGGTTCCAATCCGCTTCTGCGCTCCATCGGCCTGTCGCCCGCGGTGCTAGCCTATCGGGACGGAGGATGACCATGAACGCAACGCCCCCCCCGCAGCGCTATGGCCGGCTCAGCATCTCCCTGCACTGGCTGATGCTGCTCCTGATCGCGGCGGTTTACGCGCTGATGGAGTTGCGCGGCTGGTTCCCGCGCGGCAGCGCGACCCGCGAGGCGATGAAGCACTGGCACTACATGCTCGGGCTCTCGGTCCTGGCGCTGGTGTTCGTGCGCATCGCCGCGCGCTTCCTCTCACCCACGCCCGCGGTCGTGCCAGCGCCCTCCGCGCCGCAGGCATGGGCGGCGAAGCTGGTCCACGTCGCGCTCTACGCGCTCATGATCGGCCTGCCGCTGGTCGGCTGGATGATCCTTAGCGCCGAGGGCGATGCCGTGCCGTTCTTCGGCCTCGAGCTGCCGCCGTTGCGGGCGCCGGACAAGGCCGCGGTCGAGTCCCTCGAGGACCTGCACGAGCTCGGCGGCAAGATCGGTTACGCGCTGGTCGGGCTGCACGCGCTGGCGGCGCTGTTCCACCACTACGTGCAGAAGGACAACACCCTGCGGCGCATGCTGCCCGGGCGCGACTGAGGGTCGCGGGCGGCCGCAGGCCGCCTCAGTCGAGGAATTCGCGCCGCAGGTCGACGCTGCCGCGCATGCCGAGGTCGGCGTGGTGGTCACGCAGCCACTCGTCGGCGCTGGCGCGGCCGCGGTCGCGCAAGCCGGTGAGGAAACGCGCGTCGGTGCTGATCTTGGTCGCGGCGGGGAGCGTGCCCATCACCGCGTCGGCGCGGATCAGGTGCACCAGCACCTTGCGCATGCGGCGCGCGTACTCCGGCTTCAGCCAGCCCTCGGTGAGCTGGCGGCTGACGAACTCCACCGCGCGCATCTCGCGCATCAGCGAGGAATTGAAGCTGATCTCGTCGACGCGGTCGGCGATCTCCACCGGCGTGGTCGGCACGTTCTCGCGCCGGATCTGGTTGACCATCACCACCACCACGTCGCGGGTGTCGGTCTGGTAGAAGAGCGGGAACAGCACCGGGTTGCCCATGTAGCCGCCGTCCCAGTAATGCTCGCCGTCGATCTGCACCGCCTGGAACAGGTGCGGCAGGCAGGCCGAGGCCATGACCGCGTCGACCGACATCGAGGCGTTGTCGAAGATCCGCACCTTGCCGCTGCGCACGTTGGTCGCGCACAGGAACAGCTTGACCTCGCCGCAATGGTGCAGGGCCTCGAAATCGACGCAGGCCGCGAGCAGGTCGCGCAGCGGATTGAGGTTCAGCGGGTTGAACTGGTACGGCGAGACCATGCGGGTGAAGGACTCCATCGCCCAGTGCTGCGCCGCCAGCCCCGGATGCGCGCCGGCATTGCCCACCGGATCGGCGCCGGCCAGCGCCGCCGCCGGATTGAGCATCGCGCCCATGCGGCTCACGCGCTGCCAGAAATCCGCGAGCGCGGCGCGCGCGCCGTCGTGCCCGCCGTGCATGAGCCCGTGCGCCACCAGCACCGCGTTCATGGCCCCGGCGCTGGTGCCGCAGATCCCGTCGATGGCCACGCGGCCATCCTCGAGCAGGCGGTCGAGGACGCCCCAGGTGAAGGCGCCGTGCGCGCCGCCGCCCTGCAATGCCAGGTTGATCGGCTTGGGCGCCGGCGCGGACTTGCGCGGGGATCGCGGCGCGCGCTTGCGTGCTGTGGCCATGGCGAGTCCCGCTCGTCCGACGAGGTAGCGCGAACGATACGGCACCGCGGCGCTGCGCGCAGCGTCCGCCGTTGCCCTGGCGTCGGGGTGCGGTGGCGGGCTACTCGAAGCTGTCGGCGAAGATCCCGTCGAGGATGCCCTCGTCGATCAGGATGAAACTGTCGGACACGCCGTTGAAGTCGTTGCCGACCAGGTTGCTGGCGAGCGAGTCGAAGATCATCGACAGGCCGCTGGCATCGATCGCCACGCGCGTGCCCGAGACCTGGTTGCCAGCGACGTCGTTGATGTCGCTGCTGATGAGGAAGGGCGTGCCGGCGGCGCCGGGTATGTGGAGGTAAACCTGGTCGAACAGGCCCGAGCCGAAGAAGCAGGTCAGCACGACCACCCCGTTGTCGGCGACATCGTTCTCGCGACAACCGGTGGCCGTGACCGCGTTGAGCACCGGCAGCGGCACGCTGCTGGTCGCCAGGGTGACGCGATCGTGCACGTAGACCCGGCTGGCGAAGGGGCCGCCGGCGAGGTTGGTGGCGAAGGAGCGGAAGCTGACGAAGCGGCCATTGGGCGAGATCGCGCCGAGGTCGGACTGGCTGTTGGCCGCGGCGCCGGCCGCGCTGCGGCTCGCGAGCGTGGTGGTGTCGGTGGCGAGGTCGCGCACGTAGACCTGGATCGTGCCGGAACCGACGCCGGGGACGATGTTGCCGGCATTGCTGGCATAGACCACGTAGCGGCCGTCGTCGCTGATCGCTTGTCCGCTGAGCGCCACGATGCCGACCCCGGTGAGTTGTCCCGCGGCATTGAGCGAGGCCACTTCGATGGCGCCGGTCTGCAGGTCCTTGACGAAGGCCTCCTCCACGCCCTGCAGGTTCACGCCGACCAGGTTGCCGGCATCGGAACGGAACACCACGTAACGCCCGTCGCCGGAGATCGAGGCGTCGCGCGCCTGGCCTGAAGCCGAGCCCGAGGCGGGCGCGCCCGCCGCGCTGGCGCTGGCCAGCACCAGCGCGCCGGTCTGGCGATCCTTGCGCACGACCTGGAAGCCGTTGGTGCCCACGCCGAGCTCGAGGTTGTTGGCCTGGGTCTCGAAGGCGGTGTAGCGGCCGTTGCGCG
>Ga0209477_1000814_pt1 | contig 19411 bp, 19 predicted proteins | sample KloWWTupernatant_FD_187180 | JGI IMG/M metagenome (GOLD analysis project Ga0209477, IMG submission 187180) | Active sludge microbial communities from Klosterneuburg, Austria, studying microevolution and ecology of nitrifiers - Klosterneuburg... | ecosystem: Engineered > WWTP > Aerobic digester >... | reverse complement strand
GTGTTGAACACCACTTCGCCGACGGTGGTGCCGGTGGCACCGATCGAATTGCCGATAAAGACCGTGCCGTCTGCGAGCGCCAGGATGGCGGGCGGGAAGGTTCCCTGAAGAGACAAAAGCACTGGGTTCTCCGGATGGTTACGGTCGCCCGGCGCCTGCAGGCCACTCGCGTGCGAGTGCCAGTGGCTGCTCTCTGATGGGTTGTTGCTTTGGGTGCGGTCGGGCGACGCTGTTGCGAGAAAAGCCCCTGATTGTACTCGCAGACACCCCCCGTTTGCTGACGACTGGTGCACTGCAGCATCGCCACGCACGCTGCGACCACCGGTGCAAATGGAACCTTCGGGACTGGCGCACCCACGCCCCATGCCTAAAATTTCCAGCATCGTTCCCGACAGCCGCATCCATTGCGGTGGACCCCGACTTCCATGACCCCATACACCCTCTACGGCGCTGAGATCAGCTATTACACCGGCAAGGTCCGCGCCTTCCTGCAGTGGAAGGGTTTACCCTTTGTCGAAATCCTTGCCACGGGCGACGTGTACCGGCAATTCATCGTGCCGCGCGTCGGCTTTGCCGTCATTCCGGTGCTGACAACACCAGAAGGCGCAACACTGCAGGACTCGACCGACATCATCGAAGCCCTGGACCGGCGGCACGGCGAGCCTTCCGTCTTTCCGGCCGGGGGCGTGCAACGCCTGGCATCTGTCCTGCTGGAGCTGTATGGTGACGAATGGCTGCTGATTCCAGCCATGCACTACCGCTGGCACCACAACCGTGAATGGGCGCTGCGCGCCTTTGGGGCACTCAATGCGCCCGAGGCTTCCCCCGAAGAGCAACTGGAACTGGGTTCCCGCCGCGCCGCACCTTTTGCCCAAGCCGCTGTTCTGCTCGGTGGCGCACCGCACATGCAGGCCGCCATCGAACGCTCCTACGAAGACCTGCTGGCCGAACTGAACACGCATTTCACCGAACACCCTTACCTGCTGGGCGGACGGCCCTCGATCGGCGACTTCGGGCTCTATGGCCCACTCTATGCACACCAGTACCGCGACCCGGCCAGTGGCGCGCTGATGCGCAGGCTCGCGCCCCATGTGGTGGCCTGGGTGGAGCGCATGCAGCAGCCACCCGCGCCCGGCAGCGGCGACTTTTTGCCCGGCGACACCCTGCCCCCCACACTGCTGCCGATGCTGCGCCGCATGATGCGCGAGCAGATGCCGGTACTTGAAAACACAGCCCAACGGCTGAGCACCTGGCTGGCCGAGCGTCCAGGCACCCCTGTTCCCCGCACCCTGGGAAAGCATGGGTTCACTCTGGAAGGAGAGCACGGCGAACGCATCGTGCGTCCCTATGCCCTGTGGATGCTGCAACGCGCCCGGGACATCTACCGTGCGCTGAAGCCGATGGAGCGCACCCAGGCAGACCAACTCCTTGATGCCATCGGGGGAAACACATTCCGGGACTTCCAGGACCCGCCCCGGCTGGTGCGCGACGGCATGAGTGTGGCGCTCGCCCCGGCTTAGTCCCGGGATTGCAACTCAGCGCCCTGCCGCGCTGGCGTGCAGGCAGATGGCGGCTGCAGCGGCCACGTTGAGCGACTCTTCACCCCCGGGCTGCGCAATGCGGATGCGCCGGGTCGCCCGCGCTTGCAATGCGGGCGAGACGCCCTGCCCTTCGTGGCCCAGAACCCAGGCACAAGGCCAGGGCAAGCCGGCCCGGTGCAGAAAGTCGCCCTCATGCACATGGGTGACCAGCAGCGGCACCTGCAGCGGTGCAAAGTCCTCTGCATCCAGCCCCTCGACCAGATCCAGCCCAAAGTGCGCCCCCATGCCGGCACGCAGCACCTTGGGCGACCAGAGCGCTGCGCTGCCCTTGAGCGCCAGCACCTGCCGAAAGCCGAACGCAGAAGCACTGCGCAGGATGGAGCCCACATTGCCTGCATCCTGCACCCGATCCAGCACCACGGCGGCCGAGCCGGGCTGCACTGCGCCGGACGCGGGCAGCTCCACCACCCAACCCATGCGGGCAGGTGACTCCAGGCCGCTGACGTCGGCGAACAGAACGTCGGCAAGAACTATGATTTTGCTAGCTGCTTGCGCCCACTGCAAGGGCGCTTGAGGCCAAAATGACTCTGAAAAAACCGCAATGGCGGGCTGCACACCGCGGGCCAGCGCTGCGCTGCACAGGTGGTCGCCCTCCAGCCACACGCGGCCCTGCTTGCGGTAGGCCGTGCTGTCCTGCGCCAGGCGGCGCAGGTCTTTGACAAAAGCGTTGTCGCGCGACTGGATGTGCGTCACCGAGGGCTCTGTCATGGCCGCACACTCTCTTCGGGCCGCCAATGCTGCGCCACGGGTGCAAACGAGCGGCGGTGCAGCGGGCAGGCGCCATGCGCTTGCAGCGCCGCCAGGTGCGCCGCCGTGCCATAGCCTTTGTGTCCAGCAAAGCCATACTGCGGAAATTGCTCGTGCACCTGCGCACACCAGCGGTCACGGTGCACCTTGGCCAGAATGGAGGCAGCCGAAATCGCTGGCACCAGGGCGTCGCCCTTGACGATGGCCTCGGCCGGTACGTCGAGCACCGGCAGCCGGTTGCCATCGACCAGCACCAGCGCGGGTTTGAGACGCAGGCCCAGCACGGCGCGGCGCATGGCCAGCAACGTGGCCTGCAGGATGTTGAGGCGGTCGATCTCTTCGACGCTGGCCTCGGCAATGCTGCAGCACAGCGCCTTGGCGCGGATTTCGTCGAACAAGGCCTCACGCCGTGCTGCCGTGAGCTTCTTGGAGTCGGCCAGGCCGGAAATGGGGCGCAAGTCGTCCAGAATCACGGCGGCCGCCACCACCGGGCCCGCCAGCGGCCCCCGGCCAGCCTCATCCACCCCGGCCACCAGGCCCTGGTGCGGGTGCCAGGGCAGGCTGGCCTGCTCAGACAGGGGAGGCAGTGAGGACTTTCTGGATCGCATTGGCGGCAAGTTGTGGGGTATTGCGCCGCAGGCTTTCGTGCAGCGCAGTGAAACGCAGGTGCAGCGCGGCCATGCGCGCTGCGTCGTGGTCCAGGGCGTGGAACCAGTCAAGCACCGCTGCGGCCAGCGCCTGCGGGGTCGCTGCATCCTGCAGCAGTTCGGGCACCACAAATTCGCCGCTCAGGATGTTGGGCAGCCCGACCCAGGGCTGGAGCTGCTTGCGGCGCATCAGACGCCAGCTGAGCGGGTGCATGTGGTAGCCAATGACCATGGGGCGCTTGAACAGCGCCGCCTCCAGCGTGGCCGTGCCGCTGGCAATCAGCGTCACGTCGCACGCCGCCAGCACCGCATGCGACTGGCCGCTGACGATGCGCAGCACATCGCCCAGCCCGCAGTCACGCGCCACATGCTCGATGCGCTCGCGCAGCGCCGGCACGGCAGGCACTATCATTTTAATAGCTGGTTGCGCTTGATGGATAAGCGCTGCAGCCTGAAAAAACTTCGGTGTGATGTACTGCACCTCGGCCGAACGGCTGCCCGGCAGGATGGCAAGCACCGCATCTTCGTCGCGCAGGCCCAGTTGCGCCCGCGCCCCGGCACGGTCAGGCGCCAGAGGAATCACACCCGCGAGCGGGTGGCCCACGTAGGTGGCGGCGATGCCGTGGTGCGCCAGCAGTTCGGGCTCGAACGGGAAAATGCACAGCACATGGTCGACACTGCGGCGGATTTTCTCAACACGCTCGGCGCGCCACGCCCAGATCGAAGGGCAGACGAAATGCACGGTTTTGACACCGGCGGCGCGCAGGTCGGCCTCCAGGCCGAGGTTGAAGTCGGGAGCGTCCACACCGATGAACACGTCGGGCTTGTCGTGCAGCAGGCGCGCGCGCAGGCGCTTGCGGATGACGATGATTTCAGCAAGGCGCCGCAGCAGCTCGAAGCTGTAGCCGTGCACGGCCAATTTGTCGCTGGGCCACCAAGCCTCAAAGCCGCGCCGCGCCATCTGCGGCCCACCAATGCCTTGGCTGGCAAGGCCGGGCCACAGCGCCTGCAAACCGTCAAGCAACAGGCCCGCAAGCAGATCGCCCGACGTCTCGCCCGCCACCATGGCAACACGGGGTGCGTGGTGCATGGCGGCTCAGCGGGCAATACCGCGCGTGGAAGCGTCGAGGAAAGCCAGCAGCATGGCAATATCGTCCGCCGCCTCGGCGTGCGTCTGCCCGAGTTCTGCGATGGCGCCCCGGGCCGCCTCCAGCGAGAGCCCCTGGCGGTACAGGAGGCGGTGCATCTGCTTGATGGCCGCCAGGCGAGCGGCTGAAAACCCGCGACGGCGCAGCCCTTCGAGGTTGAGCCCTCGCACCGACAGCGGGTTGCCATCCACCATCATGAACGGTGGCACGTCCTGAGAGATGTGGCTGCCAAAGCCGGCCATGACATGGGCGCCGATCTTCACGAACTGGTGCACCCCCGTCAGCCCGCCAATGATGGCCTGATCGGCCACATGCACATGGCCGGCCAGCGTCGCGTTGTTGGCCAGAATGGTCTGGTTGCCCACCACACAGTCATGGGCGATGTGCACGTAGGCCATGATCCAGTTGTCGTCGCCAACGGTGGTCACGCCGCGGTCCTGCGCCGTACCGGTGTTGAAGGTGCAGAACTCGCGGATGGTGTTGCGGTCGCCGATGCGCAGTTCGGTGGGTTCGCCCGCATACTTTTTGTCCTGCGGCTGCGCACCCAGCGAGGCGAACTGGAAAATGCGGTTGTCACGGCCAATGGTGGTGCGCCCCTCGATCACGCAATGGGCCCCCACCGTGGTGCCCGCCCCGATGGCAACCTGCGGACCAATGACCGAATAGGGTCCAATGGTGACGCCCGGTGCAATGCGCGCCCCGGCGTCAACAACCGCTGTCGGATGAATAGTGCTCACGGCCCGTTCTGCCCCTGCGCTAAACCAGCATCAGCCCACGGCGCGCATGGTGCACATGAGTTCGGCCTCGCAGGCCACTTCCTCGCCCACGCGGGCCACGCCCTTGAACTTCCAGATGCCGCCACGCACCCGGTCGATCGTGATATCGAGCATCAGTTGATCGCCCGGCTCCACCGGGCGCTTGAACCTTGCGCCATCAATACCCACAAAATAGTAGATGTTGTTTTCGTCGGGCACCTTCCCCATGGCGTCAAACGCCAGCAGACCGGCCGCCTGTGCCAGTGCCTCCAGGATCAGCACGCCCGGCATGACGGGATGGCCGGGGAAATGGCCCATGAAATAGGGTTCGTTGAACGTCACGTTCTTGACAGCCCGGATGCGCTGGTTGGATTCGAGCTCCAGCACCCTGTCCACCAGCAGAAAGGGGTAGCGGTGGGGCAGTTGCTTGAGAATTGCGTGGATATCCATCATTGGCGTTCAATCTTGTTGTTCTGAAGAAGGCTTTCAAGGGCCTTGATGCGCTCACGCAGGCTGTGCAATTGTTTGACAGTGGCCGCGTTTTTTTCCCAGCGCGCATTGTCGTCGATAGGAAACATTCCTGTGTACTGACCCGGGCGGGTGAGCGAGCGAGTGACGGTGGTGGCCGCCGACACATGCACATGGTCTGCCAGCGAAAGGTGTCCCAGCACGATACCGCCACCGCCGACGGTGCAATGCGCACCAATCGTGGCACTGCCCGCAATGCCGACGCAACCGGCCATGGCCGAATGGCGCCCCACGCGCACGTTGTGGCCGATCTGGACCAGGTTGTCGAGCTTGACGCCGTCTTCGATGACGGTGTCGTCCAGGGCTCCACGGTCGATACAGGTATTGGCGCCAATCTCCACATCGTCTCCGATGCGCACGGCACCGAGCTGCTCGATCTTGGCCCACACTCCTTGGTCAGGCGCAAAACCAAAGCCATCGGCCCCGATCACGGCACCGGCATGCACGATGCAGCGCGCGCCGATGTGGCAGTCTTCACCCAGGGTGATACGCGACTTGAGCCAGGTGCCCGCGCCCACGCTGGCGCCGCGCTCGATCACGCACAGCGGGCCAATGCAGGCGCTGGGATCCACCACCGCTTCAGGGTGGACGACGGCGCTGGGGTGCACTCCAGGCACCAGGGGCGGTGCATGAAAACGCTTCCACAGCTGGGTTGCACGGGCGAAATACACGTAGGGATCGTCTGCGACGATGCAAGCCCCCCGCTGCACGGCAGCCTCTCGCAGTGCGGGAGCCACAATGACACAGGCCGCCCGGGAGGCGGCCAGTTGCTGCTGGTAGCGCGGGTTGCTGAGAAAACTCAGATCCTGCGGGCCTGCGGCCTCCAGCGGGGCCAGCCTCTGGATCTGAAGTTCAGGGTTTCCCTCCAGCGTCCCGCCCAGCGCCTCGATGAACCGGGACAGGCGCACGCTCACGCGCCACCCGCCTCAGCCATGCCGCCTTTACTTGGCTGGTGCTGCATTCAACGCCTTGATCACCTTGTCGGTGATGTCATGTTGCGGATTGATGTAGACCGCCTGGTCGACAATGATGTCGTATTTTTCCTGCTCGGCCATCTGCTTGACCACCTTGTTGACTCGCTCGCTCAACTGGTTGAGTTCTTCGTTCTTGCGGGCGTTCAGGTCTTCCTGGAATTCACGGCGTTTGCGCTGAAACTCGCGGTCCTGATCCACCAGCTGACGCTGGCGGGTCTGGCGCTGGCTCTCGGAAAGAGTAGGTGCATCGCGCTCGAACTTCTCGGTTGCCGACTTCAGCGCGTTACCTTGGTCGTTGATTTCCTTGTCACGGCGCGAGAACTCCTGCTCAAGCTTGGCCTGGGCCGCCTTGGCCGTGCTCGATTCGCGAAAGACGCGATCGGTCATGATGAAGCCGGCTTTGAAGCCTTCTGCGTGGACCGGCGCAACAGCGCCAAGGCCACCAAGCATGCACACAAGAGCGAGTTGACGGGAAAGATGTTTCATTAGAAGGAAGTTCCAATCTGGAATTGCAATTTCTGGATTCTATCGCCCGCATACTTGCGCACCGGGTTGGCATACGCCAAACGCAGCGGCCCCAGCGGGGATATCCAGCTCAAACCCACGCCAACGGAGGCACGCATGTCGCTGAAGCGCATCTTTTCTCCGTCGCCGTAAACGTTGCCCACATCGACGAAGGTGAAGACCCGCAAGGTGCGGTCGTTGCCTGCGCCAGGGAAGGGAGCGATAAGCTCAGCATTGAACGTGACTTTCTTGGGCCCGCCGAGCGATGCCCCTGTGACGTCACGCGGCCCCAGCGTACCCTGGTCGAAGCCGCGCACCGAGCCCAGACCACCCGAGTAGAAGTTCTTGAACACCGGGAAGGGTCGGCCGTTCAAGCCTTTACCCAAACCAAGTTCGCCATTGAACGCGAGGGTGAATTTTTTGTTCAGCGGCACATACTGCTGGTACTGGTAGTTGGCCCGCAGGTAGCGCGCATCACCCGCCACCGACCAATCGGTATTGAGGCGCTGGAAAACACCAGCGTTGGGAGCCAGGGCGCTGTCGCGCCCGTCACGCGACCAGCCAATGGTCAGCGGCACCGAGGTGCTGGTGGCACCATAGCGGTCGGCATAGGCAAGGTAGGCAGCCGGAATGTTGGTGCCCGCCTTGATGCGGGTGCTCTCCAGCGCTCCACCAAAAAACACGGTATCGGTCTCCGTGAACGGTATGCCGAACTTCACACCGGCACCGGTGGTGATCAGTTCGTAATTGCCGCCCTGGTCCTCGTAGGGTTTGTCGGTGCGGTAGTACAGATCCACCGTGCGCGATATGCCGTCGGGCGTGAAATAGGGATCGGTGGTGCTGAAGACCAGCGTCCGTTTGAACTTGCTGGTGTTGACATCGACGCCCAGGTAGTTGCCCGAACCAAAAATGTTTTCCTGCTTGATCGCAAAGGACAACGACATTTTTTCCGCGCTCGAGAACCCTGCTCCCAGCTGCAGCGAACCGGTGGGTTTTTCTGCCACGTTGATGACCAGATCGACCTGGTCCGGCGCCCCCGGCACCTCTTGGGTCTCGACGTTTACCTCAGTGAAAAAGCCAAGTCGGTCCACGCGATCGCGGGACAGGCGGATCTTCTCGCCGTCATACCACGAAGATTCGTACTGCCGGAACTCGCGCCGCACCACTTCGTCGCGCGTGCGGTTGTTGCCAGCCACCTGGATGCGCCGCACGTAGGCACGGCGGACCGGGTCGGCCTGCAGCACCAGAGAAACACGGCTGTTTTCACGATCAATTTCAGGAATGGCCTCGATACGGGCAAAGGCAAATCCGAAATTGCCAAAGTGGTCAGAGAACGCCTTGGTCGTTTCGGCCACCTGGTCCGCGTTGTAGGGCTCGCCCGCACGGATGGTGACAAGCGACTTGAACTCATCGTCGCGCTCAAGGAAGTTGCCCTCGAGCTTTATTCCGGAAACCACGAATCGCTGCCCCTCGGTCACATTGACCGTGATGGAGATGTCCTGCTTGTCGGGCGAAATGGCCACCTGTGTTGAATCGACACGAAACTCCAGATAGCCACGCTGCAGATAGTAGGAGCGCAGGGTTTCGAGGTCGGCATTGAGCTTGGAACGCGCATAGCGGTCTGACTTGGTGTACCAGCTGAGCCAGCCACCGGTGTCCTGGTCAAACAAGCCCTTGAGCGTGGATTCGCTGAACGCCTTGTTTCCGACAATGCGGATGTCCTTGATGCGCGCTGTTTCGCCTTCCACCACAGAAAAGCTGAGGTTGACGCGGTTGCGCTCCACGGGCGTCACGGTGGTCACCACCTCGGCACCATAAAAACTCTTGTTGATGTACTGCCGCTTGAGCTCCTGCTCGGCACGATCCGTCAGGGCCTTGTCATAGGGCCGACCGTCGGTCAGGCCAATGTCGCGCATGGTCTTCTTGAGCAGGTCCTTGTCGAATTCACGGGTTCCCACGAAATCAACGTCGGCAATGGTGGGGCGCTCCTCCACCACCACGACAAGCACCCCGCCCTGCGCTTCAAGGCGCACGTCCTTGAACAGGCCCAGCCCGAACAGCGCGCGAATGGCGGCCGCGCCCCGCTCGTCGTTGTACTCTTCACCCACGCGCAGGGGCATGGATGCGAAGACCGTACCGGGTTCGACGCGCTGCAGGCCCTCCACGCGGATATCCTGCACCTTGAAAGGGTCAAGCGCCCACGCTGCCTGTGCAGCAAAAGCCATGGCTGCAACGGCCGTCACAGTGCGCACACCGAAGCGATTGAGATTTTTTTTCATGAATGAAGCCGGTGCCGCCTTTGCGCAGGCAAGGCGGTCAAAAGTTAGCCAAAGAGCCGGGAGATATCGTTGAACAAGGCAATGGACATCATCAGCAAGAGCACGGCAATACCGCCGCGCTGCAGACGCTCCATCCAGGCATCCGACACGCTCCTGCCCGTCACGCCCTCCCAAAGATAATACATCAGGTGCCCACCGTCGAGGACGGGCAGCGGCAGCAGGTTGAGCACCCCGAGGCTGACACTGATCAGTGCCATGAAGCCCAGATAGTAGGAAAGCCCCAGACTGGCCGAACGGCCCGCATAGTCTGCAATCGTCAAGGGGCCGCTGATGTTCTTGAGCGAAGCCTCGCCGATCACCATCCGGCCCATCATCTTGAGCGTCAGCACAGACACCTGCCAGGTGCGTGCAAAGCCGTTTTGCATACCTTCCAGCAAGCCATATTGCACGGTCACAAACGCGGGCCGCGCGCCCACATAGGCGCCGATCCGCCCCACGGTTTCCCCTTGGTCCTGCTGCAGGTCGGGCTGAACATCAAGCGTCAGGGTCTGCCCGCTGCGTACGATGCGCCAGGGTTGGGAGACCGCCTGGCCCGAACGCACCGAACTGCGAATCAACGTCCGCAACTGCTGTCCGTCCACCACCTCGGTCGGGCCGATGCTCAGCACCTCGTCGCCTTCACGCAGTCCTGCGCGCTCGGCGGCGCTCCCGGCCATCACCTCTCCCATCACGGGCTGGGTCCAGGGGCCCGCAAGACCGATCCGCTGGATCAGGCGGGCATCGGCATCACGGGTGTCGATTTCATTGAGTGCCAGGACCACGGAGCGCTGGCTTGCACCCGGGTGGGGCGCAAACTCCAGGCGCACCGGCACAGACTCCAGCGCACCGCGGGTCAGTACCCAGCGCAGGTCTTCGAAGGAACGCACGGGCCGCTCCTCGTCGTCCCCCAGGGCAGCGCTGTGGACCAATTCACCACCGCGCAAACCGGCAGCCTCGGCAATCGAACCCGGAACCGGCTTGGCAAGAAGGGCTTTGGGCTCCTCGACCCCCATCCAGTTGACCACGGCATACAACAGCACGGCCAGCACCAGGTTGGCCACCGGCCCGGCGGCCACGATGAGGGCGCGCGAGCGCAGGGGCTGCGTATTGAAGGCGAGGTGTCGCTCCTGGGGTGGGACCGGCGCCTCACGCTCATCGAGCATACGCACGTACCCCCCCAGTGGAAAGGCCCCCACGACAAACTCGGTGGGCGAGCCCTTGGGCTGCCAGCGCAACAAGGGTTTGCCAAAGCCGACTGAAAAGCGCAGCACCTTCACGCCACAGGCCACTGCCACACGATAGTGCCCGTACTCATGTACTGCGATCAAGACACCCAGTGCGACAAGAAAGGCAACGATGGTCAGCATGCGTGCTCCAGTGAAATGGATCGCTCAGGATGCCAGTTGCAATGCGATGCGCTGTGCTGTTGCGCGCGCTTGCGCATCCAGCGCCAGCAGGTCCTCGAGCGAATCGGGGTTGGAGGGCGTCACCGTCGATAAAGTTTCCAGGTTCAGCGCATGGATCTGGTCAAAACGGATGCACCCCTCCAGAAAGGCCGCCACCGCCACTTCGTTGGCGGCGTTGAGTACCGCCGTGGTACCTGGTGCCGCCTCCAGCGCCTCCCAGGCCAGGCGCAACCCCGGGAAACGGTCCGGGTGCCCGTGGTCGTCGATGGCCTCGAAAGTCATGGCGCTCAGGGCATGGAAGTCGAGTGCCGCCGCGCCCGACTCCACGCGCTCGGGCCAGGCCAGGCCATAGGCGATGGGCACGCGCATGTCCGGTGTGCCCAGTTGCGCCACCACAGAGGTATCTCGGTACTGCACCATGGAATGGATGATGCTTTGCGGATGGATGACCACATCGAGCTGGCGCGGCGCCAGTCCGAACAGGTAGCGCGCTTCAATCACCTCCAGCGCCTTGTTCATCATCGTGGCCGAATCGACCGAGATCTTGCGCCCCATCACCCAGTTGGGGTGGGCGCAGGCCTCGCCCGGCGTGACCGCGCGCAGCGACTTCGGGTCGCGCTGGCGAAACGGTCCACCCGAGGCGGTCAGAATGATCTTTTCCACGCGCCGCTGCCAGGTGGACGGGTCCTCAGGCAGAGACTGGAAGATAGCCGAATGCTCGCTGTCGATGGGCAGCAGCGTCGCCCCCCCCTCGCGCACGGCGCGCAGGAACACCTCGCCACCGACCACCAGCGCCTCCTTGTTGGCCAGCAGCAACCGCTTGCCCGCGCGCGCTGCTGCCAGGCAGGGCGCCAGACCTGCCGCGCCAACAATGGCCGCCATCACGGCATCCACCTCCGGGTGAGATGCTATTATTTCAATAGCATCAGGCGCTTGAAGAACAAGCGTTGGAAGGCGGTTTTGCTCAATTTTCTCGGCCAACAGCCGGGCGTGCGGCGCACTTGCCATGGCAGCAAAGCGCGGCCGCAGGCGCACGCACTGTTCCAGCATCAGGTCCACCTGTGTGGCTGCGCTCAATGCAAAGACCTCGAAACGGTCGGGGTGGCGCGCCACGACATCGAGCGTGCTCGTGCCGATGGAGCCGGTCGACCCGAGCACTGTGATGCGTTGTTTCATGCGTTTACCAGAGAAGAAAGCATCATCGCCAGCGGCAGCGTGGGCAGCAGCGCATCGACCCGGTCAAGCACACCGCCATGGCCGGGCAGCAGGTTGCTGCTGTCCTTGACGCCTGCGCTGCGCTTGATGAGCGATTCGATGAGGTCACCCACCACACTCATGGCTGCCATGAACAAGGCACCCAGCAGCAGCAGCCACCAGCCCTGCCCTGCCAGGCGGGTGTAGAAGCTGGCCACCGGCGCCTGCCAGTGGGCATCCGCCCACACCCAGCACAGTGCCAGCAGCAGCACGCCAGCCACGCCGCCCCAGACGCCTTCCCAGCTTTTGCCAGGGCTGATCGATGGGGCCAGCTTGTTTTTGGTGAAGCGCAGGCCGAAAGTGCGGCCTGCAAAGTAGGCGGCAATGTCGGCCATCCAGACCAGCGTCATCACCGACAACAGAAAATTGATGCCCACGGCACGCGCCTGCACCACTGCCAGCCAGGCAAGCCACAGCGCCAGCACGCCCGCCACCAACCGCACCGGTGCCGGAATGCGCGGCCAGCCAGCCACGCCCGCACGCAGCAGCCCGGCGCTGCCCAGCACCCAGAACGCCCCACCCGCCATCCACAGCGGCGCCAACGTTCGCCCGGTCAGCCCGAGCGCCCAGGAGGCACCGCACAGCGCCACGCAGACCGCGCCCACAGCCACGGAGCCCACGGGGCCGCAGCCATTGAGCCGCCCCCATTCCCACGCCCCCGCAGCCATGAGCACCAGCACCACGGCAGTGAAGGGCACGGGCGAGGGGTAGAACAAGGCTGGCAGCAGAATGGCCAGCAGGACCAGGGCGGTGATGATGCGCTGTTTCAGCATGGCGGTCCTTTCAGAACCCGTGGTCAGGCATGCGCTGATGCAGGCTGCGCCGTCAGGACCTGTTCGGATGTCTTGCCGAAACGACGTTCACGCGCATGGAAAGCCGCAATGGCCTCGTCCAGCGCAGCGTCATCGAAATCGGGCCAGAGCTTGTCGCTGAAGTACAGCTCGGAATAGGCGGCCTGCCACAACAGGAAGTTGCTCAGCCGCATTTCGCCGCCGGTGCGGATCAACAGGTCGGGGTCGGGTACGTGGGCCAGTGCCATGGCACGGTCAAGGCTGGCCTCGGTGATGGGCTCGCCGCGCGCGGCGAGCTGCGCCGCGGCCTGTGCCACGTCCCAGCGGCCACCATAGTTGAAACAGACGTTGAGCACCAGGCGCGTGTTGTGCGCCGTGGCAGCTTCGGCCTCGGCCAAGCCAACCTGCACCTTGCTGGACAGGCCCGCGCGTGCACCCACAAAATGCAGTTGCACGCCGTCGTGCAGCAACTGGGGCACTTCGCGCGAGAGCGCCTTGGCCAGCAGCTCCATCAGGCCCGAAACCTCATCCTGCGGACGGTTCCAGTTTTCGGACGAAAAGGCGAAGACCGTGAGCACACCCACGCCGCGCTGCGCGCAGGCCTGCACGCAGCGGCGCAGCACGTCGACACCTTGCTTGTGCCCCGCCAGACGGGGCAGGAAGCGACGCTTGGCCCAGCGGCCATTGCCATCCATGACGATGGCGATGTGGTGGGGCGGCACCAGGTTCTGGGCCATGAAGGCAGACATCGCGGCGGGGTTCAGACCGCCATGATTTCCTGCTCCTTGGCAGCCACCAGAGCATCGATTTCGGCAATGTGCCGGTCGGTCACTTTCTGGATGTCTGCTTCGGCGCGCTTCTGGTCGTCTTCGGAGGCAAGTTTGTCCTTGACGAGCTTCTTGACCCCTTCATTGGCATCGCGGCGCAGGTTGCGCACGGCGATCTTGGCCGACTCGCCCTCGTTGCGGGCCAGCTTGGTCATTTCCTTGCGGCGCTCCTCGCTCATCGGAGGCATGGGAACGCGGATCAGATCGCCCATGGAGGCGGGGTTCAGGCCCAGGTCACTTTCACGGATGGCCTTTTCGATCTTGGCGCCCATGCCCTTTTCCCAGGGCTGCACGCTGATGGTGCGCGAGTCGAGCAGCGAGACATTGGCCACCTGCGACAACGGAACCATGGAGCCGTAGTAGTCCACATGCACCGTATCGAGCAGCGCCGGGTTGGCGCGGCCGGTACGGATTTTCTGCAGGTTGTTCTTGAAGGCCACGATGGACTGGTCCATCTTGCCTTCGGCGTTCTTCTTGATGTCGGCAATCGTCATGTTTTTCTCCTCAGGGGAAGGCGGCGCAAGGCACTGCACTCCGCTGTCAAGCGTAAACCAGGGTACCTTCGTCTTCTCCCATCACCACGCGCTTGAGTGCGCCTGGCTTGAAAATGGAGAAGACCTTCACGGGCAGTTTCTGGTCCCGGCACAGCGCAAACGCCGTGGCGTCCATGATGCCCAGGTTGCGAACCATGGCTTCATCGAAGCTGAGCTGGGTGTACCGCGTGGCCGTGGGGTCCTTGTGCGGATCGGCCGTGTAAACACCATCGACCTTGGTGGCCTTGAGCACCAGCTCGGCACCAATTTCGGCGCCGCGCAGCGCGGCAGCGGTGTCGGTGGTGAAGAACGGATTACCGGTACCGGCGGCAAACACCACCACCTTGCCCTCTTCGAGGTACTGCAACGCCTTGGGTCGGACGTAAGGCTCAACCACCTGCTCGATCGAGATGGCGGACATCACGCGCGCCGTCAGGCCCTGCTTGTCCATGGCGTCGGCCAGGGCCAAGGCGTTCATCACCGTGGCCAACATGCCCATGTAGTCGGCGGTGGCCCGGTCCATACCTTCAGCACCACCGGCCACGCCCCGGAAAATGTTGCCTCCACCAATCACCACCGCCACTTCCACCCCCATGCGGGTGACCTCGGCCACCTCGCCCACCATGCGCACGATGGTCGCACGGTTGATGCCAAAGGCATCGTCCCCCATGAGCGCCTCGCCCGACAGCTTGAGCAAAATGCGCTTGTAGGCTGGCGTGGCAATGGTCATGGGGAAGTCTCCTTGGGGGTTGATGTTTTGCAGCGGTGGGACTGGTAAGGAATCAGGCGGCAGCCTTGGCAGCGGCAACCTGAGCGGCCACTTCAGCGGCGAAGTCGTCCACCTTCTTCTCGATGCCTTCGCCCACGACGAAGAGCGTGAAGCCCTTGACCGTGGTACCAGCAGCCTTGAGCATCTGCTCGACGGTCTGCTTGTCGTTCTTCACGAAAGCCTGGTTGAACAGCGAGACTTCCTTCAGGTACTTCTGCACACCGCCCTCGATGCGCTTTGCAACGATTTCGTCGGACTGCACGGGCTTGCCTTCGGCCTGCGCCTTGGCCTTGTCTTCAGCGGCCTTGGCGGCAGCCACCGAACGCTCTTTTTCGATCAGATCGGCGGGCACGTCGCTGCTGGCCAGGGCCACAGGCTTCATGGCGGCAATGTGCATGGCCACGTCCTTGGCGGCGGTTTCGTCGCCATCAAACTCGACCACCACGCCAATGCGCGTACCGTGCAGGTAAGAGGCGAGCTTGTTGCTGCCACCAAAAAACTTGAAGCGGCGGAACGACATGTTCTCGCCAATCTTGCCGATCAGGCCCTTGCGCACGTCTTCCAGCGTGGGACCAAAGCTGTCTTGGCTGTAAGGCAGCGCACCCAGAGCTGCGATATCTGCGGGGTTGTGCTTGGCCACCAGTTCAGCCGCAGCCTTGGCCATGGCGATGAAGCTGTCGTTCTTGCTGACGAAGTCGGTTTCGCTGTTCACTTCGATCAGGGCGCCGTTGACGCCATCGATGTAGCTGGCCACCACGCCTTCGGCGGTAATGCGCGATGCAGCCTTGCCGGCCTTGGTGCCGAGCTTGACGCGCAGCAGCTCTTCGGCCTTGGCCATGTCGCCATCGGCCTCGGTCAGGGCCTTCTTGCATTCCATCATGGGGGCGTCGGTCTTGCCGCGCAGTTCGGCAACCATGCTTGCGGTAATTGCAGCCATTTGTGTTTCTCCGTGTTCAGTTCAATCGTTCTAGATCCATCATTTCCAGATAAAAAAAGGGGGCCAATCGAGCCCCTCTTTTTCTCCGCGACGCATCGCGCGGGCCTGGGGACTTCAGGCAGCGGACTCTTCCACTTCCACAAACTCGTCAGAGCCTTCGCCAGCAGCCGCCTTGACCACTTCGGTCACGGCGTTGTTGCGGCCATCGATGATGGCGTCGGCAATGGCGCGCACATACAGGTCTACAGCCTTGGCGGAGTCGTCGTTGCCGGGGATGATGTAGTCAATGCCTTCGGGCGAGTGGTTGGTATCGACCACGCCGATCAGCGGAATGCCCAGCTTCTTGGCTTCGGCGATGGCGATCTTGTGGAAACCCACGTCGACCACGAAGATGGCATCGGGCAGGGCGTTCATGTCCTGGATGCCGCCAATGTCCTTCTCGAGCTTTTCGATCTCGCGGGTGAACATCAGCTGCTCTTTCTTGCTCAGGGATTCGAGGCCGGCTTCCTGCTGGGCCTTCATGTCCTTGAGGCGCTTGATCGAGGTCTTTACGGTCTTGAAGTTCGTCAGCATGCCGCCCAGCCAGCGCTGGTTCACAAAGGGCACGCCAGCGCGGGCGGCTTCAGCGGCCACGGTGTCGCGGGCCTGGCGCTTGGTGCCGACAATCAGGATGGTGCCGCGGTTGGCCGACAGTTGCGTGGCGAACTTGGTGGCAGCCTGGAGCAGCGGCAGCGACTTTTCCAGGTTGATGATGTGAATCTTGTTGCGGTGGCCGAAGATGTACGGGGCCATCTTGGGGTTCCAGAAGCGGGTCTGGTGGCCAAAGTGGACACCGGCTTCCAGCATTTCGCGCATGGTGACGGACATGAGAATTCTCCAAAGGTTGGGGCTAAAATCCAGCCCGACATTTGCGGCCACTCTGGCCGCAACACCTTGATGGGACTGGTTTGCGATTTATCTTGCCCGGTTCTTACACCCGGCAAAACCCAAAGATTCTAGCACACGCATGCGCAAAGACCTTGACACCACCCTGCGCATGCTGCAAGCAGGGCAGACCCGCGCCAGTGACGAAATGGAGCGCTCCCTCGCGGCCGCGCAATCGCCCGCGTGCTCGCACGCGTTCACGCGCCTCCTGGCGGACGAAGCCCGCATCCAGGCGGCCGACCCCTCGCTCGCGCACCTGCCGCTGGCCGGACTGGCGGTGTCGGTAAAAGACCTGTTCGACCTGCAAGGCCAGCCCACGCCCGCAGGCTCGGTGGTGCTCGCCAATGCCCCGGCGGCGGCGGCCGACAGCACTGCAGTGGCCCGGCTGCGCGCCGCCGGTGCGGCCATCATGGGCCGCACCAACATGACCGAGTTCGCCTTTTCGGGCGTCGGCGTCAACCCCCATTTCGGCACCCCTGCGGCCTACGACGGGCGCCATGGCGCTTTGCCCGGCCCGGCGCGCGTGCCAGGCGGCTCGTCGTCGGGCGCGGCGGTGTCGGTTGCCACGGGCGCAGCGTTCATCGGCCTGGGGTCGGACACGGGCGGCTCGATTCGCATTCCTGCTGCGCTCAATGGCATTGTGGGTTTCAAGAACACGGCACGGCTCACGCCTGCACAGGGCGCACTGCCGCTGTCCACCACGCTGGACACGGTCTGCGCGATGACGCGCACGGTGCGCGACGCCATCGTGGCCCACGAAATCGTGGCCCGGCGCCGCGTCACTCGCAGCGCGGCACCGCTGTCGTGCTACCGGCTGGCCGTGCCCACCACGGTGTTCCTCGATGGCCTGGAGGCCCCCGTGGCCCGCGCGTTCGAGCGCACCATCGAGCAGCTTCGCGGGGCGGGCGCCCAGATCGCCGAAATCGACCTGCCCCCGATGCTGCAACAACCTGCCTACGGCTTTGCCGCGCCCGAGAGCTATGCCTGGCACCGCGACCTGCTGGCGCGCGCAGGCGAACGCTACGACCCGCGCGTGCGCGCCCGCATCGAAAAAGGCGCCACGTTGCTGGCCTGGGAGTACATCGCGCTCCTGCAGGCACGCCAGGACTGGATCGTCCACATGCATGCCCACATGGCAAGCTTCGACGCGCTGCTCTCGCCCACCGTACCCATGGTTGCGCCCCTGCTGTCGGGCGTCGCACCTGCAGACGGCCAGGACGCCACCATCGATGGCGCGCGCGATGCCGAGTTTTTTCGCGTCAACAACCTGCTGTTGCGCAACACCAGTGCCGTCAACCTGCTGGACGGCTGCGCACTGACCCTGCCCTGCCACACCGAGGGCGAACTGCCCGTGGGACTGATGGTCTGGCACGGGGCCCTGCACGACGACACGGTCCTGAACGTGGGTCGGCAAATCGAACAAATACTATAAAAATCATAGCTACTAACGCTTATAAATAAAGCGATAGGTGCCAAAAACACTCAAATTCATGAAGATCGCCATCGTGGGCGCCGGCATTGTCGGCGTCACCACCGCCTATGAGCTGGCCGCAGACGGCCATGCCGTCACCGTGTTCGAACAGCACAGCGCCGCCGCCGCAGAAGCCAGCTTTGCCCCCGGCGGACTGCTGGCGCCCGCGCTGGCAAGCGCCTGGTCGGCGCCGGGCGCTGCCGCTGCCCCCGCCGTGCTGGGCCGCCATGCCACCCTTCGGCTGGGCCGCTCGCTCACGCTGGCCGACCTGGCCTGGCTGCGGCGCTGGCGCCGCGCGGCCCACGCCAGCACCCGCAGCCCCGAGCCCCCGCTGGCGCTGGCCGCCCTGGAACGGCTGGCGCGCTACAGCCACGCCCGCCTGCTGGAGCTGACCGAGTCACTGGACCTGCACTTTGAACACAGCCCCGGCACCCTGCTTCTGCTCCGTTCGCCGCGCGATGCGCAGGCCCTGGCGCCCGCACTCAAGGCCCTGCGCAACGGGGGCAATGCGCTGCACGAGGTGGACGCCGACCAAGCCCGCGCCATCGAGCCCGGGCTCTCCCCGGCGCTGCCCCTGGCGGGCGCGCTGCACCTGCCCGATGGGCAGGCGGGCAACTGCCGCCAGTTCACGCTGCTGCTGCGCCAGGCCGCACAGCAGCACGGCGCGCAGTTCCTTTTCAACGCCCGCGTGGGCCGGCTGGGTGGCAGCCCCGCCAGCGTGCAGGTGGCGGGAGAATCCGCCCCCCGCCCGTTCGATGCCGTGGTGCTGTGCGCTGGCGTGCACAGCGCTGCCCTGCTGCAACCGCTGGGCCAGCGCCTGCCGCTGGTGGCGCTGCACGGCAGTTCGGTCAGCGCGCCCGTGAGCGAAGAGCTGCACGCCCCCCTGGGCGTGGTGGTGGACGTGCACACCCAGACCACCATCGCCCGCCTGGGCCAGCGCGTGCGGGTATCAGGCGGCGCAGAGCTGGGCCGCGGCCCGGCCGCCGCCCACCCGCAGACGCTGCGCACGCTGTACCGGGTGCTGGGTGAATGCTTCCCCGGGGGCATCGTGCATTCCAGCGGCGTGCAGGTGTGGCGCGGCGCCTGCCCCATGCTGCCCGACGGCCCGCCCGCCATCGGCGCCACCGCCGTGCCGGGGCTGTGGCTCAACCTCGGCCACGGTGCCAGCGGCTGGGCCCTGGCCTGCGGCAGTGCGCGCGCACTGGCCGACCAGGTGGCAGGCAAAACCCCGGACGTCGACCTTGAAGGACTGGGCGCGCAACGTTTTTAACCTCCAG
>Ga0209477_1000812_pt1 | contig 19492 bp, 14 predicted proteins | sample KloWWTupernatant_FD_187180 | JGI IMG/M metagenome (GOLD analysis project Ga0209477, IMG submission 187180) | Active sludge microbial communities from Klosterneuburg, Austria, studying microevolution and ecology of nitrifiers - Klosterneuburg... | ecosystem: Engineered > WWTP > Aerobic digester >... | reverse complement strand
TATCGAGGTCAGACGGAACGGGGCGAAGGATTTTGACAGGCATGCCAAAGATCATACGCCTGTGGGCAGTTTTTGCTATGGCCAACCGGCCAGCGATCTCCCGTCCCACCGGTCAGGTCCTGACCTGAAGGGTGAGATTACGATCCCCGCGCGGAGCGCGGGGATCGTAATCTCGCCCTCGGCCCCATCCGCCGGATGATCCTCCGGTGAGAGCCGCGTCGGCGCGCTTGACGGCAACCCGTTCAACGGCTAAAGTCAACGAGTTGGGGAGTAGCCGCCCGTTTTGTTCGGGCCCGACGATCGTCAATACGGCAGCCGATTGGCTGCCCGGTCGCCGGGAAGCGCCGCGCTTTTGGCAAGACCATCACGACACCGCATTATGTCGCGATGGCACGCTATCGCGACAGCAACATCGCCCGGAGGCCGCATGCAACCCAATACTCACGCCCAGGACGTCGACACTGTCCTGGAGTCAACCAAGGTCATCGCCACAACCGGCCTGACCCAGGCCGAGGCCGGCAGGCGGCTGGCTGAATATGGCCCGAATCTCCTCATCGAGAAAGGCGCCAAGTCGCCCTGGCGCATTCTGTGGGAGCAATTCACGGCCACGATGGTCCTGATTCTTGTAGGCGCGGGTGCCCTGTCTGTCCTTCTTGGCAAGGCCAACGAGTCGATCTCGATCTTTGCCATCGTCATTCTTTTCGGACTGCTCGGATTCTTCCAGGAGTACCGGGCCGAGCGGGCCATGGCCGCACTCAAGCGCATGTCCGTCCCAATCGTTCGGGTCCGCCGGGATGGGACGGTTCGCGAGCTCGCCGCCAGGGACCTGGTTCCTGGAGACATCGTCCTGCTCGAGGCAGGCAATGTCGTCCCGGCCGACCTGCGCTTGATTGAAGTCGCCAACCTGCGCATTCAAGAGTCAGCCCTTACCGGCGAGTCGGAGGCCGTAGAAAAGGCTACCGCCGCCCTTCCGGCCGAGACAAGCAACCTCGGCGATCGGCGCAATCAGGCCTTCATGGGCACCGTGGCGACGTATGGCCGCGGCGCCGGCGTCGTCATCGCCACGGGCATGCGGGCTGAACTGGGCCGTATTGCCGCGCTAATCCAAAACGCCACCAACGAGGCCACCCCGCTTCAAACCCGCCTGGATCGGCTCGGCAAGTGGCTGGCCGTTGCCGGAGCCGCCATCGCCGTGCTTGTGCTTCTCATTGGGGTTTGGCGCGGCGAGACCGTCCAGGAGATGCTGCTGACCGCCGTCAGCGTCGCTGTCGCCATCATCCCCGAGGGGTTGCCTGCCGTCGTCACCTTCACCCTCGCCCTGGGCGCGCGCCGCATGCTCCAACGCAACGCACTTATCCGCAAACTGCCCGCGGTCGAGACCCTGGGCTCGGTCACCGTTATTTGCTCGGACAAGACCGGCACGCTGACCGAGAACCGGATGACGGTTGTTGTACTCGACGTCGCCGGCCATCGGGTCGATATCGACGAAACGATGCGTCAGGATGCGCCCTCCTACACCCCGGGCGAGAAGTCCTTCGCTGCCGAAGCTGAGCCTCTGCAGATCCTCCTCGCGGGCGGGGCGCTGTGCAACGATGCGCTCGTCGAATGGGATGCGGCCGCCTCCAGAACTCAGACGATTGGAGATCCGACTGAGGGTGCCCTCCTCGTTGCCGCCGGCCGCGCCGGCCTGACCCGCGAGGCGCTTGCGCTGCTCCTGCCACGGGTTGCTGAGCTGCCCTTCGACTCTGACCGCAAGCGCATGACGACTGTTCATGCCGTAATTGACTCGGCCGGGTTGCCCGACCTTGCCCGTGCCCTCGCTGTGCTCGGCGCGCCGGCCGGCCACATCGCCTTCACCAAGGGTTCGGTCGATGGATTGCTGGCGATTTCGACCCGGGTGTGGATGAACGGCGCCGCAGTGCCCATGACGACGGACTACGGCACCCGCATCGAGCGGGCCAATGCGGGCCTCGCGGCCAATGGCATGCGCGTTCTGGGTGTGGCATTCCGGCCGCTTCCCGGGTTTGACGCGCCGTCACTGGCAATGGAGAGCGAGCTGATTTTTGTCGGTTTCTTTGGCATCGTCGACCCTCCCCGAGCCGAGGCGCGCGAGGCAGTCCGGGTCGCCCGTCAGGCCGGGGTTCGGCCGGTGATGATCACCGGCGATCATCCCCTGACAGCGCGTTACATCGCAACCGATCTCGGCATTCTTGCCCCCGACGCCAGCGTGGGTCCAATGACCGGAAAGGAGCTGGCGGCGCTCGATGACGCCGGCCTTGCGGCGGCCGTGGAGCGCGTCTCGGTGTATGCCCGGGTCGCCCCCGAACAGAAGCTGCGCATCGTCGAGGCGCTCCAGAAGCGCGGGCATATCGTGGCGATGACCGGCGACGGTGTCAATGACGCGCCCGCCCTGAAACAGGCCAATATCGGGGTGGCCATGGGCATCACCGGCACCGACGTGACCAAGGAAGCGGCTGACATGGTGTTGCGAGATGACAACTTCGCCACGATTGTCGCCGCCATCGAAGAGGGGCGCGCGATTTATGACAACGTGCGCCGCTTCGTCAAATTCTCGATCGGCGGCAATATCGGCAAGGTCGGCGTCATGCTGATCGCGCCACTGCTGGGGATGCCGGTGGCGTTGCTTCCGCTTCAATTGTTGTGGCTGAACCTGCTTACGGATGGCTTGCTCGGCCTTGGGATGGGCTTCGAGCCGGTTGAACGCGATGCCATGCGCCGTCCGCCAGTGTCGCCGAAGGCTGGCATTTTCAGCGGCGGTCTGGGCCTTGGGGCGGCCTGGGTGGGCGTGCTGCTGACCATCCTGACCCTTGGGATTGGCTTCTACTACTGGGCCAATGGCCGACCCGAGTGGCAGACGATGATGTTCACGGTTCTGGCTTTTGCCCAGATCGGTCAGGCGCTTGCCGCCCGTTCTCACCGTCAGTCGTTGTTTCAGATCGGCCTGGGCGGCAACAAGCCGCTTCTCACCACGATTGCGGTTGTGTTCGTCGGGCAGATCCTCGCGCTCAATCTGCCCGTTCTGGAGGACTTCTTCAAAGTCCAGCCCCTGGATGTCGGCGACTATGCCCTGGCGCTTCTGACTGGCGTGGTTCTTTTTGCCGCCATCGAAGTGGAAAAGGCCTGGCTCCGCCGGAAATCCTAGTTCTTAGGCGAAAACAAAACCGGGGTGGCTGTTGTCAGCCACCCCGATTTGAACCATTTGAAGATCGTCATCGCCGCCCCGGCGTACGCCGGGGCGGCGATGACGATCTTCAATAAACGCCTACTTGCTCTTCGGCGCGTTTTCCTTCAGGATCGCGTTGGCTTTGGTCACCGCGGCATCCAGCGCAGCCTTGGGATCGCCTTGGCCCTTGACGGCGACCGCAATCACCATCTCGTTGATAGCGGCGCGGACGGGGTCATAACCGGCGATCGGGGCCTCGATCTTGCCATACGGCATCGCCTCGGTGAACAGGCTGGCGAAACCCTCGGCGGCCTCGGGGTAGTCGGCGAAGCGCTTGTCCTTCTTGGTCGCGTCAACGACGCCGGTGGCGGCGCTCGCGCGGACCGGGAAGTAGCCCGAGATGTTCGAGAACTTGGTCGTGTTGTCCTTCTCGCCGAATGCCTTCATGAACAGCCACGCCGCCAATTCCTTTTCGGGCGTGTTCTTCATGACCGACCAGGATGCGCCGAACAGGTTCGTGGCCGGTTTGGCGTTATCGGCCTGCGGGAAGCGGGTGACCGTCCACTTCATCTTGGCGCCCTTGGCCACTGCATCAGCGTAGAACGGCAGACCGGCCTGTGACGATGTCACAAACAGGAGCTTGCCGTTGGCAAAGCGGGTCTGGTCGCCGTTGCGCTCAGAAGTGGGCAGCTCGACGCCGCAACCATTCTTGAACAGGCGCTGGATCAGGCTAAGGGCCTCAACGCCGGCCGGGCTGTTGAAGTCATAGGCGCTGGCGTCCTCCTTCAGAATCTGGCCGCCATTCGCGAACACGAATGAGGCGAAGTTCGACGCGTCGCCGCGCCAGATGAACCCATACTGCTCCTTGGTCTTGTCCGAGGCCTTGCACGCCATTTCCTCGAATTCCTTGAGGGTCTTCGGGGGGGCGCTGTAGCCCAAAGACTTGAGCATGTCCAGGTTCACATACAGCGAGTCCATCGAGCGCTGGGTCGGGAAGCCGAGCACTTCGCCGGGGAACTGGGGCGCGCGATCGCTGTCGATGAAGGCCTTGTAGTAGTCCTTCGTGTCATCGGCGGTCAGGCCGTACTTGGGGCTATCGAGGAAGGGCTTGAGGTTCACAGCCTTGCCAAGATCGCGGTAGGTGGCAGCCTGGTTCTGATAGGCGATGACGACGTCCGGCAGGGCGGCATTGGCGGCGATCGCGCCGTTCACCTTGTTGAACACGTCATCGTAGCTCGAGCCGGCATTCTCAAGTTTTACCGTGATGCCATACGGGTTCTTGGTGTTGAAGTCGTTGACGATCTCAAACACAACGCTGTAGGTGGCGCCGGTGTAGCGGTGCCAGAACAGGATTTGGGTGGGCTTGTCCTTGGTCAGAACGATGGAGTCAACTTCGGCTGCCGTCTTTGGCGGGTTATTGACGACGGCCTTGGGAACGTCGGTGGGTTTGACGGGTGCTGGGGGCGCGGCCGTCGGTGCGGCGGGCGCAGCGGCGGCGCAAGCCGAAAGCAGCATTGCGGCGGCCACGGCGAGCGGAAGAACTTTCTTGAAGCTCATCGTATCTCCTCTTTTGTGAATGGTCGCGATCTGGCGTTTCATCGTCGGGAACCGGATCGCGGCCTGCTTTGGGGTTTCCCCCTCCTGCAATATACACTCATTGCGGCGGCGGGGTCCAGCGCAACAGTACTAATGGCGTAATGGAACTCTGTTTGATTTTCGCCGATGGACCTCCTCCTACTTCAGGCCACTTTTCGCGACGCCTTCAACAAAGTATTGCTGGGTGAAGAAGTACAGGATGATGATCGGCACAACGATGAGAACCGCAACCGCCATTGCCAATTGGCCTTCTGCGCCGCCGTCGGTCTGCAGGAAGTTCTGAAGCGAGACGCTGAGCGTGCGTTGCTCGAGCGTGCGCGTGACCAGTTGGGTCCATTTGAACTCATTCCATGAGCCGATGAATTGGAGCAGTCCGACGGTCATGATGGCCGGCTTCGCCAGAGGTGTCATCATCGTCGTGAGATAACGCATGTGGCCCGCGCCATCGATCCGGGCCGCGTCGAACAACTCCTTTGGAATCTGCATGAAGTATTGCCGCAGCAGAAAAATCGCGAACGCGCTTGTCATGAAAGGGATCGTCAGGGCCATCGCCGTGTTCTGCCAGCCCAACCTCGGTATGAGTGAGATCAGGATATCCTGCCCGATCGCCGCTTCCGCCGACAAAGGCTCGTACATCATGATGACCCGCGGGACCAGGACCAGCTCCTCCGGGATCATCAATGTGATCAGCACGATCACAAACAGAATGTTGCGGCCTGGGAACTCGAGCATCGCGAACGCATAGGCGGCGAGGGCCGAGGTCGTAAGCACGCCAAACACGGTGACCACGCTGATGCCCAGCGTATTGATGAATTGGCGGACGAAGAGCGGAATCCCGGTGAGGGTCTTGTAGTCCGAACTTCGATCGATGCGATCCATGGCCTCGGCGAAGTTGTTAAAGGCCGGCGCCGAATCGCCAAACGGCGGCCACGGCCAGAACGATTTGCCGATGTTCTTGAGATTACTAAAGTCAACAAACGAGAAATCGCCAAAACTCTTGATTGAACTCAGGAGCATCCAGACAAAGGGGGCCAAGGCGATGACGCCCACCAAGACCAGGACGATATACAGCAGCGGATTGGCCCGATTGAGGTTGTTGATCGGCGCTCGCGCTGGTGCAGGGGCGGGAGGGGCTAGATTCATGGGGGTGCCAGGCCTAGTAGTTCACCTTTCGGTTGCCATACCACTGCTGGAAGATCGTGATGCCAAGGATAAGGGTGAACAACAAAAACGCCAGCGCCGACGCGTAGCCGGCGCGCTGGAATTCATACATCTGCCGGTAGGTCAGGATTGCCGCTGTGTTGGTGCCGTTTCGCCCCTGGGTCATCACCCAGATGTGGTTGAAGGCCTTGAAGGTTCCGATAATCGTCACCAGGATGAGGAAGAACGTCGTCGGCGACAACAGCGGAAGCGTGATATGCCGGAAGAGCTGCATGCTGCCCGCGCCGTCGATCTTGGCCGCTTCATACATCTCGTTGGGGATGTTCCCGAGGCCGCCCAGAAAGATCGTGGTGTCGTAGCCGACAAACACCCAGGTGGTGTAGATGATGACTGCCACCATTGCGAGGCTGGGTCCAGTGACACCCTCGGGCAGCGTGATTCCGGCTGCCTGACCCATCAGCGTGAAAATGCCCTTGTCCTCCAGAAGCCACTTCAGGGGCTCCCCGCCGAGCGCCTTGATAATCGAGTTGATTAGCCCAAGATCGGGGCTGTACAGACGCGCCCACACCGCAGCCGAGGCCACCGTCGACGTGATGTAGGGCAGGAACATGACGACCCGGAAAATCGCCCGCCCGCGCAGCTTTTGATACAACACCATCGCCAGCAGCAACGATAGACCAAGCTGGATCGGGACACTGATAAACGAATACGTGATCGTGGCCGCGAGCGATGGCCACATTTCGCTGTCCGGAGCAAGCGCCCGGGCGTAGTTGTCAAACCCCACCCACTCTCTGAAGACCACCCTGAAATTCGCCAGGCTGATCATGAAGCCGATCAGGACCGGAATGAGGGTGAAGAAGATGAGCCCGATAAGCGCCGGCGAGAGCAGCCCGTAGGCCAAAAGCGCTTCGCGGGTTTTTTTGCTCAGGCTTGGCTTGCGGCGCGGCGCGCCAGGATTCAATGTCGCCACTCACTACCTCCAATGCTGTCAGGCTCGATCATGCGCGGGGCGTGTTAAGCGCCGCTGAAGCGGCGTTGCAATATTGTAGCGTATCGACCTAAAAACATCCAGCGAGATCACCCTCCCCGCGCTTCGCGCGGGGAGGGTGATCTCGCCAATGACTTTCAGGATGACTTCTAGCGCCTTACCGTCGGGATATACGCCCGGTAGGCGCCCATCCACGTAAAGGAGACGCGCGCCTTTGTCAGGGGATCGCCCAACAACAGGTAGGTCCGAATCGAATCGCCGCAGCAGGCATAAGCCCCCTGGAACAGGTTCAGGTAGCCGGCCTGAACGAGCTCGCCCAGGCGCGCCGTGCCCGGCTGGGAGCTCCATAGTTGATTGAAGAATCCACGCGCCAGATAGTCATGACCGTGCGAAACCCCCGATCCCGACGACCCCCATACCGCCAGTGCGCCGCCGTTCGGGGTCAACATCAAGCGCTCGTCGATTGACTGGGGATAGTAGAACTGGGGCCGCTGAAACGACCCCGTAAGGCAGGTCATCTGAAGCATGATCGGAAGTTTGGAACCATTGGCGAGAAAGGGCTCGCCATACCAGTCTGACAAACCCTCCCAGAAGGTGTCGTTGTAATGTAGAAGCGCATAGAACGGGTCGGCCAGACTCAGGTCGGTGGTCGCCATCTGCTGCTCATTCCCGTGGCCGTTGTAGGTGATGACTGCGGCGCCATCGTTCACCAGTTTCTTGGTGAGCGTGTGCGCGTTTGTGGCATCGGCCCGGAAGCACGGATTAGTCCCGAGCGTTGGCAGATATGGGTTGAAATAGACACAGGCCTTGGTGGTGCCGGGCGGCGCCAGGCCGGCGGGCGACTGCTCTGGGTAGTTGGCCAGTCGATCCTGGTAGGCGGCAAAGTCCCCTCCCGGATCGACTGTGCCGTTTGCCTGGCGGTAGTTATCGGCCAGCCAGCCAATGGTCTTGTTCCAGGCGCTGACCGTGGAACTCGACTCATAAGTCACCATCTTGTTGACCAACAGGGCGAGTTCGCTCGTGCTGTTGGCGGGAAGTCGGCCGAGCCATATGTCGGGCAATCCGTCGCTGAGAGGGTCGTCGTTGTCCAACTGGGCATAACACGTCTCGCAGGCCGTTTCGCCGGCGTATGGATCGACATCCAGCAGATACGGCGGGATGTAATTCTGGAATGCGTAGGTCTTCTGGAGGTAGTTGAACGGATCGTTGGTGCCGTCGCCAGCCAAAACGGCGGCGACGGGTTTGCGTGTCCAGGATCCCACCGCATGCCGAAGGAAGTTTCGAATGGCGGGCGGCGAGACCATCCCAAAGCCGAACGTCGCATAGATCGCTGCGACGTCAATCACCTGAACTTGGTATCCCTGGGACTGGCGGAGCGTGACGAGCGGATTCAGGGTGTTGAGCAGCGACGCAGGCCCAATGTAGACGGTGTCTGCGCTACGCGGCGCCACCAAATCGACCGGGGTGTTTACCGCAACCGCGGGTGTCGCCACGAAGCTCGGCCCTGCGACGATGACCCGCCGGACAGCCGGGCCAGACTGGAAGCTGCTGCCCGACGTCTGAAGCAGCTTCGGCTGAACCGGGTCGGTCACATCGTACATCGGCCAGGCGGCGTTGTAACCGGCCAGGCTGTAGATCTGTTCGACGCCGGCGATGGTATGGAAGTCCCCGCCGTTGCCGCTTACGTTGGGGAGGACCGGCCGATCCCAGCGCGCTGTGTCAGCCAGAACCGAGTCCCCGAGATTGGACACCAGGTTGATGACGACCGTGCCGATGGCCACCGCGAAGGTGAAGACCCGGGACGAATCGCCCGTGCCGAGCCAAGTCGACGTGACGGCGCTGCCGCTGGCGACCGCCACAAGCGTGTGGTTAAACCCAGTCCGGCCGTTGACATCGAGAGTGACGACTGAAGCGCCGCTTGTCGCCGGCATCGATACTCCCGTTGTCACGGTGATAACAGGGGCGTTGCCACTCGCGAAACCCGCCCGCATGTTCTGGTGGAAATAATGGTCGCCGTCGAGGCCGGCAATTGGCGTCTGGAAAATCTGAGGTTTCTGCCAGGTTCCCCGCTCGCGCACCTGAGTGGCTGTTGGAAGACCGACGTTGGTCACCAGGGCGCTCGAGGTGGCCATCCGCGCGCCCGATACACTCGCATCGACCGTCATCCAGTACATCGATGTCTTGTTGTAACGATCGCCAACGCCGGGCGCAAAGAACACGAACTCGTCACCGGCGTCGAGCGAACCGTTGGATCCAATGTCCCGCCAGTGAAGGGGGACTTCATTACCGAGGAAGAAAAGCCGCAGACGGTTGAGGGTTGTGGCATTCAGCGTTGCGCCGATCGAACTGAGCGCGCTCGCCGGTACGCGCTGCAGACCGGGGCGCGTTACCGTGATTCGCAGCGCGCTCTGGTTGGCCAACGGATTGATGGCGTAGGCAGACGCCGCATTCGGGCCGTCCAAGGCCGATTTCGCCAGCGGCAACTCCGTGCCTCGTTCGGTCGAAAATGCCGTGGCGCTCGCCTGGTCAAGCAGCCGCGCGCCGGCAATCTGCGCCGCGATCCGCGTAGCGATTCGCGGCCCATCCTTTGTCGCATAGAACGGGCTGATTGCAAGCACGATGATCCGTCGGCCTCGCATCAATCCTTCATGTGACACGAAGACCGGCCCGGAAGGGAGCTGGCCATCTGTCTTGCGGGCAAGTTCCGGGTATTCCATGCCGTTGCCAGGATCGCGCGGCACAATGGGCTCGATGGTTTCAAAGGCGCCTGACCAGGGACTTGACTCCAGCTCGAAGAGCGCCGGAGTGATCTTCACGTCACGGCCGGCCTCAAGCGACACATACTGCACCGGCAGGCGTAGATCGCCGTATTGGCCGAGCGGCCATTCGGCGATATCCGCGACGGTGGTCTTGCCATCGCGATCCGTGGCTGGCTTGCCTTGCCAGGCTACGGTGACGCCCTCAGCGTCAGCGGTCGCGCGCAGTGGCACGCCTTCCGCAGGTCTGTCGGCGGGCGGCTCGATGAGCAGGTCCGAGGCAAGAACGGGGCGCGCTACGCCAAGGCTGGTGACGAGCCAGAGCGCCAGCAACTTTGACAACGAGCGATTTCGAACTGATTTCATAAGTTTAGTTTTCCGTGTTTGGGTTGGCCGCCACGGTCGCTGGGTGCTACGTTGTCTATAGGGTCGTTCGGCCGGCGAAGGTTTGCGCTATCTTAGTTGCTCATTGTCTAGGATAGTCTCTCGATCTTGGTGAGTCCTGAGACATGCCGCTACATAACAGAGCGGGCGGGGACGCAGATGTCTGCGTCCCCGCCCGCTGCACACTAGATCGTGCGATAGCTTGAATCTGGCGTCGCCTGCCAGTTACTGCCGCGTTGTTCGGCGCGAAGCGACGAAGAGACCTGCGCCGGCGGTGGCAAGCGCCGCCGCGATGAGGGCGAGGCTGGATCCAGTCCCGCCATCCGGCAGGCCAGTCTGCGGGAGCACAATGATCTTCGTCGGTGTTGGGGTCGCCTGCGGTGGCGGCGTGTTCGTCGACTGGGGCGGCGAAGTGGGCGGCGGGTTTGTCGGCGGCGGATTCGTCGGCGGCGGGTTCGTCGGGGGAATAGGCGTTGCGGTGGGTGGCGGACGAGGCGTTTGGGTCGGATCTTCCCCGGGCGTGTACAGGGAGCTGTCGGCCTGCGCCACATCGCCGGCACTGAACGCAGACACGGCCATGTTGAGCGCGAGCGCCAGCAACAATACCGCGGCAATGCGTGTCAAAAGCGCTGAATTGATTCTCATTAATTTACCCCTACTACGAAGACTTATGATGTCGAGTTTTCGTCGCTTTCCCAACCGGGAAGCTCCTGATGGGCTTTATGATAACATATTCCCCGGTATTTTGCATGAAGACAATCGACACTTTTGGACTGGCGGAACGCCACCGCCACACCGCAACCGCGGGGGCCACTGATTTTCTGTCTGAGACGCATCTCGAGGCAAGCGAGCATGGCCGCGTCGCGCTGCGGGCCCTTGCCGGGCGGCTGGCCGTATCGCCGCCGGCGGTGTCGCGCATGGCCCAACGACTGGTCCGGCGTGGTTTGCTCAAACGCGAGGGCGCCTGTGGCCTCGAGTTGACCGAGCCAGGGCTGGGGATCGCGCTCAAGGCCATCCGCAAACGCCGCATCTTCGAGGCGTTTCTGGTTCAACAGCTGGGCTATGGCTGGCATGAGGTCTATCCCGTTGCCGCGCCGGTGAGCAACTCGCTGGACGACGAGCTGGTCGAACGGATGTATGTTCGGCTGGGCCGCCCCGGGCGCTGCCCGCATGGCGATCCCATCCCGGGACCCGATGGGTCGCTTGTGATCCCGCCGTGGCGCGCCCTCGTTGATCTTGCCGACAGGGAAGCTGCGACCATCACCCGCGTTTCGTCGCACGAGACCGAGATGTTGCGCTATCTGGATTCAATCGGGATCAGGCCGGGGGCGCCCGTGCAGGTCATTGCCCGCGCTCCCTTTGCCGGCCCGATCCGTGTCCGGCTCGGCGCGCCCGGCCACGCCTACGAGCAGGCGCTTGGCGCCGAATTGGCTGCGCGCGTTTGGGTTGAGTAGGTCATGCGTTGGACATGGCCGCGGCGTAGGTGCTCAGCGTTTGCTCGGCGGTTCTGGCCCAGGTAAAGCCGGCGGCCCGAACCTGCCCGCGCGCGTTCAAGCTCGCCCGCAGGTCCGGATTGCCTAGCGTCTTTGCCAGGCTGGCCGTCCAGCCCGTGACGTCCAGAGGCTCAACAAGCAATGCCGCGTCGCCGGTCACTTCGGGCAACGACGAGGCGGCGCTGCACACAACCGCGGCCCCGCACGCCATCGCCTCGAGCGGCGGCAGGCCGAAGCCCTCGTACAGCGACGGAAACGCAAACACCGCGCAGGCTGAATACCACAGGGGCAAATCCGCCGCGTCGACGCGGCCCACGAAGCTGACCGCCCCGGCGAGGTCCGGCTCGCCCGCGCGGGCCAGAATGGGGTCGTACTTCCAGGCCGGCGCCCCGCCGACATACAAGTGAACATCTGAGAAAAAACCGTTGTCCAGTTGGCGCAATTGGGCAACCGCCGCAAGCAACGTGGCCAGATTCTTGCGGGGCTCAAGACTGCCCAGATAGAAGATCGAGCGCGGCCCAATCCGGCGCGCAGCGCGGAAAGCCGCCACGGCCGTGGCGCTGGCCGGGCCCATGCCCTCGCCTGGCGCAAGCGGCGTCACTACGATCTTCTCGGGCGATATTCCATACAACCGCACGATGTCGCGCTTCGTCCAATCGCTGATGGCAATGACCCGGGCCGCCCGCCGGCACGACCAGCGCGTGACGACGTTGAGATACATCCGATTGAGGGCTTTGTGGGTTTGCGGCGCGGTCGCGAAACTCAGATCGTAGACGGTGACCACCCCGGGGCCGCGCAACCGCACCGGTAACGCAAAGGCCAGGCCGTGATAGAGCGCTGCGCCGCGTCTGGCCGCCAGCCCAGGCGCGTCGCGCTGCTCGACCAGAATGCGCGACCAGGGCGATTCGGTCGCGCGCCGGGCGACCAGCACTTCAAAGCGATCGGACCCGGGCGGCGCTTCGCCCACCGCGGTCGGGCTGACCAGGGCCGTGAGCGCGTAATCGCGTTCGCTCAGTCCCGGCGCGCGCGCCAGAGCGCCCAGCAGAGCCCGGGTGTAGTGATGTATGCCGGCCTGTCGGAAACCGGGGGTGCCGCTCAGCAGGTACGCGCCAAGCGCGATCCGGATCGTCATGCGGGCCCAGTCTACCTGCGCTGCTGCACGGTGTAGCATGCGCCCATGCGGCGGGTGATTCTGCATGTTGACCTGGACGCCTTTTTCTGCGCGGTCGAAGAATTGCGCGACCCCTCGCTGCGCGGCAAGGCGTTTGCTGTGGCCGGACGGCCCGATCAGCGCGGAGTGGTGTCGAGCGCGTCATATCCCGCCCGCAAGCGCGGGGTGCGCAGCGCCATGCCGACCGCCCAGGCCCTGCGGCTGTGTCCGGGTTTGATCGTCGTCCCGCATTCGCACGGCATCTACGGCGAGCACTCCGACCGGGTGATGAACACGCTCCGGACCTACGCCAATGAGATTCAGCAAATCTCGGTAGACGAGGCCTTTCTGGACCTCACCGGCTTTCCGGGCGAGCCCCGCGCGCTCGCCCTCGAGATTCAGCGTCGGATCCGGGATGACGACCAGTTGCCCGCGTCGGTTGGGGTGGCCACCAGCAAGTTGGTCGCAAAGATGGCCAGCGGGCGGGCCAAACCAAATGGTGTGCTCGTCATTGCAGACGGTCAGGAGGCAGCCTTCATGGCTCCGATGGCGATCGAAGAGCTGTGGGGGATTGGAGCCGCGACCGGCGAACGGCTGCGCGCCATCGGTATTGACACGATCGGGGCCCTGGCGGACGCCGCGCCAGAAGCGCTGCGGCCCGTGTTCGGCGCGCACGCGGCCGGGGTTATTGAGCGCGCCCAGGGTCTCGACCCTTCACCTGTGCACGCTGATCGCGAGGTCAAGTCGATCAGCGAGGAGCGCACTTTCGCCCAGGACGTCTCCGACCCCGCGCTGTTGCGCAAGACGCTCTTGTCCCTCAGTGATGATGTCGCCGCCCGGTTGCGCGCCAGCGGCTATTTCGCCAGGACGATCCAACTCAAGCTGCGCTGGCATGACTTCAAGACCATCACCCGCCAGACCACGCTGGCAACGCCAACCCATCTGGGGGATGACATCTTCGCGGCAATTGAAGCGCTGTGGCGCGCCGCCTGGCGCGACGGCGAGCGGGTGCGCCTGCTCGGCGTGGGCGCCAGCGGCCTGGCCGAGGGCGTCCAGCCGACGCTCTTTGACCCGGGCGGCGCCAATGCGCGCGAAGACCTCGCCCGCGCGCTGGATGCGCTGCGCGAGCAGTACGGCCGCGGGATTGTCAAACGAGCGAGCCTGACCCGCAAACGGCCCTAAATGCGTGTCGGGAGCGTCATCTCCCCACATGTTTCTATTCGGCGCCCTTTGTGGAAGCGAAGTTGAAGAGCACCAGAGCGCCGATTACGACAGCCCCCGCGATCCCGTTCATGAGCGTGTCCTGGGCATTCTTGGATTCGATGAGCTTCTCGAGGAACTTGATCCCGATAATCAAAATGACGACATCGCTGAGCTTGCCCTTGAGCTTCTTGAGGTCATCGATGATCAGCCACTCCGGCAGCGCGAGCTTCTGAATAAACAACTCATACAGGCCGAGCGCGAACACAAGCAGGACCGTTCCGAGCAGGAACAGATCCATCAACTGCACGATCGGAACGATCAACCCTGCGTCCGATGGCGAAGCGATCAGCTTGCCGACGAGCACGACCGTGTGGAAAGCCCCCCACAGAAACGTCGCGATTGCCGCGACGAGCATGGAGATGACCGCAATCAACACGACATATCTTGAGCTTTCGAGAATCCGTTTCATGCCAGACCACCCCCCCCGGCCCCGGCCGTTCGGGCCTGGGCCGCAACCCAGGCCTGATGGTCCTCGGCGGTGACGAATTCGCCGCCCTCGATTTCGCGGCTCGTTTCCTTGTAGCTGCTGTCGAAGCGAATCGTAATCTCGACCCGCCCGAAGCACACCTCATCGACAGCGCCCTTGCGCACGATGAAAGAAACACCGTCATCGTCGCGGCTGAGATCGTTCGCCCGGTTGATCCTCACCCGGGTGATGGCCCCGCACCTGGAACCCCGAACATAGTAGTACAGCGAGTTCGCCTGCCCGGCCGGCGGCGCTGGTGTGAGAAGTGTTGAGAAGAATCGTTTAATGGCATTCATGAGTGTTACCTTCCGGCGGCAGCGCTTGTCCGGCTCGCCGATGTTCGCGCCAGTTGGACGCGCCAGAGCACGATCAGGGTAATGACGGCCGTCACGACCGCGATGCCGGTCGCAATTGCCCAGCCTGATCCGGCCAGCGTGGCGGTGGGCGCCAGCAGGCCGAATGCGACGTAGATCGCCCAGCCCGCCGTCCAACTCCACAACGTATTCCTGGCAATCAGCGCCTCGGGGGCAGCCGGTGAGCGCAGCCGCCAAAGCAGGGCCGCGGCGAGCGCTAGCCCCGACAGAATCATCAGAGTCAGGCCGAATCCGGCCAGAAGCGTGCTGCGAGCGGGCGGGGCGGGCGGTGGTGTCGCGGTCGGGCGCGGCGGCAGGGCGGTCTCGGTCGGGCGCGGCGTAACGGTCGGAGGCGGCTCGCTGGTGATGGTCGGGAAGGGCGTTGGGCGAGAGACGACGACTTCCCCCGCCGCGTCGCTGATGTTGGCTTCGATGAGATCCGACTGGCGCGCCGTGTCCGTCCGCGCGCTGATCTGGAGCTTGCCCTTGCGTTCGAAGGTGATGTTTGTCTCGGCGAAGCCATTCCGCGACGCCACCCGCCGTTCCTGCGGCTCGCGCACGCCCTCGGTCGGATAGGCCAGAATAAACTGCACGGGTGTGCCGTCCGGAATGACCCGGCCATTCCGATCAACAATGGGTCCCGCCCGCACGCGGAGGGTGTCATTCAGGCGCGGCGACAGGGGGGCCGGCGTTCCAACGGTCCGAGTCGAGGCGTCGGTCGCGCCGAGCGGGACGAGCGGGATGATCTGTTTGGGGTCGGCCTGAGTCTGCTCGGCCATCGAATAGCTGATGGCCGGGACCGAGACCGGGGATGCGCCCTGGCCATATTCGCCATACAGCGCCCGCACGGCGGCCTCCAGGGCGGGTTGGGTGCGATGGTAGAGGGCGAAGTAGGCGGTGAGTTTGGTGACCTCGGTTGAGTCGAGGTGGTAGGGCGCGCCAAAGGCGAACACCACGATCTTCTTGTCACGCAACGACTCCGCGCGCTGCGACAGGAAGTCGCGGAAGATCTGGGCCGAGCTCGAAGCTCGGGGGTCGAAATCGATCATCGAGACGACGATCCAGTTGGCGGCGTCGATGGCCGCCAGCGCGCCCGGCACCCCGGGGCCGGGGGTTGCTGCGCCGGGCGCGGCTCTGAGTGTGCCGGTGACGGTGGGTTCGGCGGTCGGGGTGGCCGCCGGCCGGGCGGAGAGCGTGACCAGATCGCTGAAGGCAAACGCCTGCACCCGGGCCGGGTTGAGCTGATTGGTCGTGCGCGGGCCATACAGCCGGAGCGCGATATCGCGCAAGGCGCCGGTCGGGATGGCTGGATACGCAGCGCACTTTGCGCATTCGCGTAACTGGCGGTCGTCGGTCAGGAAGACGATGTTGTCGTTTGGACCGGGCGCGGCCGGGAGCGCGGATGGCAAATCGCGCAGGCCAGGCCAGAGCACCGTCACGCTTTCCTTTGCGATGCTGGCGGCCAGTTCCGTGTTCGGCTTGATCGCGGCAGCCACATCGGGATCCACGCTTGTCGCGGACGCGGGGAACTGGTCGCCATACAGCTTCAGCTTGAGGGCAAGAATCCTGACGACGGCGGCGTCCACATCGGTCGCGAATGCCGGATCGATGAGATAGCGCTCCTGAAACGACCGGATGGCGGCCTTGATGTTTTCGCGTTGTTCAGTCCAGGAATTGGTCTGGCCAAAGGCGCCCAGGGTCAGCACATCGTTCCCGGCCCGAAAGGCGTTCTGGGTGATGAGCCGCACGTTGAAAGGAGCATCGGGCGTCTCGTAGATACGCCGCACTGCGCGCGCGCCGAGCGCGTCGCTGAACGTCACGCCGCCGGCGGCGCGCCAGGCGGCGAGCTCTTTCTGCGACATAAACTCTTTCTGGGCCTGTTGATCCAGGCTGATCGGATTTGTGACCGCGCGCGGATTCCCCTGCAGGCCGCGGAATCGGATATGGGACATGAGCAGCCCGTCCACGACGGCGCCCGAGTCGCTGTCCGGTTGCGTGACGGCAAAGAACGGCGCCAGTTCGGCCTGGCGCAATTGTTCCATCGAGCGCTGGACGGTGGGCGCTTCGTCCTCGGCATTTCGATCCGACGCGCCGAGACCGGGAAAGCGAGTGGCGACCACGGCCAGCCGGCCGTTGCTGCCGCTCTTGAGCCCTTTCGTCATGGCCGCCCCGAAGCGGCCCACCCAGTAGGGATCGCCGCCGAATATCCGCACGCCAGGATCGCCTGGCGAGCCGGACTTTGGCGCGTCGACGATGTCGAGCATCGGGCCAAATACCAGGTTGATGCCCAACCGAGTGAGCTCAGATCCCGCGGTCCTGCCGGCGGCCTCGGCCAATTCGGGCTTCCACGTCGCGCCCAGGGCCATTGCGCTTGGCAGGGGCGTGAGACCCTGGGTGATCTCGGAATTGGGCCAGCCGTCGCCCTCCTGCCCGATGGCGATGAAGAGCGGGATGTAGTTGGACGGTTGGGCGGGCCTGGGTTGGCCAAGCGGGAGCGGGGTTGCCTGCTCGGGCGTCGCGGCGGCCGATCCGGGCTGAGTCGCCAGGGTCTGCAGGCGATTGGTGAGGGTCAGCACCTGACGCGGGCCCTCAGGTCCATTCACGAAGTTCTGGCGGGATGCCTTGAGCTGCACGCCCCCCACCTTGTAGTTCGCGATCAGATCGGCAATATCGGACGTGGCCGATGCGTCATCGCCTTCAAACTGGACCAGGAACAACTGCCCGACTTTCTGGGCCACCGACAGGTTGCGCAGCGCGATCTGGGCATTCCGCACGCTGGCCGGCGGGGGCGGGGTGGGCGACGGATTCTGGGCCGCGGCCAGGCCAGGTGACAACCCCAGCAGCGCCGCCAGAGCCGCGACCGCCAGCCGCCCGAATCGTTCAGTAACGCGCGACACTGGGATCGACCATCCTCGACCAGGCGTCCAGGCCGCCCGCAAAATTGCGCGCGTGCTTGAAGCCGAACGCCATCAGCAAACTGCAAACATTGGCGCTGCGCACGCCATGGTGGCAGATGATGACGTATTCGGCTGACTTGTCATAGCCGGCAGTCAGGCTGTAGATCTCGCCCATCGGCACGTTTTCCGCCTCGGGCAGGTGGACGAGGTTGAATTCCCAGGGTTCCCGCACGTCGATGAGGCGCGGCCGATCTGGCCGCGCGCGCAGCGTCGACCAATCTGCCGGGGAAACTTCCTGCAGCGCCATGGGAGAACACTATACCAATCGGCCCAGCCCATTGAGGTGTGGAATGGCGGTTTGTAGGTTCATTCCAAGCTTCGTCAGGAAACACCTATCCGGAGAGGATATTCCCGCGAAAGCGCTGATCTGTATGCACATCTCGGCCGGCATCGGCGCGGCCAACCGACCGGGGCCTGGAAGGCCCCGTCTGAAAGGACAAAGGCCTCCGGCCCCGTCCGGGCTTCCGTATCGAGCGTACTTTGGTGGCCGGAGGCCTCGCTCCCGCGAAAGATTCACCGGCCTGGATCGCGCACGCGTCGCAAATGAGCTATCTATCCTGGCTCGACCTTTCGCCAACCGCCCCAAATGCCGGGCGTACAGGTCTCCGCCCCGGCGTACGCCGGGGGCCGCCGGCGGATGAATCCGCCGGCTAACCAAACCAAGTCGCTTCGCGACTACTTCGGCTGGGATTTGGCCGTTTGGTGGCGCATCTCTTGACATCGGTAGTCCCGCAGGGACTTTGCTTGGTTAGCCCGCGAATTTATTCGCGGGCGCGCCCGGCACGCGCCGACGCACAACGCAAGTCGGAAATAGATCGGCCGCCCGTGATTGGCTCAGATTTTCAGCCTTTCCACGGCGTCATCCCCGCGGAAGCGCAATGGCATTAAGTTAAGCCGCATTCCCCAAACGATAGCCCGTGTCGGCCGGAGTCAGAGCGGCCGACCGGTGCGAGCCCATGACCTTCTCCCAGCGGGAGAAGGTGCCGATGCAATACCCGCGCGGAGCGTGGGTGTTGCATCGGCGGTTGAGGGGCGAAAAGGCCGAAGGCCTTCGTTGAATCAGCCGGCACGTTCTACGTGCCGGCGAGGCCCGCCGGCGCCTCAAAGGCGCCGGCTGAAAGAACGAAGGCCTTCGGCCTCGCGTCCACACAGCTCGCTTAACTTATCACCGTTGGGCGAAGCACGGGCAAGCCTGCTCCACTTGTCCGCGCTCGCGGCGGAGACCATACCGTTGCAAACTCAACTCACCCCCAACCCGAGCCGGAGAGAGACAGGGCCGCTGGCCAAGGGCGCTGTCTCTTTTCGTCCCGCATCATCAATGGGCACCGCTCAGCGAGGATTGAAGTCGCGCATGATCACCATGACAACGGCAAAGTCAATTGCCTGAATCGAAATCCAGACTAACGCCGCAACGCCCGCAAGTTTGGCAGAATGTCCCAGCCGATATCCACGAAAGACGCCAGGCAACCCAACTGCGACAACTGCGACAACCGCCGATCCAGCATATCGCCAGAGTTGGACCTGAAGCGATTCAGCGGGATATGAATACCCAACAACCAAGCCATAGAGCACAAACCCCATGCAGGTCGACAAGACCGACAAGACCACTGTGCCAAGTTGCGAACGATCCCTGGTTACTAGTGGGAACATCGCTGACGTGCATAGTCCCACCATCGTCCCGCACAAGACCGAATAGGCAAGCAGTCGGGCAGTAATGCCTGCAAAGGAACCTTGCGCTGAG
>Ga0209477_1000810_pt1 | contig 19495 bp, 15 predicted proteins | sample KloWWTupernatant_FD_187180 | JGI IMG/M metagenome (GOLD analysis project Ga0209477, IMG submission 187180) | Active sludge microbial communities from Klosterneuburg, Austria, studying microevolution and ecology of nitrifiers - Klosterneuburg... | ecosystem: Engineered > WWTP > Aerobic digester >... | reverse complement strand
ATGCGGATCGGCACGCATGACGGTCTCGCCATCCATTTCCAGGACGAGGCGGAGGACGCCATGCGCAGCCGGGTGCTGCGGGCCGAAGTTCATCGTGTAATTGCGGATTTCTTCCATCAGCGGCTCCCGCCTTCGGATTCAGCACGCGCCTGCTCATAGCGCGAATCGTCACGGATCGTGCGCGGCACGAGCACGCGCGGCTCGATCGAGACCGGTTCGTAGATGACGCGCTTCTTGTCCGCATCGTAGCGGACCTCGACATTGCCGATCAGCGGGAAATCCTTGCGGAAGGCATGACCGACAAAACCGTAATCGGTGAGGATGCGACGCAGGTCCGGATGACCCTCGAAAACGATACCGAACAGATCGAAGGCTTCGCGCTCGAACCAGTTCACCGCCGGCCAGATGCCGACCAGCGAAGGCACCGACGGCACATCGTCATCGGCACAGAAGGTGCGCAGGCGCAAACGATGGTTGTGGGTAATCGAGAGCAGGTGGGCGACCACGGCGAAGCGCCGCGGCATGGCGGTATCACGCGGACGGTTGGCCCAGTCGAAGCGTCCCGCGCCCTTGCCTTCGACACCGCGCGAGAAGCCTTCCGAGGTGACATCGGTGGTATCCCACTCGACCTGCCCGTAACTCAGATAGTCGACACCGCAGACATCGACGCACTGCTCGAACTGCCAGGCCGGATCATCGCGCAGCGTGCGCGCCACGGACAGCAGGTTCTCGGGCAGTACCTCGATGGTGGTTTCGCCAAGCGCTTCGATACTGCTCGACACCTTCGAGCCAAGTTGCACTTGCAGGCGTCGGGCCAGGGATTCGGGTTCGCTCATGCCGGGTCCTCAGCGCGCGATCGTGTTGGTGCGGCGGATCTTCTTCTGCAATTGCAGAATGCCGTGGATCAGGGCTTCGGCGGTCGGCGGGCAGCCGGGCACGTAGATATCGACCGGAACGATGCGGTCGCAACCGCGCACGACCGCATACGAATAATGGTAATAGCCGCCACCGTTCGCGCACGATCCCATCGAGATCACCCACTTCGGCTCGGGCATCTGGTCGTAGACCTTGCGCAGGGCCGGCGCCATCTTGTTGACCAGGGTGCCGGCGACGATCATCACGTCGGACTGGCGTGGCGACGGGCGGAAGATCACGCCGTTGCGGTCCAGGTCAAGTCGCGCCGCGCCCGCATGCATCATTTCAACCGCGCAGCAGGCCAGGCCGAAGGTCATCGGCCACATCGAACCGGTGCGTGCCCAGTTGACCAGTTCATCCATGCGTGCGGTGACAAAGCCGCGCTCGATCAACGGATTGTCGTCACCCGGACGCAGGATGTCGTCGACCGGGCCGGCCGGCGTCGGGTTGTGCATCACCCGCGCGATCGTGTCGCTCATTCCCATTCAAGCGCTCCCTTCTTCCAGACATAGATGAAGCCGAGCACGAGCAGGCCGACGAACACGCCCATTTCAACGAGGCCGAAGCCGCCAAGCTTGTCGAACACGACCGCCCACGGAATCACGAAGGCGATTTCGAGATCGAAGATGATGAAGAGGATCGCGATCAGGTAGTAGCGCACGTCGAAACGCACGCGGGCATCCTCGAAAGCCTCGAAACCGCATTCGTACGGAGCCAGCTTCTCCGCCACCGGTTTCTTTGGCCCGAACAGGTTGCCAAGGATCAGCAGAGCGATACCGATGCCGGTAGCCACCAGCAGAAACAGCAGTACCGGGAAATACTCGACTAGCACATGCACCTCCGCGTCACCTGACGCATCAGCGGTTGCCGCGGTGTGCGGCAACGACGGTTGTTCATGATAATGGTGCCCAAGGGGGGACTCGAACCCCCACAGCTTTCGCCGCTACCACCTCAAGGTAGTGCGTCTACCAATTCCGCCACCTGGGCAACGCCATCAAACTCCGTCCTTCCCTGCCTTCTCCGGCTGCGCCGCATCGGATTTGGCTGGCTCGGCAGCCGGCTTGTCCGTTGCGGGTGCGGGTACTGGCGCCGGGACATCCCCCGATACCGGGACTGCCGGAACAGGCGCCGGCACATCACCGGAAGCCGGTGCCGGAGTTTCCTGCGGAGCAACACCCGCCATCACGCCAAGATCGTCCGAATTGCTGCCAACGGCGGCGGGACGACTGTGGAACATACCCATGCCGAGGCTGAGCAGGAAGAACAAACCGGCCAGGACCGCCGTGCTGCGCGACAGGAAATTCGCCGAGCCACGCGCACCAAAGACTGTCGAGGAAGCACCACCGCCGAAACCCGAGCCTGCATCGGCACCGGCACCGCGCTGCATGAGAATCAGCGCGATCATCGCAACGGCAATCAGCACATAGAAAACTTGAGCAATGATCGTGACCATTTGAATCAGGAACCCTGGTTTGCGGCAGCCGCAGCAGCCGTGCATATCGCAATAAAATCAGCCGCCAGCAACGAAGCGCCGCCAATCAGTCCACCATCGATATCGGACTGGGCAAACAGCTCGGCAGCGTTGGCGGCCTTTACGCTGCCTCCGTACAGGAGGCGCAGCGAGCTGGCTATTCTAGCATCCTGCCTTGAGAATTTGTCACGCACGAACGCATGAACCTGCTGGGCCTGCTGCGGGGTCGCGGTTTTGCCGGTGCCTATTGCCCAGACAGGCTCGTAGGCGACCACGGCCTGGCTGAATGCGGCAATTCCGGCGAGGTCAAGCACGGCATCGAGCTGGGCACCGACGACCGCCTCGGTTTGCCCGCCTTCGCGATGTTCAAGCAACTCGCCGACGCAGAGAATCGGCAGCAAGCCCGCCGCCTGCGCAGCAACGAACTTGCGCGCTACCAGTTCGTTGGATTCAGCGTGGTACTGGCGACGTTCGGAATGACCGACCAGCACGTATTCGCAGCCGATGTCCTTCAGCATCGCGCCGGCCACTTCGCCGGTATAGGCGCCTTGCGCATGTTCGCTGAGATCCTGCGCGCCAAACCCGAGTCCGGAACCATTGGCCGCCCCGATCAGCTCCGCCAGGTAGGGGAATGGCGGCAACACGGCGACATCCGCAGGCAATGGCAACGCCGCAGCCAGATCTGCCACGAGCGCGGCGGAATCCCGGCGCGTGCCATGCATTTTCCAGTTTCCGGCTACGAGTCTGCGGCGCATGTGCTGGATCGATCGTGGTCAACGGGCGCGAAGCATAGCCGCGCATGTCGATTGCGGCAAACCGCGTGCGCCACGCCTGCGCAAAAGGTCCACACCCGGTAATCTGTGCCTTCATCGATACCGGCAGGCAGCAGCAGATGAACGAGTCACGCGGATATGCCCTCATCACCGGCGCCTCGGCCGGAATTGGCGCCGCGTTTGCGCGTGAACTGGCCTGTCGCAAGGTCGATCTGGTGCTGAGCGCACGCCGCCTTGATCGCCTGCAAAGCCTCGCCGACGAACTCGTGGCCAAGCACGCGATCAAGGTCGAGGTCATGGCCTGCGACCTCGCCGATCGCGATGCGCCGCGACATCTCGTCGCACGTCTCGACGAGCGCAACATCGCCATCGACATGCTCATCAACAATGCCGGTTACGGGGTTACCGGCTATTTCCTCAGCCAGCCCTGGCAAACCCAGGCCGATTTCATCCAGGTGCTGATGACGGCTCCGACCGAACTCTGCCATCGCCTGCTGCCCGCCATGCGCGCGCGCGGGCATGGCCGCATCATCAATGTCGCATCGCTGGCCGGGCATGTTCCCGGCTCGGCCGGGCAGACGCTCTATGCGGGTGCCAAGTCCTACCTGATCAAGCTGTCCCAGGCCCTGCAACTTGAGTACCGCGACGACGGCGTGAATACCTGCGCGCTCTGCCCCGGTTTCACCTACAGCGAATTCCATGACGTCACCGGCTCGCGCGCGATGATGTCGAAGTTGCCCCGGTGGATGTGGATGGATGCCGAGACGGTGGTTCGCCAGGGTCTCGATGCGGTCGAACGCGGTGACGCGCTCTATGTCAACGGTCGCGTCAACCGTACAATCAAGGCCGTGTTCAAGCTGATCCCGGATCGACTTGCCCTGCGCATGATCGGCAGGCAGTCACGGAAGTTCCGGAAGCAGTCCCCGGATTGATTGAACGCTGATCGCGATACCGCCCTGGCGAACCTCGGCAACACACCAAGGCCGATGCCCGGCCGGAACATCCACCCGATGCCATCATGCATCCCGGACTGCACGATTACCGATGAATTCGCTGGAACAATACTTCGCCCGCTTTCGCGCCAACACCGTTGGCCACGAACAGACCTTCGCCTCGGCGCATGGCCGCCAGCGCATCGTCTACGCCGACTGGACCGCCAGCGGCCGCCTGTATCGCCCGATCGAGGAGCGCCTGCTGGACACGTTCGGCCCCTTTGTCGGCAACACGCACTCGGAAAGCAGTGAAACCGGCCGCGCGATGACGCTGGCCTACCACGAGGCGCATCACATCCTGAAAGCCCACGCCAACGCCGGGCCCGACGACCTGATCATTTCCACCGGCAGCGGCATGACCGGCGTGGTCAACAAGTTCCAGCGCATTCTCGGACTGAAGGCACCGCAAGGCCTGCGTCGGTTCCTCGACATTGCCGAAGCGGATCGTCCGGTCGTCTTCATCACGCACATGGAACACCACTCCAACCAGACCTCCTGGCACGAGAGCATTGCCGATGTCGTGGTCGTGCCGCCGGACGAGGAAGGCCTGGTCGACCTGGCTGCCCTGCAGGCCTTGCTGCACGAGTACCGGGATCGCCCGCTGAAGATCGGTGCCTTCACCGCCTGCTCGAACGTCACCGGCGTCTGCACGCCCTACCATGCGCTGGCGAAATTGATGCACCAGGCTGGCGGCGTCGCCTTCATCGACTTTGCCGCCTCGGCCCCGTACGTCGACATCGACATGCATCCGGCGGATCCCGAGGCCTACCTCGATGCCGTGCTGTGGTCGCCGCACAAGTTTCTCGGCGGACCAGGCTCGTCCGGCGCACTGATCTTCAACCGCAATCTCTATCGCAACACGGTTCCGGATGATTGCGGTGGCGGCACCGTGAACTGGACCAATCCGTGGGGCGAGTATTCGTTCCTCGACGACATCGAGGCCCGCGAGGATGCCGGTACGCCGGGATTCCTGCAGACCATCAGGGCCGCCCTCGCAGTGCGCCTGAAGGATCAGATGGGCGTACCGGCGATGCGCCAGCGCGAGGAGGAGATCGTGCCGCACGTCATGGATGCGCTGCAGGCAATTCCGGGCGTGAACCTGCTGGCGCGGACGCAACGCGATCGGCTCGCGATCTTTTCCTTTTATGTAACCGGCATCCACTACAACCTGATCGTGCAATTGCTGAATGACCGTTTCGGCGTACAGGCCCGCGGCGGCTGCTCCTGCGCCGGCACCTACGGACATTACCTGCTGCACGTGGATCCAACCCTTTCCCACTCGATCACCGGGCGCATCGATCAAGGCGACTTGTCGGACAAGCCGGGCTGGGTGCGCATTTCCTTCCACCCAAGCACGACGATGGCCGACATCGACCATACCCTCGATGCCGTGCGCAAGATTGTCGAGAATGTCGATGAGTGGGCGAAGGAATATGTGTACTCACCGCTCAGCAACGAGTTCACCCGGCGTGATGGCGACAGCGGCGCAGCACAGACGCGCATCAGGGAATGGTTCGAGCTCGCGTAATCTCGGGATTTCTGCCAGCTGTTGCCGATTGCGGGATTCATCCTTGCCCGACCACGTTGTGCAGGCTGGCGCTTGTCCAGGAATGCGGGCTAGCCTGGGCCGGGGCTGTCGCTCATGCCCGTGGCTGTCGGTTACCGCTGCACCTCGTTGAGCGCCTCGTCGGGCAGGGCATAGGCATTCTGCAGATATTCCGGCTCGTCGAGGATTTCCGGGAACCGCACGCCGCGCAGGATCTGCAGCGCAAAAATTTCCTCGATAGCGCCGGTGAACTTGAGGAAGGCCACGGTCTTGCCGGTTTCGACATGGAGCACCCACACGCCGGAGAGCCGGTCGCCGTTGTCGTCGGTGATCGGAATATCCGTGAACGGGTTGCTCTCGCGCAGTTGCGACAGGCCGATGAAAGCCAGCGGCCCGATGAAATCCATGCCGCGCGCGAAGCCGGGCACGCGCCCGACATCGCGGCGCGAACCGGTTTCCGGATCGACCCTGACCAGCGCACCACGTCCCGATTCGAGCAGCCAGAGCCTGCCATCATGCCAACGCGGCGAATGCGGCATGGACAGGCCGCGACAGAGAATGCGTCCGTCTTCGAGATCGATCAGCAGGCCACCATTGCGCTTGTTGGCGCGCCAACCGCCGGGCGTATTGGTGTCACCGAGACTGGTCACATAACGTGGCTTGCCGTCGCGCATGGCCAGGCCGTTGAGGTGGCAGCGATCCTCCGGCGCGTAATGACTGACAAACGATGGTCGCCAACGCGGCACGAAGCTCGATTTCGCATCCAGCGTGCACAGGCAGGAGAACAGCGTGTTGACGAACCACAATTCTCCTTCGCCATCCCAGGCCATTTCGTGAATGTCGATGGCGCCGGTGACATGCCTGCGCCGGGCCAGGTACACCGCATCGTGGCGCGGCGGATTGGCCAGGTGTGGCGCCAACGCCGGCATGTTGCGGAATTCGGCAATTTCCATGAACGCACCCAGCGCCAGGCGCTCGCCGTCGATGGCCATGCCCATGGGCCGATTGAAGCTGCGGAAATGGGTATTGATGGCATTGCCGTCGGCGCGCAACAACACCAGTTTTCCCGCCTGGTAAGTGCTCAACGCCAGCGAACTCGCAAAGTGCTTCAGCAGTTCGGGAAAGTTGGCCGTATGCACGCTGGCCAGAACCTCAAGCGGATTCCGCAGCGGCGCAGACTGTTCGGCATTGTCGGCCATGACGTTGTTCCGCTCGTTGCCGTCGTTGGAAGTCGACGGCGTATGGTCATCAATCATGGTCATTCCGCCGTGCACGAACAAAACAGCCTGACGTGATCCTGCTGTTCGCCTGCCCCGGCGGAGCCGACTCCGTACCGTGCTGCCCGCATTGATTGCATCGATGTGCCACCCGTGTTCGTGCGTGGCCGTCCAGACCCGCAGCCCAAGTTGAACACAGAACTGCCTGACCCGGCAGCAGGCGCCAGAGCCACATCGAATCCGCAAGGCCAGCGAGCGCAGGTCAGGCACGACGGGCCTGGCCTGCATCGATGGTCAGCCTGCCGGGTGGCAGCGCGAGTGCGTCCTACTCGAAGTCGTCGGCGAAGATGCGATCATCGATGGCCTCGACCGCGCCGATGTCGCAACGCGATCCTTGCGGACGCTCGAGGCCGCGCTGGTCCGTGGCGGTGCAGACATCGTCCGCGCCGGCATTGATCGCCGGGCTGTCGATGTCCGGCAGCAAGGTCGGCGTGGCACCGCCGTTGTCACCGAGCGGTCCCAATAACGGGTCGAGATCGTGGACGTCCGTGCCGCAGATCGCGCCCGCCGGACAGCCGCCGGCGATCAGCGCGGCGCGCAGCGTCGGCGTGGCCGAGGCATTGCAGATTTCGGGGTGGCTGGTGCCGCCCTCGCAGCCGGCTTCCCCCGGCAGTGTGAACGTGCCGCCCCACAAGATGACGTTGGTCAGGGTGGGTTCGCTGCTGCCGCCGAAGCGGCCGCTGTTGAACATCGAAGCTGCGGTGAAGCGGTCGCTGTTGGCGTGGAAGGTCACATGGTTGAGTAGCGGGCTGCTATGGCCGGCGTGGGCACCATCATTGACCATCGCGATGCCCCAGTTGCCGACGAAGGTGACGTTGGTCAGCGCCGGGCTGCTGTCGCCGCCGTTCCAGGCCCGGTTGTACATGCCGCCACCGCCGAAATTGGCCGCCGAGTTGTTGCGGAAGGTCACGTTCTCCAGGGTCGGATTGGCACGGCCGCCGTCGTCGGCGAAGTTGTACATGCCGCCCCCGGCATCACTCATGTTGGCGCTGAACAGCAGGTTCCGCAGGGTCGGGCTGCATTCGTGGCCCGCGCCATGCCCGTCGCAATACACGCCGCCACCGTTCCCGGTAAGGGTGCTGGAAGCCGCGGTGATGGCGAACCCTTCCAGCAGCGTGATCGGCGTTACCGGGCCCGCGGCCGTTGTGCCATCCAGGGTCACGACGCGGATGCTGTTGCTGCCGCGGCGGTCGGCTCCATTGACGACGATGCCGTTCGCGTCGGTGACGTCGTCGTTGCCGATGTCAGCCGACAGCACCGTGCGATGGACGGCCGGATCACGCTGATCCAGGTGCGTTTCGGTGCCGGCGAAGCCGCCGTAAACGCGTTGGCCGGGGCGGATCGAGAAGCTGATCGCGGTGTTGCTGCCGTCGGTCGGCGTGTAGACACCGCGGGCGACACGGATCTCGCCGCAGCCGGCATTGGCCAGCGCATCCTGCAAACGGATATAGGCGTTGGCCCAGTTGCTGCCGTTGTTGGCGCCGGTCGCATCGCCCTTCACGTGGCAGGCCGACACCTCCACTTCCACGGCGCCGATGTCGCAGCGGCTGCCCTGCGCGCGTGGAATCTCGCGCTGGTCGGTCGGCGGGCACGCCGCAGTGTTCGCCGCATTGATTGCCGGACTGCCGGTGTTGGGCAACATCGTTCGCGAGAAGCCGCCATTGTCCGCCAACGCGCCCAGCGCCGGATTCGCGCTGATCACGCCGGCGCATTGCGTGGTGGCGGGACAGCCACCGGCAACGATGCTGTCGCGCACGACCGGCGTCGCATTCTGGTTGTGGATTTCCGGACCTTCGGTGGAGGCCTGGTTGCCCCACAGGATCACGCCGTCGAACGTGGGGCCGGCGTTGGCGAGGTTGCCCGCTCCGCCGTAGTTGAAGATCGCGCCGCCGCGGGCCGCGCTGTTGCCCTTGAAGGTGACGTGACTCAGCATCATGCGCCCGTTGCCGTTGCTGCCTACGTAGTGGTAGATCGCGCCGCCGTTGGTGCTGGCGTTGTTGGTGGAGAAGGTGGTGTTGCTGATCAGCGCGCGGGTGGTGCCGCTGTTGATGGCGTCGTTGTAGATGGCGCCGCCGTAGTTGGCGCTGTTGCCGCTGAAACCGACCCGATCCAGCACCGGGCTGCTCTGGCCCTGCCGGCCGTTGTTGAACATGGCGCCGCCGTAGGTGCCGGCGTTGTTGCCGGTGAACTCCACGTCGACGAGTTGCGGATTGGCGTGACCGGCGCTGCTGCCGTCGTTGTAGAGCGCGCCACCGTTGCCGCTGACGCGGTTGCCGCTGAATCGCACACGTTCGAGCAGCGGGCGGCCGATGCCGCCCGACACGCCGAACAGATACATGCCGGCGCCATAGCCGCCCGCATTGCCGCTGAACCAGATGTCACGCAGCGTCGGGCTGCATTCCTGGCCGGTATTCTCGGCCCGGCAGCGCAATCCGGCACCGCTGTCGAGGTGCTCGACCGGCGTCCCGGTGGCGCGCCCCGAAGTGATGATGACGCCGTCGAGGACGGTGCCGCGCGTGACCGGTCCGGCGGCAGTACCGCCGTCCATCGTCACCACGTTGTAGCTGTTCAATTCCCGCACGCCATTGCCGTCGGCGACGATGCCTTCGCCGTCGGCAACATCGTTGGCGTCGAGGTCGCCCGAAAACACGCTGCGGTTGGCCGCGGGATTGCGCTGATGGCGCAGCGACTCGGTGCCGTCGAAACCGCCGTAGACGCGCAAGCCGGGACGGATCACGAAGCTGACCTTGCGTTCCGCGTGCGTGATATTGACCGGGTGAGCCGGCACCACCGGCTTGTAGAGACCCTTGCGGACCCAGATTTCGCCACAGGCGTTCGCGGCCAGCGCTGTTTGCAGTGGCATCGGCGAAGACCACGACGTGCCGTCGCCGCTGCCTTGCGGCGCAACTCGGCAGACGGCCGCGCCGGCCGCCGGCGCCGCCAGCAGTGCGAGCAGCACCGTGGCGCCCAACAGGGTGGATCGATTCATGGTTTTCCTCCGGGGAAATGATCTGGGCCCCTCAGAACGCAAAGCAGCGACCAGAACCCCCACGCGCGCGTCGAAGAAGCATTGAAACGTGACCGCGTTCACACCTGCGCGGCCGATGCAGACGCTCGCGCAGCTGGAGCGGCCGTCTTTCAAGCCCGCGCAACCTGGATCTGCACGCAGGCGGGCACCGTGACGGTTGTGCCATTTGATCCGCGCTGCCTAGAATCACTGCATGGAGGCTCTGCAGCCCAAGGAAATCACCGTGTTGCTGGCCAAGTGGCGGCAAGGCGACGCGGGCGCGCTCGATGCGCTGATGCGACAGGTGTACGCGAACGTGCATGCGATCGCCGCACGTTCGTTGCGCGCGATGCCGGGCGCGACGCTGAGCGCCACCGATCTTGCGCATGAGGCCTTGCTGCGCTTGCTCGGCAGCGAAGTCGAATGCGTCGATCGCCATCATTTCTTCCGTGTCGCGGCACAAGCCACGAGGCAGGTGCTGATCGACGCCGCGCGCAAGCGCCTGGCCGGCAAGCGCGGCGGTGACGTGCGCCGGGTCGAACTTGACGAGGCGCGCCAGGTCGCCGCCAACGATGCCGATGCGCGCCTGCTGCATATTGACGAAGCCTTGCGTGATCTGGCCGCGAGCAATGCGCGGCACGCGCAGATCATCGAGATGGTCTACTTCGGTGGCCTTGAACGCGTCGAGGTGGCTGCCGCTCTTGGCCTCTCCGATACCACGGTGGATCGCGACTTGCGCCTCGCGCGCGCATGGCTGAAGACCGCGCTCGCCTCATGACGCCGTCGCTGCTGGACCGCCATGCCGATAATTTCGCGCGCCTCGCCGGTTTGCCGGCGGACGAGCGCGAGGCCGCCATCGCCGCATTGACACTCGATGAGGATGAACGTGAGTTGCTGCGGCGCCTGCTCGAAGCGGACGCCGACGCCGCCGACGATCCACTCGCGCAGGCACTCGCCGCCAGCGCGAGCGCGCAGCTCGCCGCACTGGAATGGATCGGACGCCTGGGCGCCTACCGCCTGCTGCGCGAACTCGGTGCCGGCGGCATGGGCACGGTGTTCCTCGCCGAGCGCGTCGATGGCGGCTTCAGCCAGCGCGTCGCGATCAAGTTGCTGCGTGGCTTCCCCACCTCGGAAGCGCTGCGCCGCCTGCGTCGCGAGCGGCAGATCCTGTCCGGTCTCGAGCATCCGAACATCGCACGCCTGCTCGACGGCGGCGAGACCGTGGACGGCCAGCCGTGGCTCGCCATCGAGTTTGTCGATGGCATGCCGCTGCTCGCACATGCCGCAGCGCATGCACCGCACCTGGGCGACCGGCTCGCCCTGTTCGACGCAATCCTCGACGCCGTCGCGCACGCCCACCAGCGCCTGGTAGTACACCGCGACCTCAAGCCCGCCAACGTACTGGTTGACTCCGCCGGCACCGTCAAGCTGCTCGACTTCGGCATCGCCATGCTGCTCGACGTCGATGGCGATGCGGCCGGCAGGGCGACTTCCACGCGCGTGTACAGCGCCGGCTATGCCAGCCCGGAACAGCGCGAGGGGCGAACGATCACCACTGCAAGCGACATCTACAGCCTCGGCGTGCTGCTCGGCGAGCTGGTCGCGGACGCCACGCGAGCGCGGCCCGACGCGGAACTCGCCGGCATCCTGGCCAAGGCCCGCGATGCCGATCCGGCGCGGCGCTACGCAAGCGCGGGCGCTTTCCGCGACGACCTCGAACGCTACCGCGATGGGCGGCCGGTGCAGGCGGCGCGCATGACGCGTCGCTATCGGTTGCGCAAGTTCGTCGGCCGCCATCGGTCCGGCGTCGCGATGGCACTGACGGCGGTGCTTGCACTTGGCCTCGGGGTCTGGCGCCTTGGCCACGAACGCAATCGCGCGATCGAAGCCGAAGTTGCCGCTTCGCGTGATGCCGATCGCGCACGCGCGGCGCTCGCCTTCCTCACCGACGCCTTCGAGGCGGCCGCACCGGACAATGCGCTCGGCCCCTCGGTCAGCGTGCGCGACCTGCTCGACCACGCGCGAGCGCGACTCGCCGCCCGCAAGCTCGATGCGTCCGTGGCGCAACCGCTGCAGCGCCTGCTCGGGAATCTCTACGACGAACTTGGCGATCCGCTCACCGGCGCCGAGCTGCTCGCGCTGGGCAGTGCAAACGTCGAAGTGCACGACGCTGCGGAAGCGCTGGCGCTCGCGCGCGACCATGACCGGCACGCGCAACTGGAAGCCATCAACGGCCACCACGAGGCCGCACTGGCCGCCGCCGCGCGCGCTGCCGCCCTGCGCGCGCGCCACGCACCCGGCGATGCCGACGAGAGCGCGCGCAACCTGCTGGTGCAGGCGCTGATCTTCCACAATCGCGGCGAGAACCCGAAAGCAATCGCGTTGCTGCGCGAGGCGCTCGCCATGAGGCCGGCAGGCGAGGCCCTCAATGCCGATCTGGAAGTCGAGATCTCCGACAAGCTGGTATCGATGCTGGTGTACTCCAGCGAATGCCGCGAAGCACTCGAATTGGGCGAAGCCGGCCTGGCGCGCGTCGGCACGACAGCGGTCGCGCCGAGCGCGCACATCGAGTTCCTGCGCACGCTCGCCACCGCCCACACCAACTGCGGCGAAGTGGCTCGCGCCGAAAAGCTCTACCGCACCGCCATCGCCGAACAGGAAGCGCTGGTCGGCAAGGGCGGCATCCGCATGTTGACGCTACTCAACGATCTCGCCGTGCCGCTGTCGCTGCAGGGGCGTTACCGCGAGGCCGCAGCGCTGCTGGTGGAGGCCGGCGCCCTTGATCGTGGCTACGGCGCGCGCTCGGCCGACTACGCGGCCGTGCTCGGCAATCGCGCCTCGGTGTTCGAAAGCGCCGGCGACTACACGCAGGCTCTGGCGCTGTTCGCACAAGCCGTGGCGGAAATGGATCGCATTGGGACGCCGGCCGATGCCGAGGCACGACGACGCCTGCTGCGCAACCAGGCGCGTGCGTTCGCGCTTGCCGGCAAGGAAAACCTGGCTGCGACGATGCTGGTGGACTTGCGCGATCGCGCACGCCGGCTTGAAGGCATCGGCTCGATCGAGTACCTGATGTGCAGTTGGCAACTCGCCCTCGCCGAGCGCCGACGCGGCCGCTTCGACAGTGCCGAAGCGTACCTGCGCGAGGCGGAAACTGGTTTCGTTGACGTCCTGCCGCCGGAGCATGTGGTGTTCGCACATGCGCTGCGCCAGCACGGCGCGCTCGCGCTCGCGCGCGGCGATGCGACGACTGCGGCGCAGCGATTCAAGGAGGCGCTCGCGCACATGCGCGCGGGCGAAGCCGCCCCGATCGACGTCGCCATCGCCCGCGCCGAACTGGCCTCCGCGCAACTCGCCCTGAATCGCCACGAAGCGGCCCGCACCGAACTCGGCGAAGCACTGCCGATCCTGCGCGAACTGCTGCTGCCGACCGAGGTCAGCCGCAGCGATGCCGAGCGTACGGCCCGCGCCCTTGGGCTGCCCTGACCCCGCACGCGTCAGGCGCCGCCAGCAACGCCGGGATACCCGGTGCATTGGCCGGACAACGACCATTGCCACCGACCACACCGCCACAACCGGGCGTAACGGATCCACAGGGCGACTGCAGGTCAAGATCACTGCAGCCGCAGGTTTGCAGGTGAAACCGTTTCACGGCCGGGGTGGCGGGCAATCCATGGACTGCCCGTGGCGCTGCAAATCGATGATCACCTGCTGGCTGCGCCGGGCCAGTTGCTGGCGGTCGCCCGGCTGCAGGCCGGTGGTCGCAATCGGCGTGCCGACACGCAGGCGAATGCGGCCCGGTCGCACCTTGAAACCCGCGGCGGGAAGGACGAAGCCACTGCCTTCGATCGCAATTGGAAGGATCGGTATTCCGGTCTCGATGGCCAGTTTGAAGACGCCGCCCTTGAACGCGCCGACGCGCCCATCGCGACTGCGCGTGCCTTCGGGAAACGCGCACAAGCTGTGCCCCTCGTTGAAGATGGCGGCCGCATCGTGCAATCGGCGCGCAGCGGCCCGCGCCGACTGGCGCTCGATGAAGACCATGCCCATCGCCCGCGCATAGGCACCGACAAACGGCACCCTGGCCAGTTCCTGCTTGAGGACGAAGCGCATCGGCATCGGCAACGCGCGAAACAGCGCGCAGATGTCGATCATCGATTGGTGATTGGCGACGACGATGTACGGTCGCGAAAAATCGATCGCCTCGAAACCTTCCAGGTCGAGGCGCGCACCGGCACCACCCAGCAGGCCCGGTGCCCAGACCCGGCTGGCCATGCGCAACGGCAAATGGCGGCGTCCTCCACACAACACCAGCAGCAGCAAGGCGAAACAGATCAGCACCGAAGTCCATGTCAGCGTGAACAGCAATTGCAGTGCATTCAATGCGCGCCAGCCAACGCCGCCCAGCAATCCCGGGCGAACCGACGAAGTAGTAACCGACATTCCATTCCCCCTAAACCGGCGCGAAGGATAGTCGATGCCTGGCCAACCGCCAAATTGCAGCTGTGCAAATCGACAGCCACCATGGCTTGGCGCGCTACCAGCATCCGCACAGGCCGGGCCTTTCCGTGCCGGTGAGTGCAGCGGGAAGCTGACCCGACCTGCCCACGCCAGGTCAGATCAGCTTGATCTCGCGCAGGCGTTCAAGCAGGTACTCGTGCGAGGTGATCGAGGTCGGATAGCGGCTCGGGTTTACCGCACTGATGCAGGATGGCAGCACATCCAGCACGACATCCGGATTCGGGTGCAGGAAGAACGGCACCGAATAGCGCGGCTGGCGCGCCTGCTCGCCTTGCGGATTGGTCACCCGATGGGTCGTTGACGGGTACACGTGATTGGTCAGGCGTTGCAGCATGTCGCCGATGTTGACGACAATGGCGTCGCCTTCGGTGGTGATCGGCAACCATTGCCCTTCGCGGGTCAGCACTTCGAGCCCGGCGGCGCTGGCACCGACCAGCAGGGTGATGAAATTGATGTCCTCGTGGGCACCGGCGCGCACGTTCGGGATATCGTCGGTGGTGATCGGCGGGTAGTGGATCGGGCGCAGGATCGAGTTGCCGAACCGGGTCTTGTCGGCAAAGAAATCCTCGGCCAGTCCGATATGCAGGGCGAGTGCGCGCAGCACCCGCGTGCCCAGCGCATCCAGCGCCTGATACAGCCCGTAGCCATGCTCACGAAAACCTTCGACCTCGTTCGGCCAGACATTCGGCGGCATCACCGCGGCATATTTCGAATCGCGCGGGATCTCGCGACCGATATGCCAGAACTCCTTGAGGTCGGCGTACTTCGAATCCTTCGCCGTCTCCACGCCAAACGGCGTGTAGCCGCGGGCGCCGCCCGTGCCAGCCTGGTGGTAGCTGCGCTTGACCGCATCCGGCAATGCGAAGAACGCCTGGAAGGCCCGGTAGGCCGCATCGATATCGGCTTTCGGGATGCCGTGTCCACTGATGCAGCAAAAGCCGAATTCGCGATAGGCCGCGCCAAGTTCGGCGACAAAGGCATCGCGATCGGAATCGTAACGGCGGATATCAAGGGTCGGGACGTGTTTCATCGGCGGCATCCTGGGTCCGCCGGCAAGGCGGCGGACACCTGTGTTGAAGGAGTTGCTGCGAACGCCATGAGGCGGGTTCCGGCAGGGCTCGCGCAATTATTCCACGAGTGCTCAGGAAACGCGCGATTGGGCGTCGCGCACGGCGGCGGCCAGTTCCTCGACCAGCCGCGCGACCAGGTCGGCGTCAACCGCCTCGACGGTGACGCGGACCAGCGGTTCGGTGCCGGAAGGACGCAGGACAACGCGCCCATGTCCGGCCAGTTTCGCCTGCACGCCGGCCAGCACGCGCTGCACTTCGGCGTCGGCAACCAGGGCGGCGCCGCCATGCGCGCGGATATTGACCGTGGTTTGCGGCACTTTGCGCATGCCGGCGACCGCTTCGGCAAGGCTGTGTCCGTTGCGCGCGAGCGCTTCGAGCACTTGCAGCGCACTGACAATGGCATCACCGGTGGAAGCCCGATCAAGGCAGAGGATGTGCCCCGAGGTCTCGCCGCCAAGCACGCCCGCGTGTTCACGCAAGGCTTGCATCACGTAGCGATCGCCGACGCGGGTGCGCATGAAGGCAATGTCCCTGGAGAGCATGGCCTGCTCGAGGCCGTAGTTGCTCATCAACGTGCCGACCAGCGGGCCGACCAGGCGGCCCTGCGCATGCCAGTCCAGTGCCAGGATGTAGAGCAACTCGTCGCCATCGACGAGGCGACCATCGTGATCGACCATCTGCAGGCGGTCGCCGTCGCCATCGAAGGCGATGCCGAGATGCGCTCCCGTCTCGACGACGGTACGGCTCAAGGCCGCCGGGCTGGTCGATCCGCAATCGCGATTGATGTTGAGACCGTCGGGACGATTGCCGATCGCGGTGACGGTCGCGCCGAGTTCGTTGAACATCTTCGGCGCAATCTGGTAGGTCGCCCCATGTGCGCAATCGACGACGATGTGCAAGTCGTGCAGGTTGAACGAGCGCGACACGGTCGATTTGCAGAACTCCAGATAGCGCGCCGAGGCATCGTCAATGCGCATGGCCTTGCCGATCGCCTGCGAGTCGACCGTCGAGAAGGCCTGCTCCAGTTCCGCTTCGATCGCCAGCTCGACGGCATCATCGAGTTTCTCGCCGATCGCCGAGAAGAACTTGATGCCATTGTCGTGGTGCGGATTGTGCGAGGCACTGATGACGATGCCGGCATCCGCACGCATCGAACGGGTCAGGTAGGCAACGCCCGGCGTCGGCATCGGCCCGAGCAGGCGCACGTCGGCACCCGCGGCGAGCAGGCCCGCTTCCAGCGCCGATTCGAGCATGTAGCCGGAAACCCGCGTGTCCTTGCCGATCAGCACGACCGGCTTGTCGGCATCGCCCTGGCGCAGGACCGCGCCCATCGCCCGGCCCAGCTTGAGCATGAACTCGGCCGTGATCGGCCACTCGCCAACCCGGCCACGGATTCCGTCGGTACCGAAGTAGCGCTTATGCACGGGAATCGGGAATGGAGAATCGGGAGTGGATAAGCGCGCCCTCGTGCCGACGCACGCCCTCACCGGGAATCGAAAACCTTGTGGGCTGGTCCGGCAATAGCGTTTGCAGCGAGAGACGCCCTGCGCGAAAACAATTCTTCGACGATCCGCCCGGCCGAAATGGTGAAGTCGAGGAGGAATCGGCCCCACGGCCAAAACAGCCTTCTGTCGCGCAGGCTGGCAATCTCGAAAAACCGCTGACCGCCTGGAATTTCACCCCCATTCCCTATTCCCTTCTCCCCACTCCCGGCACTTCAATCACCCATCTGTTTCTGGCGGTGTTCCCAGCGTTCCTGGGCGTCGAGACAGAGGGTGGCAATGGGGCGGGCATCAAGACGATCGAGGCCGATGTCTTCATCGGTTTCCTCGCAGAAGCCGTAACGACCTTCCTCGATGCGCTTGAGCGCCTTGTCGATCTTCGAGATGAGCTTGCGATAGCGGTCACGCGTGCGCAGTTCCAGGGAGTTTTCGGTTTCCCGCGTGGCGCGCTCGGCCTCGTCGCCGACATCGCGCACTTCGTCGCGCAGGTTCTCGATGGTCTGCTTGGATTCCTCGACCAGATCCTCGCGCCAGCTCTGCAGCTTGCGGCGGAAATACTCGAGGTGCATGGGATTCATGTATTCCTCTTTCGGCGACGGTCGATAACCGCTCGCCAGATGCACGACCGTATTGGTCGGCAGCGCATAGCGGCCGTCCTGCATGGTCACGCCTTTCAACTTGGTCGTCGAGACGGTCTTTGCCTTTGCCTTTGACTTGTTGTCCGGCTTCGCTGCAGCAGCACTTGCGATGTTGGTTTCAATCACGGATGACTTGGTTTTCCTGGGGGAAATGGGATCCGGCTTGCGGGCCTTGCCGGCTTTCAACGGCGCGGCGGCTTTCACCGGGAGCTTCTTCGCAGCGACCTTGCGCACAACCGCCTTGCTGGCGGGCACACGGGCCTTGGCGGCCTTGACTGGCGCCGCCGGTTTTTTCGCCTTGCTTGTCGCCACGGGCTTCCCAGGCGCGAGCGCCTTCTTGCTGACGACCTTGGCCTTCGACTTCACTGCCGCTACCGGCTTCGATTTCACGGCAGCCTTTGCCGCAACCTTCTTCACCGGTTTCGTTGCGGCTTTCGGCTTTGCCGCAGCCCTGGCTGCTGGCTTGGCGCGTGCAACGACCTTGGTCGATTTGGTCGCTGTCCTGGATTTTTGCGTCGATTTCGCCATTTCCGTCCTTACCTTGTGACTCGGCGGCGGCGTGTTATAGCCTAAGTCCCCGCCCCCGGCAACCGCTGTCCATTGCGCTTCAGCCGGTGCCCCAGTGCGTTCACCATTCCGATCATCGTGTCCCGACTCATCCTCTCGTTGCTGGCGTTCTACAAACGCTTCGTCAGTCCCCTGCTCGGCGCGCGCTGCCGATTCCATCCGAGTTGCTCGGACTACGCGCGCGTCGCCATCGCGCGATACGGAAGCCTGCGCGGCACCTGGCTGACGATAAACCGGCTGCTGCGCTGCCAGCCGATGTGCGATGGTGGCAACGATCCGGTACCGGCGCAATTCAGCTGGCGACCGTTCCTGCGCGAAAAAATCCACTCTGGACATGACCATGAATGACTGGCTGATCACGAACGCCCATCTCGTCAACGAGGGCCGTCGCTTCGACGCCGATATCCGCGTGCGCAACGGGCGCATCGAACGCATCGATGCGCAGATTGCCGCCGCGGCGAACGAGCAGGTGTTCGATGCCGGCGGACGCTGGCTGTTTCCCGGCATGATCGATGACCAGGTGCATTTCCGCGAACCGGGCCTCGAGCACAAGGCCACCATCGCATCGGAATCGCGTGCCTGCGTGGCCGGGGGCATCACCAGCTTCATGGAAATGCCGAACACCAAGCCGCCCGCGGTGAATCGCGATGCGCTGGAAGCGAAATACGAGCGTGGCCGCATATCCTCGCGTGCCAACTACGCGTTCTATCTCGGTGCGACCAACGACAACCTCGAGGACATCCGCACGCTGGATCCGAAATCAGCACCTGGCATAAAGGTGTTCATGGGCGCCTCGACCGGCAACATGCTGGTGGATGATCCGGCCACGCTCGACGCGATCTTCCGCGACGCGCCGACGCCGATCATCACCCACTGCGAAGACACGCCGATGATCAGCGCCAACGAGGCACAGGCACGCGAGCGCTGGGGCGATGACATCCCGGCCGACCAACATCCGCTGATCCGCTCGCGCGAGGCCTGCCTGAAGTCGACCGAACTGGCGATCAGCCTCGCCCGCAAGCACGGCACGCGCCTGCACGTGCTGCATGTCTCCACGGCGGATGAACTCGCCCTGTTCGCGCCGGGGCCGATCAGTGGCAAGCGCATCACCGCCGAAACCTGCGTGCATTTCCTGCATTTCAGTGCCGCCGATTACGCCCGCCTCGGCCATCGCATCAAGTGCAATCCGGCAATCAAGATGGCCAGCGATCGTGCC
>Ga0209477_1000808_pt1 | contig 19507 bp, 19 predicted proteins | sample KloWWTupernatant_FD_187180 | JGI IMG/M metagenome (GOLD analysis project Ga0209477, IMG submission 187180) | Active sludge microbial communities from Klosterneuburg, Austria, studying microevolution and ecology of nitrifiers - Klosterneuburg... | ecosystem: Engineered > WWTP > Aerobic digester >... | reverse complement strand
GTTGATGCGGTTGCCCTGCCAGGTGATGGCGGTGTTCTTGGCCAGGATGGTGATGCCGCGTTCCTTTTCCTGGTCGTTGCTGTCCATCGCGCGCTCGGCAAGCACCGTGCGCTCGTTCAGGGTGCCGGACTGCTTGAGCAGGCAGTCGACCAGGGTGGTCTTGCCATGGTCGACGTGGGCGACGATGGCGATGTTGCGCAGGCGTTCGACGGAGGAATTGGATTCGGACATAAGCAATGGGCGCACCGCGGTTCAGGCAGGACGCAGCAGGTCTGGGAAGGAAGCCGGCTATTATAGCCGGCCCCGGGGTCGGCCGTCTGACCCGGTTCCTGCAAAATACTTCCCGAAGGAATCCACATGTCCCTGATCGCCACCTTCGACACCGACCGCGGCCCGATCCGCGTCGAACTGGCCGCCGAAAAGGCACCGCTGACCGTCGCCAACTTCGTCAACCTGGCCAGGCGCGGCTTTTACGACGGCCTCAACTTCCACCGGGTGATCCCCGATTTCATGGTCCAGGGCGGCTGCCCGGAGGGTTCCGGCCGCGGCGGCCCGGGCTACCGGTTCGAGGACGAGACCAACAACGGCGTGAAGCATGAGCGTGGGGTGCTGTCGATGGCCAACGCCGGCCCCAACACCAATGGCAGCCAGTTCTTCATCACCCACATCAAGACCGATTGGCTGGACGGCAAGCACACCGTGTTCGGCAAGGTCATCGAAGGCCTGGACGTGGTGGATGCGGTGAAGCAGGGCGACCTGATCAAGTCCGTGAAGATCGAAGGCGATGCCGAGGCGGCGCTGGCCGCCCGGGCCGACCGCGTTGCGGAGTGGAACAAGATCCTCGCCGCCTGAGCCATCGGCGCGGCGCATGGAGAGGGCGGCTTTGGCCGCCCTTTTCGTTGGCTCGGGTGCGGCGGCGATGGCAGCGGCGCGGCCTGCCGGCAGCGGCCGACCCCGACGCGCTGCGTGCTAAAATTTCGCGGCTTTACCCCACGTCCATGCCGCGGATCCGCGGCCCGCACCGAGGTTCCCCCACGATGCCTCAACTCGCCCGGCGCATCGGCCGCGCCAAGCCCAGCGCGATCATGCAGGTCGCCGAGAAGGCCAAGCGCCTCAAGGCCGAAGGCCGCGACATCATCAGCTTCTCGATCGGCGTGCCGAACTTCCTGCCGGCGGAGCACGTGTATGCCGCCGCGCGCGACGCGCTCGCCAGGGACAGCGGCCAGTACGGCAGCAACCGTGGCAGCGACGCGCTGCTGGACGCCTTCATCGCGCACATGGCGAAGATCGGCCTGGCCGGCTACACACGCGCCAACTGCGCGACCGGGATCGGCGCCAAGCACGTGATCTACAACCTGGCCGAGGCGCTGCTGGACGAAGGCGACACCATCGTGTTCCCGGTGCCGTACTGGACCAGCTACATGGACATCGCCGATATCGTCGGCGCCCGGGTCGAGCTGCTGCCGTGCCCGGCCTCGCAGGACTACAAGATGACGCCGGCCCAGCTCGATGCCGCGCTGGCCTCGAAGCCCCGGGTGTTCCTGTTCAACAACCCGTCCAACCCGACCGGCATGGTCTACAACCGCGATGAGATCGTGGCGCTGGCCGAGGTGCTGGTGAAGCATCCGGACACGTGGATCATCACCGACGACATCTACAACCGGATGCTGTTCGATGGCCTGGAGTACGCGAACTTCGTGCAGGTCCGCCCGGAACTGCGCGACCGCGTGATCTTCATCGACTCGCTGTCCAAGACCTACGGCATGCCCGGTTGGCGGGTGGGCTTCATGGCCGGCCCGGAGGCGGTGGCGCAGGCCCTGACCACCATGAATTCCAACCACATCACCAACATCCCCGAGATCGTCACCGCGGCCGCGATCGCCGCGCTCAACGGCCCGCAGGACGTGCCGACCCAGAAGAACGCCGAGTTCCAGGCCAAGCGCGACCAGGTCATGGCGGTGATGGATGCCATCCCCGGCGTGGTCTGCCCGCGTCCGCAGGGCGCGTTCTACGTGTTCCCGGACATCAGCTGTGCGTTCGGCAAGTCGCACAACGGCACGAAGATCGGGAACGACGTGGACTTCTGCAATGCGCTGCTGGAAGCCAAGGGCGTGGCCTGCGTGCCGGGCTCGGCGTTCGGCGAGCCGCGCGCGCTGCGGATCAGCTACACCTGCCCGACCCCGCAGCTGGCGCCCGGCCTGGCGCGCATCCAGGAATTCTTCGCCGAGTTGACCTGATCCTTTCCGTTCCCGCCGGTGCGGCGCTTGCGCCGCATCGTCATTTCCAGGAGTTGAACCCAATGAAAGCCCCCGTTCGAGTTGCCGTCACCGGTGCCGCCGGCCAGATCGGTTACGCCCTGCTGTTCCGCATCGCCTCCGGCGAAATGCTGGGCAAGGACCAGCCCGTCATCCTGCAGATGCTGGAACTGCCGATGGAGAAGGCCCAGGCCGCGCTGCGCGGCGTGATGATGGAGCTGGAAGACTGCGCGTTCCCGCTGCTGGCCGGCATGGTCGGCACCGATGACGCCGAAATCGCGTTCAAGGATGCCGACTACGCCCTGCTGGTGGGCGCGCGTCCGCGCGGCCCGGGCATGGAGCGCAAGGACCTGCTGCTGGAGAACGCCAAGATCTTCACCGCGCAGGGCGCCGCGCTGAACAAGGTCGCCAGCCGCAACGTCAAGGTGCTGGTGGTCGGCAACCCGGCCAACACCAATGCCTATATCGCGATGAAGTCGGCGCCGGACCTGAAGCCGGGCAATTTCACCGCGATGCTGCGCCTGGACCACAACCGCGCGCTGTCGCAGCTGGCCATCAAGGCCGGCGTGGCCGTGGCCGACATCGAGAAGCTGGTCGTGTGGGGCAACCACAGCCCGACCATGTACCCGGATTACCGCTTCGCCACGGTCAACGGCGAGTCGTTGAAGGACAAGGTCAACGACGCCGAGTGGAACGCCAACACGTTCATTCCGCAGGTCGGCAAGCGTGGCGCCGCGATCATCGAGGCACGCGGCCTGTCGTCCGCCGCATCGGCCGCCAACGCCGCCATCGACCACATGCGCGACTGGGCGCTGGGCACCAACGGCAAGTGGGCCACCATGGGCGTGCCGTCCGACGGCAGCTACGGCATTCCGGAAGGCGTGATCTACGGCGTGCCCGTCACCTGCGCCAACGGCGAGTACACCCGCATCGAAGGCCTGCCGGTCGATGACTTCAGCCGCGCGGCGATGGACAAGACCCTGGCCGAACTGGAAGAAGAGCGCGCCGGCGTGGCGCACCTGCTGTAAGCCACCGCCACCGCTGCGAGCCGGAAGGGCTGGCCTTGTGCCGGCCCTTCTTGCGTTGGCTGGCATGAGTGCGCAGCTGCGGTCACTGCGGACCCGGGCGCCGGCGGATGCCGGGGCCAAGGCAATCCGGCCTTGGACGCCAGTGCCCGGCGGCCTGCATCGGGCAGCCGCGGCCCATGCATGAGGGGGAGGCGATGGGGCAGCAGTGGCGAATCGCAGGGTCGCGCAATGCGTGCGGCCTGCCGCGCGGGGCGGGCCGCCTCCGGCAACGTGATCCGCCATGATCCTGCGCCGCGTCATCCAGCACGTCCGCAAGCAGGAATGGACCGCCATCGCCATCGATTTCGCCATCGTGGTGATCGGCGTGTTCGTCGGCATCCAGGTCGCGAACTGGAACCAGGAGCTCGCCGATGAACGCCTCGGCCACGCCTATGCCCTGCGCCTGCAGGCGGATCTCAAGCGTGACCTGGTCGCGCGGCGCGAGCTGGTGGATTACCACGCGGCGGTCCTGCGGGGCGTGGAGCGGACCGACGCGCTGCTTGCGGACCCGCGTTCCGACGCGAAGGCGCTGGTGGTCAATGCCTACCGCGCCAGCGAACTCAACTACCGGGCGACTTCGCGCGCGACCTGGGATGAAATCGTGTCGTCCGCGGACACCGGCCTGCTGCCTCCCGGCGTGGCGCGCAGCGCCGGCGAGTATTTCGCGATCGACTCCGCGCGCCTGACCCTCGACGGCCTCACCCAGTCCGGCTACCGGCATCGCGTGCGCATGATCATCCCGCATCGCTCCGACCGCCCGTCCCATCTGCCGATGCAGGCCAGGCGATGAAATTCATCAGCGAACTCAAGCGCCGCAACGTCATCCGCATGGCCGGGCTGTACCTGGTCGGCGCATGGCTGGTGACGCAAGTCGCGGCGACCCTGTTGCCGGTGTTCGAGGCGCCGGCCTGGGTGATGAAGGCGGTGGTGGCGGTACTGGCGGTCGGCTTCGTGCCCGCCCTGATCGTGGCGTGGGCATTCGAGTTGACTCCGGAAGGCCTGAAGCGCGACGGCATGGTGCCGCCCTCCGAATCCATCGCCCCGCAGACCGCGCGGCGGATGGACCGCATGCTGTTGGTGGTCTCGGCGCTGGCGCTCGCCTATTTCGGCTTCGACAAGTTCGTGCTGGCGCCGCAACGGGACGCGGCCCTGGTGGCGCAAACGACCCGTGCGGTGGTCGCCAACGCAGGCGCCAGGGCAGCGAAGCAAGGGCCGGATCCGCGTTCGATCGCGGTGCTTCCGTTCGCCAACATGTCCGCCGACCCGGAAAACGAGTTCTTCTCCGATGGCCTGTCAGAGGAAGTCCTGAACTCGCTGGCGCGCATCGACCGCATGCAGGTGGTCGGGCGCACCTCGTCGTTCCAGTTCAAGGGCAAGAACGTGGACCTGCGCGGCATCGGCCAGAAGCTCGGCGTCGCCCACATCCTCGAAGGCAGCGTGCGCCGCGATGGCGAGCGCGCCCGCATCACCGCCCAGCTGATCCGCGCCAGCGACGGTGTCCACCTGTGGTCGCAAACCTACGATCGCACGCTGCAGGACACGCTGGCGGTGCAACTGGACATCGCCGAACAGGTGGCCGGTGCACTCGGCGTGCTGCTGGACGACAAGCAACGCGGCACCATGCGCAAGGCCGGCGTGGGCAATGTGGATGCCTTCATCCACTACCAGAAGGCCTGGAAGTTGTACCTTGCCGCGCACGGCGACAAGTCGGTCGGCCTGCTCGGAGGCCTGCAGCTGGCGAACGCGGAATTCGACCGCGCGATCGCGCTGGAGCCGAATTACTCGATGGCGCATTACGCCAAGGCCGATCTCTACGAACACACACTGATCGACGACCACACCACCCACGCCGAGCGCGCGGATGCGCAGCGCGCAGTCCTGCAGACGCTGCAGCGCGCCGCCGCCACCGGCCCGGATGCGCAGCAGCGCGAATTCGCCCTGGCCGAGCGGCAGATGCTCGGCGACGACTGGCGCGGCATCACCGATCAATTGTCGAAAGCGCTTGCGCAACCCGGCTGCGGCGCGCCGAACTGGATGCCGGTCTTCGCCAGCGCCTTCGGCTATGCCGATGCGCTGGAACCCGTGCTGGCACGTGCGGCGACCTGCGACCCATTGAATGCGATCAACTGGAACACGCGCACCTGGGTCGCGCGCGCGGATGGCAAGGCCGAACGCATCCAGGCGATCTACGCGCAGTGGCGGACCTACGCGCCGGCATTGCCGCAAGCACCGCATGAACGCCTCGCGTTGGCCATGCTCGGACACGAGGACAAGTTGCCACCGAAGACGAAGAAGCTGGACAACCTCGGTGCGGCAGAGTTCGGTACCGCGATGCAGATCGCCAGGTTGCGCGGGCTGAATCGTGCGCAGGCGCAGGCATGGACCGCCGGCCGACGCAACGAAGACGCCAACATAGGTCGCCAGTGGCAGATCGTGGAACTGGTCGAAGCCGCGCTGTTCGGCGACCGCGCGGATGCCAACCGCCGCGCCGCCGTGCTCGACGCGCGCCCGGCCGGCGGCTTGCTGCTCGCCGTCGCGGTGACCTATTGCGGCTGCGGCGCACCGTTCGACCTGTCCGCCACACCGAATTTCAAGGCGCGCCTGGCCGAATCCGGGTTGCGATGGCCACCTCCCGTGGCGATCCGCTATCCGCCGATCCCGGGGACGGCTCCTTGAGCTTCCTCGCCGAACTCCGCCGCCGCATGGAGCGCATGTTCGTGCTGCTGCTGGCGCTGGCGTTGGGCCTCTTCGCCTTCGACAGGTTCGCGCTGGCGCCACGCCGGGAGGCTGCCCTGGTGGCCGCGACCACGGAGACGGCGAAGGCCGAAGCGGGCGCAGGCAAGCAGGCGGCGATCAGCGAGAAAGCCATCGCAGTACTGCCGTTCGTGAACATGAGCGCGGACAGGGACAACGAGTATTTCTCGGACGGCATCGCCGAGGAGATCCTCAACGCGCTGGCGCAGGTGAAGGACCTCAAGGTGGCCGGGCGCACCTCCTCGTTCCAGTTCAAGGGCCGCAACGAGAGCCTCACGTCCATCGGCCAGGCCCTGGGCGTGGCGAACGTGCTTGAAGGCTCGGTGCGCAAGCAGGGCGACAAGGTCCGCATCACCGCGCAGCGGCTACCGCCGCGCCGCGGTGGAGCGCATCGAACGTGCGCTGGCGATCGATCCGATGGTGCCCATCGTGATGCGTTGGCGCGGCGTGCTCTACCTGCGCGATGGCAACATCGACGGCGCCGAGCAATACCTCAAGCGGGCCAAGGCGACAGGCCTGCGGCTGGCGGATCGCGAACTTGGCGAAATCGCCCACTTGCGTGGCGACACGGCTTCGGCGCGACGCATCTGGAACGACTCCTCGGACCCGTCGCTCGGGCAAATGGCGCGGGACGCGCGAAAGGCGCTGGCCATCGCCATGTTCGGCGGTGACGCCGTGGAACGCGCCCGCGCAGTGAGCGCGGTCGAGGCCTACCGTGGCCTCCGGGCCGGAATTCCTGCCCGGCATCGTGCCGATGTGGCTGGCGCAGATCGGCCAGGAGGCGCGCGCCATGGAAATCGACCGCACCCGTTCGGAGGTCGACAACAGCGACTTCATGGTCTACCTGTTCAGCCCGGACGGGAAGTCGCTGCGCGCCCTGCCCGAGTTCCCCGCCTACATGCGCGCGAAGGGTTTCCCGGCGCTGTGGGACAAGTACGGGGCGCCGGACATGTGCCGCAAGGATGCCGCCGGCGATTACCGCTGCGACTAGCGCCGTTCAGCCGGCGCCACCGCGGCGCGGGAGCTTCCAGCCCGGCCGCACGAAGTGGCAGCTGTAACCGCCGGGGTAGCGCTGCAGGTAATCCTGGTGCTCGGGTTCGGCTTCCCAGAACGGCCCGGCCGGCGCGAGTTCGGTCACCACCTTGCCGGGCCACAGGCCGGAGGCTTCAACGTCGGCGATGGTGTCCACGGCGATCCGGTGCTGTTCGTCCGAGGCGTAATAGATGGCGGAGCGATAGCTGCTGCCGCGATCGTTGCCCTGCCGGTTCACGGTGGTGGGATCGTGGATCTGGAAGAAGAACTCGAGGATGTCGCGATAGGACGTGCGCGCCGGATCGAACACGATCTCGATCGCCTCCGCGTGCGTGCCATGGTTGCGATAGGTGGCGTTGGCGACATCGCCGCCGGAATAGCCCACGCGGGTGGCCAGCACGCCGGGCAGCTTGCGCACCAGTTCCTGCATGCCCCAGAAGCAGCCGCCGGCGAGGATCGCGCTTTCGGTGGAGGTGCTCATGCGCGGTCTCCGGCGAACAGGTGGCGGTAGTCGCCGTAGCCTTCCTGTTCCAGCACATCTGCCGGGATGAAGCGCAGCGCGGCCGAGTTGATGCAGTAGCGCAGCCCGCCGGCGTCGCGCGGACCATCGGTGAATACGTGGCCGAGGTGGCTGTCGCCGTGTGCCGAACGGACTTCGGTGCGGCGCATGCCATGGCTGCTGTCGCTGCGCTCCAGCACATGCGCCGGTTCCACCGGGCGGGTGAAACTGGGCCAGCCGCAGCCGCTGTCGAACTTGTCGAGCGAGGTGAACAGGGGTTCCCCGGACACGATGTCGACGTACAGGCCAGGTGCCTTGCTGTCGTGGAAGGCGTTGTCGAACGGTCGCTCGGTGCCGGCGTCCTGGGTGACCCGGCGTTGCTCCGGGGTCAGCCGGGCGAGCGCTTCCGGGGTCTTGCTGTAGGTCTTGGCCATGGCCTGGTTCCCTGAGCGGTGGGCTTGATTCCGTGGTGATGATGTAGGGGCGGGTGAGGGCGCCGGCAAGTGCCGGCCGGCATGCGCGGCGGCCGGGCAGGGCGATCGGCTAAAATCACGGTTTTACCGGAGGCTCCATGGACGAACGCCAGTCCGCAGGCGCGCAGTTCCGCGCCGCGCTTGCCACCGAATCCCCGCTGCAGGTGATGGGCGCGATCACCGCCTACGCCGGCCTGATGGCCAGGCGCACTGGCTACAGGGCGCTGTACCTGTCCGGCGGCGGCGTCGCCGCGAACTCGCTGGGCGTGCCCGACCTCGGCATCTCCACGATGGAAGACGTGCTGACCGACGCGCGCCGGATCGTGGACGCCACCGGCATGCCGTTGCTGGTCGACATCGACACCGGCTGGGGCGGGGCGTTCAACATCGGCCGCACCATCCGCGCCTTCGAGCGCATCGGCGTGGCCGCCGTGCACATGGAGGACCAGGTCGGGCAGAAGCGCTGCGGCCATCGTCCCGGCAAGGAAGTGGTGACGAAGGAGGAAATGATCGACCGCATCAGGGCCGCGGTCGACGCGCGCACGGATCGCGATTTCGTGATCATGGCGCGCACCGACGCCGCCGCGGTGGAAGGCCTGGACAGCGCGATCGAGCGCGCCGTCGCGTATGTCGAAGCCGGCGCCGACATGGTGTTCCCGGAGGCGATGACCTCGCTCGACGACTACCGCAAGGTCAAGGCGGCGGTGCAGGTGCCGATCCTGGCCAACCTCACCGAGTTCGGCAGCACGCCGTTCTACACCACCGACGAGCTGCGCGATGCCGGCGTCGATATCGCGCTGTATTGTTGCGGTGCCTATCGCGCGATGAACAAGGCCGCGCTCAACTTCTACGAGGCCGTGCGCCGCGACGGCACCCAGAAGCATGTCATCGACACCCTGCAGACGCGCGCCGAACTGTACGACTTCCTGGGCTACCACGCCTACGAAGACAAGCTCGATGCGCTGTTTGCGCAGAACAGGTAATCGAAGGAATAAACGATGAGCGAACAGTCCGCAGCCACGCCCGGCTTCAAGCCGAAGAAATCCGTCGCCCTCAGCGGCACCGCTGCCGGAAATACCGCGCTGTGCACGGTCGGCCGCAGCGGCAACGACCTGCATTACCGCGGTTACGACATCCTGGATTTCGCCAATGCCAGCGAGTTCGAGGAGATCGCCTACCTGCTGGTGCACGGCAAGTTGCCGAACAAGGCGGAGTTGGCGGGCTACAAGGCCAGGCTGAAGTCGCTGCGCGGCATCCCGGCGGCGGTCAAGGCCGCGCTGGAGGAACTGCCGCCGTCGGCGCACCCGATGGACGTGATGCGCACCGGCGTGTCGGTACTGGGTTGCGTGTCGCCGGAGAAGGACGACCACAACCATCCCGGCGCGCGCGACATCGCCGACAAGCTGATGGCGTCGCTGGGTTCGATGCTGCTGTACTGGTACCACTGGAGCCACAACGGCCGCGCCATCGACGTCGAGACCGACGACGACAGCATCGGCGGCCACTTCCTGCACCTGCTGCATGGCGAAGCGCCGCGCGAGTCATGGGTGCGTGCGATGCACACCAGCCTGATCCTGTACGCCGAGCATGAGTTCAATGCGAGTACGTTCACCGCACGCGTCATCGCCGGCACCGGCAGCGACATGCATTCGTGCATCGCGGGTGCGATCGGCGCCCTGCGCGGACCGAAGCACGGCGGCGCGAATGAGGTCGCGTTCGAAGTGCAAAAGCGCTACGAGAACCCGGACGAAGCGGAAGCCGACATCAAGGCGCGGGTCGAGCGCAAGGAAGTGGTGATCGGCTTCGGCCACCCGGTGTACACGGTGTCCGATCCGCGCAACAAGGTGATCAAGGACGTCGCGCGCGAGCTCTCGGCGGAGCAGGGCGACATGAAGATGTACGACATCGCCGAGCGGCTGGAGTCGGTGATGTGGAACATCAAGAAGATGTTCCCCAACCTCGACTGGTTCAGCGCGGTCAGCTACCACATGATGGGCGTGCCCACCGCGATGTTCACCCCGCTGTTCGTGATCGCGCGCACGTCGGGCTGGAGCGCGCACGTGATCGAGCAGCGCATCGACGGCAAGATCATCCGCCCGTCGGCCAACTACACCGGGCCGGAAGACCGCGTCTTCGTCCCGCTCGCGCAACGCTGAAGCCGGCCGCCGCGGTGGACTGGCTGATCCCCGCCGGCTATTTCGCCGAGTACCTGCTGGTGGCGGTGGTCGCCTTCGCGGTCACCGCGCTGGTCGTCGCCACCCACTACGAGGGCGTGCATGCGCTGGCACGGCGTTTCGCGTCGCGCGCGCCGCGGCGCGACCACCTCGCGATGCTCAAGATCATCTTCGCGCTGCTGGCCCTGCACATCGTCGAAATCTGGTACTACGGGCTGGCCTACTGGGGGCTGGTGATGATCCCGGGTACCGGTTTCGTGCATGGCGAATTCGGCATGGACCGCCTGTTCGACGCGGTCTACCTGTCGGCCATCACCTACAGCACGGTCGGCTTCGGCGACCTGGCACCGGTGGGGGCGATCCGCCTGGTCGCCGGGCTGGAAGCCCTGACCGGGCTGCTGATGATCACCTGGTCGGCGTCGTTCACTTACCTGGAGATGTCCCGCCTGTGGGCGGACGAGCGCCGGCGCTGAGCGTGCGCGGGCTCAGCCGCGGCTGCGGCGTGGCCTGAGCGATTGCACCTGCAGGAAGGTGTGGTCGCCGATGGTCGCCACCTGGTAGGCGTTGCGCCAGCTCGGGCTGGCGATCGCGTGCGCCATGAAGTGGCTGGCACCGGGCACGATCTCGCGGCGCTGGCCTGCCGGCCGCGCCCAGTTGCGCTCGGACTCGAGCGCGATGGTGACCGCCTCCGCCCAGGCCTCGCGGTTGGACAGGCGGGTCTGCGGCGACACGATGGTCGGCGCGAACTGCTTGCGCGCGGTCACCACCTGGCACAGGTTGCGGCCCCACAGCCCGCTGTCGCGGCGGCGCAGGGCGACTTCGGCGACCGCCTGCTGGCCGCGCACGGACTGGTCGCGTGCCTCCAGGTAGACGGTGGTCGACAGGCAAAGCGAATCGGCGGCCGGCTGCGGCAGCACGTTGCCGGCCATCCAGAGGATCCAAGCCAGTTTCATGTCGTACTCCTTGCTCCGTTGCGGCGCAGGCCCCGGCGCCGGCAGGACCGGCGAGGAAGCAAGCGTCATGGCGTACTGGGGAGGGCGGCAGCTCTGTGGCGGCCTTTGCCCGGGCGCGCCGGCCCTGGGAGAGGGGTCGGTCGGCGTGCCGGTGGCCTGTCGATGCCGCGCAGCAGGCGGTCCGGCAGGGTCAAAAGTCCGCGCACCATATGCGCCGGATACCTAACGGTTCCTGAACGAATAAACCAGAAGTCGATGATTCGATTGAAGTTTTTACTCTGCAGGCTTGCTCAGAGCGATGCCGCCACGTGGCTGCCCTGGCTGATTGCACGCTTCGCGTCCAGTTCGCTGGCGACATCGGCGCCACCGATCAGGCGTGGCTGGCGCCCCTGCGCCAGCAGTGCGTCGAAGAGTTCGCGGCGCGATTCCTGGCCGGCGCAGACCACGACGTGGTCGACCTCCAGGACCTGTTCGCCACCGTCGACGCGGATGTGCAGGCCGGCATCGTCGACGCCCAGGTATTCCACCCCGCCCAGCATCTTCACGCCCTTCGCCTTCAGCGTGCTGCGGTGGATCCAGCCGGTGGTCTTGCCCAGCCGGGCGCCGGGCTTGCCCTGGCTGCGCTGAAGCAGCCAGACCTTGCGCGCGGCGGGTTCCGGTTGCGGCCGGACCAGGCCGCCGGGCGACTCGAACGCTGCGTCAACGCCCCATTCGGCCATCCAGCGACCGCTGTCGAGGGTGGGCGACCCGCCTTCCTGGACCAGGAATTCGGCGACGTCGAAGCCGATCCCGCCGGCGCCGATGATCGCGACCGTCTTGCCCGGCTCCACGCGTCCCTGCAGGACGTCGAGGTAGCCGACGACCTTCGGGTGATCCGCGCCGGGGAAATCGACCGCGCGCGCAGTCACCCCGGTCGCCACCACGACTTCATCGAAGCCGGACAAGCCGGCCGCATCCACCCGCGTGTGCAGCCGCAGCTCGACCCCGGTCTCCGTGATGCGGTGGCCGAAGTAGCGCAGGGTCTCGTGGAATTCCTCCTTGCCCGGGATCGTCTTGGCGAGGTTGAACTGGCCGCCGATTTCGCCGGCGGCATCGAACAGGGTCACCCGGTGCCCGCGCTCGGCGGCGATGGTGGCGCAGGCCAGGCCGGCGGGACCGGCGCCGACCACGGCGACCGTTTTCGGCGTGGTCGTGCGCGTGTAGTTCAGTTCGGTCTCCGCGCAGGCGCGCGGATTGACCAGGCAGCTGGCCGGCTTGTTCTCGAACACGTGGTCGAGGCAGGCCTGGTTGCAGGCGATGCAGGTATTGATTGCGGGGCTACGGCCGGCGCGCGCCTTGTTCACCCATTGCGGATCCGCCAGCAGCGGGCGCGCCATCGACACCATGTCGGCGAAGCCGGACGCAAGCACCGATTCGGCCACGTCCGGCATGTTGATGCGGTTGGTCGCGACCAGTGGCAGCCGCACGTGCGGCTTGAGCTTCGCGGTCACCCCGACGAACGCCGCGCGCGGCACCGAGGTGGCGATGGTCGGCACCCGCGCCTCGTGCCAGCCGATGCCGGTGTTGATGATGGTCGCGCCGGCGGCTTCGACCGCCTGCGCCTGCGCGACGATGGCGTCCCAGTCATTGCCGCCTTCGACCAGGTCGAGCATCGACAACCGATAGACGATGATGAAGTCCGGTCCGCAGGCCTCGCGCACGCGGCGCACGATCTCCACCGCGAAGCGCATGCGCTTGCCAGCGTCGCCACCCCACGCGTCGCTGCGCTTGTTGGTGCGGCCGACCGTGAACTGGTTCAGCAGGTAGCCTTCGGAACCCATGATCTCGACGCCGTCGTAGCCGGCTTCGCGCGCGAGCTTGGCGGCGTTGGCGAAATCGCGGATCTGGCGCTCGACCCCGCGCGCCGACAACCCGCGGGGAGTGAACGGATTGATCGGCGCCTTCAGCTTCGACGCCGACACCGACAGCGGGTGGTAGGCATAGCGCCCGGCGTGCAGCAGTTGCAGGCAGATCTTCGCGTCGTGCGCATGCACCGCCGCGGTGACCTGCCGGTGCCGGTTCACGTGCCACGGCCAGCTCATGCGCCCGGCGAACGGCTTCAGCCAGCCGACCAGGTTCGGCGCGAAGCCACCGGTCACGATCAGGCCCACCCCGCCGGCCGCGCGCTCGGCGAAGTAGGCCGCCAACCTGGGGAAATCGGAGGCGCGATCCTCCAGGCCGGTATGCATCGAACCCATCAGCACCCGGTTGCGCAGGGTGGTGAAGCCGAGATCGAGCGGCCGGAACAGGTGCGGGTAGGGCGAGGACTCGTTCATCGCGCAAGCATACCGGCGCGTATGGGTGTCTGCATCCACGCGGGCGGGTGCTGCGTCCGGATGCAGGGACTGGTTTGCAGCCCGGGCCAGCACCAGCGGCTGGCTTTCGCTATGATGCAGGTCAGGCAGGTGAACGGCTTTGCATGCCTGCAACTGTTATGGTAGCGTTAACACGGCTTTCACGCGGCCGACGCCACCCTGTGCAGCATGGCGTGCGGACATAGCCGTCCATACATTGAATATTTCGCGTCACAGGTTTCTTTACTGATCAAGGAGCTGAACATGAATAAGAAACTCCTCTGCGCTGCCCTTCTGGGTAGTCTGGGTATGGCGCAGGCTGCGTCCGCCCAGGAGTTTGATGATCGCTGGTATGTCTCCGGTTCGACCGGCGTGAATTTCCAGGACGATGATCGCAACACCGAAGATTCGCTGTTCTGGACGCTCGGCTTCGGCAAGTTCCTGAATCCGAATATCTCGCTCGAAGCGGAACTGAACTACCAGAATCCGGACAAGACCAGCAACCCGAACCTGTGGTGGAGCCAGTACGGCGTGTCGGTCGACGGCCGTTATCACTTCCGCAGCGTGGACTCCAAGTGGTGGCCCTACGTGCGTGGCGGCCTCGGCTACCAGCGTCATGAAGAAGAATACGACGCCACCCCGAATCCGGTCTCGCCGGGCCAGCATGAAGACTCCAATCTTGCGCTGAACCTGGGTGCCGGCCTGCAGTTCGACTTCGGTCGCATGGACCTGCGTACGGAAATCGGTACCCGCATCGATTTCGACGACCAGCAGACTGGCGTTGGCTCGCAGGAGAATTCCTTCTCCGACCTGCTCGCTTCGATCGGCATGACCGTGGCCCTGGGCCCGGAGCCGGTTGCCCCGGTTGCCCCGGCTCCGGTCGCCCCGAACTGCGCCGACCTGGATGACGACGGCGACGGCGTCAACAACTGCAACGACAAGTGCCCGGGTTCGCAGGCTGGCCAGACCATTGGTCCGGACGGTTGCCCGGTGCCGGTCTCGATCGACCTGAAGGGCGTGAACTTCGACTTCGACAAGTCGACCCTGCGTCCCGACGCGGTGGCGATCCTGAACGAGGCCGTCGAGATCCTGAAGCGCTATCCGGAACTGCGCGTCGAAGTGGCTGGCCACACCGACGAATGCGGCAAGGACGAGTACAACCAGGGCCTGTCGCAGCGTCGCTCGCAGGTGGTCTATGACTACCTGACCAGCAACGGCGTGGACGCTGGCCGCCTGGCTGGCCCGACCGGCTACGGCGAGAGCCGTCCGCTGGAAGCGCTCGGCGATGCCTTCCCGGCATGCAAGAGCGAGACCAACCGCCGTACCGAGCTGAACAGCCAGTAATCCTGGTTGTTGGTTCTGCAATCCGCGAAGCCCGGCCTTGTGCCGGGCTTCGTCTTTTTGCGCGTCGCGATTGCCGCGCCTGCGCCGGCCGGCCTACACTGCGGCCAACCCTTGGGGAACCTCATGTCGACTCGTCGCCTGCTGCCCGTGCTGCTCCTGTCCGCCATGCCGATGGTGTCGTTCGCGCAGGCGGCAACCCTGTGCAGCAGCGAACTGATGGTGGCGTCCCCGGTTCGACCCAACCTGCTGTCGCCGGTGGCGATCGAGCTGGTGTCGGCAAGAGCCCAGTTGGGTGGCGCCAGTGGCGTGCTGTCGCAGGCGTTCGATGAATCGCTGTCAGTGGACAACGTGTTGTTGCGAATCCGCCAGGACGGCTGCCGCGCGGTGGCGAACGCGAAGCCCGCGGGCAGCGCGGTGGACGCGAGCGATCCCGCCGCCTACAAGCCCAAGACCGAATTCGACAACACGCCGTGGCGGTTCAACATGACCCAGAACGGCAAGCGCATGACCGCCGATGAGTTCGATGCGTGGATGAAGGCGCGCGGCGTGCGCGTGGTCGGGCGCAAGGATCCGGCGGCGGTGCCGGCCACGCCTGATCCGGCCGCGACCGCCCCCAAGCCGTCCAACTGACGCGGCGATTCCGGTCGCATGGCCGGGAAGGGCGGCGCACGTTACGGGCTGGCGCGCGTGCTGTCCAAGCGCGGGTTGTGCTCGCGCAGCGAAGCGGAGCGGCTGGTGCGCGAAGGGCGCGTGCGGCTCGACGGACGCGTGGTTCGCGACCCACAGCATCCAACCGATGCAGTCCAGGCCGCGATCCAGATCGATGGCTTCCAGGCGGCCGCCGCCCGGCGGCACTACCTGCTGCTCAACAAGCCGCGCGGGCTGGTGACGACCCTGCGCGACGAACAGGGCCGCGATACCGTCTATCGTTGCTTCGACGGGGCCGGCCTGGGATTCATCGCGCCGGTCGGGCGCCTCGACAAGGCCAGCGAGGGGCTGCTGTTGTTCAGCAACGATCCGCAGTGGGCGGCGCGCATCACCGACCCGGCGACGGGGCCGGACAAGACCTACCACGTGCAGGTGGACTGCATCCCAGGCCCCGCGCGCCTGCAGGCGATGGCGGAGGGCGTGCTGGTCGAGGGCGAGCGCCTGCATGCAAGTTCGGCCGCGCTGCTGCGCGCCGGGGAAAAACATGCGTGGCTGGAGATCGTGCTGGACGAGGGCCGCAACCGGCAGATCCGCCGCCTGCTGGCGGCACTCGGCATCGGCGTGCTGCGGCTGGTGCGGGTGGCGATCGGGCCGCTGGCCCTGGGCGAACTGCCGAAGGGCCAGTGGCGCGAACTGACCGAGCAGGAAATCGCCGCGCTGGGCGGCGTTTGAGGCTTATCCCTTCAGCACGCCCAGCTCGTTGCCGATGCGGATGAACGCACCGATGGCGCGATCCAGGTGTTCGCGCGTATGCGCCGCCGAAATCTGGGTGCGGATGCGGGCCTGGCCCTTGGGCACCACCGGGAAGAAGAAGCCGATTGCATAGATGCCTTCTTCCAGCAGGCGCTGGGCGAACTTCTGCGCCAGCGGCGCGTCGTACAGCATCACCGGGCTGATCGGGTGCACGCCGGGCTTGATGTCGAAACCGGCGGCCGTCATGCGCTCGCGGAAATGGGCGGTGTTGTCACGCAGCCGGTCGCGGAGCTCGCCGGCGGCTGCCAGCATCTCGAACGCCTTGATGCCGGCGGCGACCACGTGCGGCGGCAGCGAGTTGGAGAACAGATACGGCCGCGAGCGCTGGCGCAGCAGTTCGATCACTTCCTTCTTCGCCGTGGTGAAGCCGCCCAGCGCGCCACCCATCGCCTTGCCGAGGGTGCCGGTGAAGATGTCGATCTTGTCCAGCACGCCCTTGACCTCGGCGCTGCCGCGACCGGTGGCACCGAGGAAGCCGGTGGCGTGGCATTCGTCGATGTGCACCAGCGCGCCGTACTGCTTCGCCAGTGCGGTGATCTCGTCCAGCGGGGCGATGAAGCCGTCCATCGAGAACACGCCGTCGGTGGTGATCATGATCGTGCGCGCGCCATCGGCCCTGGCTTGCTGCAGCTGCTGCTCCAGGTCGGCCATGTCGCAGTTGGCGTAGCGGTAGCGCCTGGCCTTGCACAGGCGCACGCCGTCGATGATCGAGGCGTGGTTGAGCGCATCGGAAATGATTGCGTCGTTCTCGTCCAGCAGCGGCTCGAACAGGCCGCCGTTGGCGTCGAAGCAGGCAGCGTAGAGGATGGTGTCTTCGGTGCCGAAGAAGTCGGCGATGGTCTTTTCCAGCTGCTTGTGCAGGTCCTGTGTGCCGCAGATGAAGCGCACGCTGGCCATGCCGAAGCCGTGGGTGTCCAGCGCGTCCTTGGCGGCGGCGATCACGTCCGGGTGGTCGGCCAGGCCCAGGTAGTTGTTGGCGCAGAAGTTCAGCACCGTGCGGCCATCGGCAAGGGTGATCTCGGCGGACTGCGGCGAGGTGATGATGCGTTCGGACTTGAACAGGCCGGCGGCGCGGATGTCGTCGAGCGTGGCGGCGTAACGTTGGGTCAGGGACATGATGGTTCCGTGCGCATGAGGCGGCCGGGGCTGCCTCTGCCCGACCCGCCGTGAATACGTCCATGTAGGCTCATCGGCGGCGTCCATGCCGCCGATGGTCGGACACAGGCAGCCCCGGCCGCCTCATGCCCGACCAGTCTCGTCAATTCCAGCTCAACACCACCTTGCCCGCCTTGCCCGATTCCATCAGCTCGAAGCCCTTCTGGAAGTCGTCGATCGGCAACTGGTGGGTCAGCACCTTGCCCAGCGGGAAACCGGACAGCACCAACTGGGTCATCTTGTACCAGGTCTCGTACATGCGCCGGCCATAGATGCCCTGCAGGGTCAGGCCCTTGAAGATGATCTTGTCCCAGTCCACCCCGGCGCCCTTCGGCATGATCCCGAGCATCGCGATCTTGCCGCCGTTGTACATGCAGTCGAGCATGTCGTTGAAGGCGCGCGGGTTGCCGCTCATTTCCAGGCCGACATCGAAGCCCTCCATGTGCAGGTCGGACATCACGTCCTTGAGTGAGGTGTTGGCGACGTTGACGACCCGGGTGGCGCCCATGTCGGCGGCCAGCTTGAGGCGGTAATCGTTGACGTCGGTGACCACCACGTTGCGCGCGCCGATGTGCTTGCAGATGCCGGCGGCAATGATGCCGATCGGGCCGGCGCCGGTGATCAGCACGTCCTCGCCGACCACGTCGAACTCCAGCGCGCAGTGGGCGGCATTGCCGTAGGGGTCGAAGAACGCGGCCAGCTCGCTGGGGATCTGGTCGGGGATCGGCCACAGGTTGCTGGCCGGCATCACGATGTATTCGGCGAAGGCGCCGTTGCGGTTCACGCCGATGCCGACCGTGTTCGGGCACAGGTGCTGCTTGCCGGCGCGGCAGTTGCGGCAATGCCCGCAGACGATGTGGCCTTCCGCGCTGACCCGCTGGCCAGGCGCGTAGCCGGACACCCCGGGGCCGATCCCGACGATCCGGCCGACGAATTCATGGCCGATCACCAGCCCGGGCTTGATGGTGCGCTGGCTCCACTCGTCCCACAGGTAGATGTGCAGGTCGGTGCCGCAAATCGCGGTCTTCTCCAGCTTGATCAGGACCTCGTTCGGGCCCGGGCTCGGCACCGGCACCTGTTCCATCCAGATGCCCTTGGCCGCCTCGCGCTTGACCAGGGCCTTCATCGTCGCCTGCGACATGGCAGTCCACCTTGCGGGAAAGGCCGCCATTCTAGCGCCGGCCCCGGGCCCGGCCGCGGCCATGACGGCCGGCACAGGCAGGCGCCGGTCGCGTGGTGCTGTAATGCGGGTTTGCCCTGCTTCGAGGAACACCGAATGCGCCTGCGTCCCGCCCTGCTGACCCTTGCGCTGGCCATGGCCGGTGGTGCCGCCCATGCCGACGAGGGGATGTGGATGCCGTCCCAGTTGCCGCAACTGGCCAAGGAGCTGAAGGCCGCCGGTTTCAGGGGCAACCCGGCCGACCTCGCCAACCTCACCAGGCATCCGATGAGCGCGGTGGTTTCGCTGGGCGGCTGCACCGCCAGCTTCGTGTCGCCGCAGGGGCTGGTGGTGACCAACCACCACTGCGCGCTGGGAGCGATCCAGCTGAACTCCAGCGCGGAGCGCAACCTGATCCAGGACGGCTTCATCGCGGCGACGCAGGCGGATGAGCCGTCCGCGGGCCCCGCGGCGCGGGTGCTGGTCACCGTCGGCTTCGACCAGGTGACCGATCGCATCCTCGCCGAAGCCCGCGGCAAGACCGGGCGTGCGTACTACGACGCGGTGCAAGCCGCGCAGAAGGCGACGGTCGCGGCCTGCGAGCAGGACGCCGGCCACCGCTGCAGCGTCGCCAGCATGTACTACGGCCGCGAGTACTACTTGATCAAGCAACTGGAGTTGAAGGACATCCGCCTGGCCTATGCGCCGCCGCGCGCGATCGGCAACTACGGCGACGAGGTCGACAACTTCATGTGGCCGCGCCACACCGGCGACTTCACCTTCTACCGCGCCTACGTCGGCAAGGACGGCAAGCCGGCGGCGTACAGCAAGGACAACGTGCCGTACGC
>Ga0209477_1000805_pt1 | contig 19587 bp, 18 predicted proteins | sample KloWWTupernatant_FD_187180 | JGI IMG/M metagenome (GOLD analysis project Ga0209477, IMG submission 187180) | Active sludge microbial communities from Klosterneuburg, Austria, studying microevolution and ecology of nitrifiers - Klosterneuburg... | ecosystem: Engineered > WWTP > Aerobic digester >... | reverse complement strand
TTCCACTTGGGCGACTATCGCCTGCTGAAAAAGGGGCCAGAGTGAATATGTGTTTCAAGTGAGCGTTTCAAACGCAAATTCACTCTGGCCCCTTATTTTAAACACGGGACGCCCCTGAGCCCGTCGACCACCGGAACCGGGATCACCGGCGTCTACAAGGATCTCCGCATCTTCCGGATTGCGTTGGTCATACCCGGGTGATACCGTGGTTACATGAAAGTCGCGGTGTCCATTCCCGATCCGGTCTTCGACGAAGCGGACCGCCTTGCGCGCGATCTCAAGGTCTCGCGCAGCCAGTTGTATGCGGACGCGCTCGCGGCCTTCATGAGCGAGCGCGGTGCCGCTGCGGTCCGGGAGAAGCTCGACGCGGTCTATGGGGTAGAAACCGCGCCGCTCGATCCAGCTCTGGTTCGAGCGCAGTCGCTGTCGCTCGCAGATGAAGCGTGGTGAAGTCTGGTGGGCGTCCTTCCCGGCGCCGACCGGGTCGGGGCCTGGCTCGCGTCGGCCGGTGCTGGTCGTTCAATCGAACCCCTTCAATGCCAGTCGAATCGCGACCGTTGTCGTAGCCGTCATCACGTCGAACCTGGCGCTGGCGATGGCGCCCGGAAACGTGCGGCTCGGGAAGGTCGAGTCAGGCTTGTCGAAGGCCTCGGTCGTGAACGTGAGCCAGGTCATCACGATCGACCGGGCCCTGCTGGGCAAGCGCGTGCAGGCGCTGCCGAGCGATGCGATGGGCGCGGTGGACGAGGGGCTCAAGTTGGTCCTGGGCCTCTGACAGGGGACACGCTTGGCAACCTACAAGTACAAGGCGTTCATCAGCTATAGCTGGTCGGACAAGCGCTGGGGAGGGTGGCTGCATCGCGCGCTGGAAACCTACCGCCCGCCCGCTGCCGTCGCGGCCGGTTCCGCGGCCGGCACCGCGCCATCGTTGCAGCCGATCTTCAAGGACCGCGAGGAGGAGGCGGCTGGCGCGTCAATCGGGGCCTCGATCGAAGCGGCGCTGGGTTCCAGCGAATTCCTGATCGTCCTGTGTTCGCCGCGTGCGGCGGCATCGACGTGGGTCAACCGCGAGGTCGCCTGGTTCAAGATCCACCGCGATCCGAAGAACATCCTGTGCGTGATCGTCGATGGCGAGCCGATGGCTTCGCTGGTGCCGGGGCGCGAGGCCTTCGAGTGCTTTCCGGCGACCCTGGTCCACGAGGTCGACCACGACCTCCAGCCGACGCAGGTCTCCGCCAGCGTGCCGCTCGCTGCCGATGCGCGCCCGAGCGGCGATGGCAAGCGCAGGGCCAAGCTCAAGCTGGCAGCCGCGATGCTCGGTGTCGGGCTCGACGAACTCGTGCGCCGCGACGAACGGCGGCGGACGCGAATGCGCCGGTTCGTCTACGCGGGGCTCATTTCGCTCTCGCTGGTGCTCGGCGGCTTGACCCTGTAAGCCTTCGGCCAGCGCGATGCGGCGATCGCGGCGACCCACGAGGCCGAATTCCAGCGCAATGAAGCGCAGGACCTGGTCGAGTTCATGCTGACCGACCTGCGCCGGCGCCTCGACGCAGTGGGGCGGCTCGATGTGCTCGAGTCGGTCGGCGAACGCCTCGACGCGAGCTACTCGAAGCAGGACCCTGCCAGGCTCGATCCCGACGCGCTCGGGCGCCAGGCACGCGTCCTCACGCTGCTGGGCGAGGTCGACGCGAACCGCGGCCAACTCGATTCCGCGCTCGCCCGCTACCAGGAAGCGGCAGTCAAGACCGCGGAGCTGTTGCGCCGCGATCCCGACGATCCGCAGCGCATCTTCGACCATGCGCAGGCGGTGTATTGGGTCGGCGACATCGCCTGGAAGCGCGGCGATGTCGCGCTGACGCGCGAGTCCTGGACCCGATACCGCGACCACGGCGCGCGCCTGGTTGCGCTCGATCCGGACCGGGAGGCGTGGCAGACCGAGTTGGGCTACGGCCATCGCAACCTCGGCGTGTTGTCGCTCGAGGAGGGCGACGCGTCCGCCGCCATCGAGGCGTTCACGAAGGCGCTGGGCATTTCCCGGCAGTTGGCCGCAGGGCATCCCGATGATTCGGCAGCGCGGATCGTGCTGGCCGACGACCTGGCCTGGCTGGCCAATGCGCAGATGCGCTTCGGCGCGTTCGCCGACGCCGAGCGGACGCTGGCCGAGGAAGCGGCGGTGCATGCAGGGCTGCTGGCGCTGGACAGCGCCGACGACAGCGCGCTGCAGCGCCAGGCGGTCAACAGACGACTGCAGGCACGGCTGGCGCTGTCGACGGGTGCGCCCGGGCGCGCACTGGCGATCCTGCACGGTCTCGAGGACTTGCATCGGGCACGACTGGCCAACGAACCCGACAACCGGTTCTGGCTCGACCTGTACTGCCGGCTGCACATCGACACGTCGAATGCCGATCTCATCCTGGGCCATGTCGATGTCGCCCGCACCCGGGCGGGCGACGCGATCGGACTCGGACGACGCCTGGTCGCGATCGATGCCTCGGTGTACGACTGGTCGGTCGACTGCCTTGGCGGCGCGTTGCACAGCGCCGCGCGCGCGGCGATCGAGGCCGGCGCGCTAGCCGACGCGGCCAGCCATCTGGCGGAAGCCGGGACCCTGGCCGCGCGCGGCGAGGCGACCTTCGGCCGGCAGCTGAACGAGCGGCAGTTCGCGATCAGGACCGCGATCCTCAGCGCCAGGCTGGCCGCGCGGTCGGGCGATCGCACCGCCGCCCGCGGCCTCGCGACCGACGTGACCGCGGAGTTCGAGCCGATCATGCCGAGATCCGGGCTCGAGAACCGCACGTACTTCATGGAGGCCTACCTGCTCGCGGGGGAGCACGCCAAGGCGCAAGCGCTTGCCGACCAGCTTCTTGCGCTCGGCTATCGCCATGCCGATTTCGAGCGACTGCGCGCCAGGTTGCCGTCGCCGACCTGAGGCCGCGGTCACGCGGGCGCCGGCTCGCGGGGCGCCGTCGCATTGCAGTAGAGTCCGTGACATCCAACCGGAGCGACCAAACATGAATTTGCGCATCGAACTGGCGGCTGCGGCCGCGCGGTGGCTTGGCCTCGTGCTGCTGCTGTCGTCGGGGCTGGCGACGGCGCAACCCAGTGCAATGCCGTGCGACACCAGCGTCACCCAGATCAACGCCCAGGTCTCGATCACAAAGACCATGTTGCAAACCCCGCCGCCGACCGAGGGTTGGATCAACAACTACTACACTGGCTGGAACGGCACCTGCTGGAGCTACGTGCAGGACGCGTTCACGTTCCAGCAGCTCGGCGATGGCCCCTTCACCTACCAGATCACGATCCTCGACACGCAGGGTGCCGGATTCAAGTTCACCGACACCGAGGGTTCGTCATGCCTCAACGCCACGGCGATCGATCCGACCAAGGCGGTCGTGTTCGCCAAGATCGGCAACAACGGCCGCGTCTCCGGCGGCTTGCAGCCTTGGCCCATCCCGGGGCTTTCCCCGAAAGAGCAGGGCGAATACTCGGGATTCTCCCTTTCGGCTGACGGCAAGACCCTGAGCTTCGTCGATCGGGACAACACGGGTCCCGACTATCACTTCGGCGTCCAGCTTTGCGACCCGTCGAACGGCGAGACCGGCCGCCCCTACGTGTTCGTTTCCGACCCCGGCCAGCAGAGCAAGGGCACCGGCAACCGTTAGCGCCCGAAAAAGTGGCCCGAAAAATGGGGCGGCATGAACCCGCGTTTCAAGTTGCCGATCAAACGCTGATTCGCCCTGACCCCATTTTTCGCGGCTAGGCTAGGGCGCCAGCGCCTCGAACCCGTCGGCGAACACCAGCGCGCTGCAGAACGGGAACTGGCCGGCGCCCGGGATGACGACGTCGTTGACCGGGCCCGGGCCGGCGATGGTTTCGTTGAGGACTGCGCCATTGACGTCGGTCAGCCGCAGGCTGATCGGGAATGGGATCGACGATCCTGGCGTGTACTGGAAGAAGTTGTCGCTGACTCGCGTCATCGGCGTGTACATCGCGGCGCCGACCCCGATCGACATGCCGGCCACGCCGTAGCGATGGTTGCGAACCTGCAGTTTCAGGAAGAAGGGGTTCGAGCCCTGGAACAGGAACGCGACCGGCCCGCTGACGGGGCACTCGACGATTTCCCAGGAAACCGGCTCGACGCCGTTGGCCGGCGTGCCGATCGCTGCAAAGGCCGCCGGGGTGAGGTCGAGGTCGTTGGCGGCGCAGGTGGGGCACTGGTCGACGACGCGGACCGTGACCGTGCCCAGCGGACCGGTGACGCGGGCGCAGCGCCCGCACATCGCCGATCCCTGGTAGAGCGCGGGCGCGACCGCTGCACCGAAATCTGAGTCGGTGTAGGGCAGCGTGCAATTGCCGATTCCAGGCGAGTTGTAGAAGGTCGCCTGGCCGCTGCCGCTCGGGCCCGGGACGCAGGCCCCGTCGGTCGCTGCCCCCACGAGGCCGCAGGCGCAGAACGCGGCCAGCGCCGCGCATGCGCTCAAACCCTCAGCAAGGACTCGTCGTCGTTGCATTGGGTACAGCGTAGCAAGGAACGCCTCGCTGGAGAACGTCGAAACAGGAAAAAGGGGCCAGAGTGAATTAGCGTTTGAAATTGTTGCTTCAAACGCTAATTCACTCTGGCCCCTTTTCTGACGGCCCCTTTTCTGCCGAGTACGGTTCACAAAGGCTTCAATCGATGTTTCTTACGCTGGATCCTTCCCCTGAGCCCGGTTTCCGGTGGCGACCATGATTGACGCCAGAGTCTACGTTCCAGTGCTGCTGCTGATGCTCCTGCTGGCCGGGTGCGCGTCGTTTCCAGAGGCCCGGCCCGCTGTGCGGTTCGACGATGGACTCTCGGCGGAGCAGGTGTTCGCGCAGTGCCTGGTCGCCCATGGCGGCGACATCCGCGAGCATCCGGGCGACATCAATCTGTCGACCGATGGCCGCTGGTACGCGCTGATCCAGCGCATCCAGCCGATCGTGAGCGATGCCGGCTTCCGGGTGACCTCGCAGGAGCGGTACCGTCCGCGCGACGGCCTCTACGCGGTACGCCACGAGGGGCCGCTGGGCACCAAGCAGGTCGTCCGCATGCCCACGGGCATCAGCGTCTACTACAACGGCGAGCGCGAGACCGACCCGCAGAAGTTGCGGGCGACCGCGATGACGAACAGCGCCTTCCAGATGTTCCACTTCGGGCCGTCGTTCGTGCACGGGCGCGCGGTCGAGATGGCGCGACTGGCCGATGCGAGCGAGGGCGGGCGCAGTTTTCGTCGGGTGTTGGCGACCCTGGAGCCTGGCTTCGGGGAGTCCGCTCAGGACCAGGTGGTGCTGTGGATCGATGCGCGCGACTCGCGCCTGTATCGCGTGCACATGACGCTCAATGGCTTCGAGACCACGCAGGGCGCCCATGTGGACACCACGTTCCTCGAGTACCGGCAGGTCGGCCGGTACCTGTTGCCAACCAGTTTCCATGAACGTGTGCGCGGCCCGGTGCGCATCGACGCGCACACCTGGCACACGACGGGAATCGACCTTGATCGCGGCTGGAGCGATGCCGACGTGACCGGGCCACAATTCACGGGCAAGGCCCAGGCGCCGGCAACCGCGATCGCGCCGGCCGCGGAGCCGGGCCCGAATGATGGTTTCGCGGGTTCCTACTGAGCCGCGATCCAGTCCTTCACCTTGGCCTCGAGCACCTGCAGCGGAATCCCGCCGTCCTCCAGCACTACCTGGTGGAACGCGCCGATGTCGAAGCGCTCGCCCAGCGCCTTCTCGGCAACGCCGCGCAGCCGCTGGATCTCCAGCATCCCGATCTTGTATCCCAGCGCCTGCCCCGGCCACACCGCGTAGCGTTCGACCTCCGCCTCGGCCTCCTTCGGGTGCCCGCCCTCGGTGGCGACCATGTACTCGATCGCCTGCTCGCGGCTCCAGCGCTTGGCGTGCATGCCGGTGTCGACCACCAGCCGCACGGCGCGATGCAGTTCATCCTGCAGGCGGCCGAGGTCGCCCCAGGGATCGTCGGCGTACATGCCCATCTCGTGCGCCAGCGCTTCCGCGTACAGCGCCCAACCTTCGCCGAAGGCGTTGGAGAACATCAGGCTGGCCAGCACCGGCGCATCGGGCGACATGCCGAGCGCGTTCTGCAGGTGATGGCCGGGATTGGCTTCGTGGTAGGTCAGGGTCTTGAGCTTGAACGAGGGCCAGATCGCGGTGTCGCGCAGGTTGATCCAGTAGGTGCCCGGGCGCGAACCGTCCAGCGCCGGGGGATCGTAGTAGCCGCCCGAGGAACTGCCCTCGGCCTGCGGCGGGATCTGCCGCACCACCACCGATTGCGGCGGCAGCTTGGCGAACCACTTCGGCAGCAGCTGGTTGATCTCTTCCAGTTCGGCATTGATGAAGGCGAGGAGCTTGGCCTTGCCCTCGGCGTCGTTGGCGTAGGCGAATCGCGGCTCGCGGGCGAGCTTGGCCATGCGCTCGCCGACGCTGCCTTCCGAATAGCCTTCGCGCTCGAGGATCGCATCCATCTCGCCGGTGATCCGCGCGACTTCGGCCAAGCCGATGTCGTGGATTTCCTGAGGCGTGCGCGTGGTGTCGGTCATGTGCAGGATCATGGCCTGGTACAGGGCTTCGCCCTGCGGCAGGCGCCAGATGCCGGCGTCGTGCGTGGCCTCGCTGCGTAGCGATTGCAGCTTCGCGGCCAGGCGCTGGTTGGCCGGGACCACGCTGTCCTGCACCAGGGTGGCGGCGCGCGCGGCCCATTGGTCCGGTGTTTCGAGCTTGGCTTCGAGGGCCTTCGCGGCGAGGCCGGTGGCCAGCGGATGCGCGGCCGGATCGCCGGCACTGCGCTCGGCGATGGTGGCGAGCGCCTTGTCGATGACGAAGTCGGGCGGCACCACGCCGAGGCTGCGGTCGTGTTCGATGGTCTCGATGGCCTGGTCGACGGCGGCGCCGTAGGCTTGCAGGCGCGCGAGGTAGTTCTCGGCATCGGCGTCGTTGCGGATCGCGTGCTGTCCTTCCAGCAGCTTCGGGATCGCATCCTGCGGCCCGGAGAGCTGGGTCACGGGGTAGGGCACGAACCACATGCCCCAGTCGCTGAGCATGGCGCCGTAGTCGACGACGTTGGCGGGTGCCAGCGCGCTTTGCACCTGGGTCTTGAGCAGCGCGTGGACGGTGCGGTCGCGGGGGCTGGCGGCGGCAAGGTCGACGGTATCGAGCTTCGCGAGCAGGGCGCGGAAGGCGGCGCGGCGGGCGACTTCGCTGGCCGGGGAGCGTTCCGTGAGCTTGGCGCCAAAGCCCGTGCCTGCGGCGTCCTCGCTGGCACCGTAGTAGCTCGCCCACTCTGGTAGCTGGGTGTAGTAGGCGCGGGTGATCTCGGCTTCGACCTCGGCCAGCGTCGGCGCGGCAACGGTCGGCGGTGCCACTACCGGGGGCGGGGTTGGCTGGCGATCCGAGCACGCGAAGAGGATCGTCGTGATCAGCAGCAAGGCGATGCGCGAGCGTGGCATTGGCGATTCCCGGGCCGGTGGACAGGGCGAGAGACTACCGCCTGGCCGGGACCACGACGAGGCTGGGATCGGCGCGATGTGGGCCGACGTGCCCGGAAAGTGCACTCTGACCCCGGTTTTGGACCCCGGTTTTGCGGGGCGAAGGCTCAGAACTTCTTGCTTGCTACCTTGTCGTGCGTTTCGCCGACCAGCATCAGCGCCGCCGAGCCGTAGTACTTGTGGTATTCGGCGACCAATTCGCCGTTGACGATCACGGGGTCGGTGGCGATGATCTTGCGCGCTTCCTCAATGTCGTCGGTGGCCAGGATGAACAGGCCACGCCAACCATCGGTCCCATCGAAGGGACCGGCCAGCGCCAGTTTGCCCTCGGACGCCAGCCGATTCATGTTGGCGAAGTGGCCGCTGAACATGGCGTCGCGCTCGGGGCCGTCCGCGACCCGCGTGGGCCCGGTCTTGAGCACAACGAGGATGTAGCGACGCATGCCGTGCTCGTCGGCGCCCACCTTGCGCGCGAGCGCCGCGTCGAACGCCGGCGGCGTCGCTTCGGTGGCCTCTTGCGCGTCCGCGCCTCCGACCACCATCAACGCGGACATGCAAACGGCCAGCCTGACCAACTTGTACATGTGGCCTCCGGATCGGTAGCGCGGTTCTGGGCCTGCGCCGCCCGCACTCTAGCGAAACCTGCGATTCCTTGGCAGCCGCGGGTCCCCGCGCACTTCCTGGAGGCGATCGAATACGCCGATCGAGGCATGGAATCGGGCTTCCGGCGTTGGTTTCGACTACTCGAAGCCGTTGGCGAACAGCGCATCCGCGGCGGGCGTGCGATGCACCGCGGCGCGAGCGTTGCTCCACTGGATCAGTTCGGCGCGACCGTCGGCGTCGAGATCGATGGCTGCCAATCGGGTGGGCGAAACCCACAGGGGCTCCTCGATCGGCGCACCGAAATCGCCGCTGCCGTTGCCCGGCAGGCGGAATGCATCGGCATTGCCGCAGCAGGTGCCGGTCGCGGCGTCGAGCCTGCCGTCGCCATCGAAGTCGCCCAGCGCCAGCGCACCAAGGTTGTTCTCGGGCACGACCACCGCGGGCCGCGCCAGCCAGCCGCCGCCGGTCTGGGCAAGGAACGCGCGGATGTTCCCGGCGCCGGCATCGTTGTAGGTCAGGACCAGGTCGGGCACGGCGTCGCCGTCCAGAAATCCCGCGGCGATGGCGCGCGGAAAGGTGCCCGCAGCGAGTGCCGATTCGCGAGTGAATCCGCCGCTGCCGTCATTGCGGTACACGTAAAGTGCACCGGGCACCTGGGTGCTGGTCTCGAAGGTCGTGCCGCGGTCGAGCACGACCAGATCGTTGTCGCCATCACCTTCCGCATCGAAGGCCAGAACGGCCACTGCGAGCCCCAGCGTGGCATCGATGGTTTCGGGCGCCTGCAGCGTGCCGTTGCCGTTGCCACGGCGCAGGAACAGGGTCGATTGCGCGTTGGTTGCGCCGGCGGGCAGGCGCGAGATGCCAACGCCGACCACATCCACGTTCGTGCCTGCGTCGATGCGCGCCGCCGCGACCACGCGCTGTCGCGACGGTTCGTACAAGCCGAGGTTCACGACGTCGGCGTCGCCGAAACTGCTGAAGGCGCCGCCGCCGTCGTTGCGCAGGCGCTGCCAGCGCATCTGCCCGGTGCTGCCACCGCTTTCGGCGGCGATCACCAGCAGGTCGAGGTCGCCGTCGGTGTCGAGATCGACGGGCAGGTGGTCGTACTGGAAGTTCATTCCGGGATTGAACGCTACCCCGCTGCTCGGTCCGGGCGTGAATCGCCCGTCGGGCGTGCCCGGCCAGACCCGTAGCGTGCTGTTGCCCGATGTGGCCAGCACATCGGATCTTCCATCGCCGGTGAAATCGGCCAGCGTGCGCGTGCTGTCGATGATCGCCTGCGGGGCGGCCAGGCGCCCGGCGCCGAGCCCGAGTAGCACTTGCGCTCGACCGACACCGTCGCGCGCCGGGCCATACAGGCCGACGCCGAACGCCCCGGCGTACATGTCGGCTTGCGCGTCGCCGTCGAGTTCGGCAATGCGCAGCGCGGGGCGGCCGTCGACGGTCGCGTAGCCGGAGTCTTCGCGGGTGAATTGGCCACTACCGTTGCCATTGAACACGAACACCGTACGTATCGTGATGTCGGAGGCATCTGCCAGGCGCAGGGTGGCGAGGTCGGCGTCGCCGTCGGCGTCGAGGTCGCCGATCGCGATCGCGCTGGTCAGCACGCCGAAGTCCAGCGTGGTCGCGAGCGAGAATTGTCCGTTGCCCTGGCCGAGCAGCACGGCGCCATTGCCCGCGACGAGGTCGACCGTGGCGTTGCCGTCGATGCGCCCGGCCGCGAGGGCGTACACCCCTGCGCTGTTGATCGTCGCGCTGATGCTTGCAAAGCCGCCGTTGCCGTCGTTGCGCCGCACTTCCAGCACGCTAAGGCCATTCACGGCGAGGTCGATGTCCGTATCGCCATCGAAATCCGCCGCGACCACGCCAGTCGCACCCTCGGGGGCGGGATAGTCGCCGGCGGCGGTGAAGCCACCCTGGCCATCCCCGCTCAGCACGAACAGGCGCGGCACCGCGCCATTGGGACCAAAGCCCTGCACGCTGACCGCGAGGTCGAGCAGGGTGTCGCCATCGAAATCGGCCGACGCGATGGATTGGGCGAAGCTCGAGGTCGCGTCCGGGGGCACCAGCGGGATCGCCGTGGCCGGCGGATTGGGCTGGGTGCCATCGCTGATCTTGACCGCGATACCACGGTGCGCTCCGCTGATGCCGAGCATCACGCCGTAGTAGCGACCATCACTGCGCACACCAATGGCGGTGCCCTGCTGGCCGGTGCTAAGGGCGTCTGCCTCGTTGCAACCGCCGGGAAAAATGCCGCCACCGGGGCCAAGTCCGGCCTGCCGCCGCAATTCGCCGCCATAGTCGGACACACTGGCGATCACCCGCTGGTCACTGCGCTGCACGCGCAACAGGGTCAACGTGCAATCAAGCTCGCGGCGCAGCACTTCAGAGACCGACGCCGCATTCTTCGGGTCAAGGAACAAGCGCGCCGATTCGTTGCAGGCCGCGAGCGATCCGGCCAGGGCGGCGATCACTACGATACGGGCGGCCGACCGGCCGGTAACAGTAGTGGCCGCACGCGCGGGACACAGGCAGATCAAAGGCACGGACGCTTCCCCTGGGCATCGCCGCGGCGGCACGCTCGACCGCGAAACTACGCGCTGCACATGGCGTCCGCAAGACTGGGCAAGGGGACCTCGCGCAGGGCTACCAGGCCAGGGCCACCTGCGAACGCGTGCCGTTCGGACAGGATGCTCAGCGCGGTCCTTGGCGACCGGCCCGCCTTCACATCATCCCTCGAAGCTGCTGGTAAAGATCCCGTCATCGTCCACGACCGACAGCGCGATGCCCATCGAGGCGTCGCGTGAACCCGTTCCGGTCACGACGATCCGGTGCGCGCCCGAGCCGATGGGAGTGTTCAAGGTCGAGTGCGCGAATCCGGCCAGCGTGCCGCTGAAGGTATCGGACGCGATGAGCGTGCCACCGGCATCGAGCAGGTCGACGTTGAGTCCGATCAGCCGCGGTCCGGCGCCGGTCGCCTCGGAAGTCATCCACACCAGGTCGGCGGCCACGCGGTCGATGCCCGCGGTCGGCGTGAAGGTCACGGTATGCGCGAGTGCTCCGGTCTGCGAGGTCACCAGCGTGTCGACCAGCAGCGTTTCGCGCGAGATCAGCGGCAGCGAAATGGTGCGGGCATCCTGCAGGTTGGTGAAGAACGCCGTCCGCTGGGTGATGCTGGCGCCCTGCAGCGGGAGGGTCCCGGTCTCGTCGGCCGGCACCGACGGCGGCGTGCCGGTGAATTCCAGGGCGAGGTCGTACACGGCCTCGCGCACGCCGGTCCCGGACGCGCGCAGCGTGTAGGTACCGGGCGCCAGTGCCGTGCTTGCGAAGCTCGAGTTCGCGGCGCCACTGAGGGTGCCCGCGAAGGTGTCGCTCAGGACCAGCGCGTTGCCGGCGTTGAACACGTCGAAGTTCACGCCGATCAGGCGCGGGCCGGGACCGGCTGATGTGGAAATCGCCCACGTCGCCCGTCCCGACACGCTGGTGACGCCCTGGGCAACGGTGAAGGTCACCGACTGGAGGAGCGCGCCGCTCTGGCCGCGCACCGCCGTGTCGACGAACAGGACATCGTCGGCGGCAAGCGGCGTCGGCACCGAGGTCGATGCGTTCAGCGCATTGAGGAACACGGTCTGCGTCGAGGCGCGCGCGTCCGTTTGCCACAGCGCCCAGCAACACAAGGCGCAAGTAACCAGGGTCCGGAGGCGCGGGTGCTTCATGGGCGTCATCCTCCAGCCGCGGAACGTCGAGCGGCGAGAGAGCATACGCGACTTGCTGGCGCGGCCCGGGACTCAACCAGGTGCGCCGTTCCGCGACCGGGCAATGGCATCCGCTCCCGTTGCATATCGTTTATCAATGTGTATAGTATCGTTTAACGATATATCCGGAGACCGTGTGATGACCCGCACCAGTACTCAGGCCCTCGCTATCGCCCGCCCCGTCATGAAGGGCCTGATCGTCCTCAACGCCCTCTATGCCCTGGTCATCGCTGGGCTGCTGGTCTTCAGCTTCTTCATCGACGACTGGCCGAAACGTCCGCTCGGCTTCGACATGGTGCAATCCCACCCGATGGTGGGGCAGGGCCTGCGCGCGATCGTCGTGGTCGGACTGGCGGGCGCCGCGATCGTGCACACGGTCCTGCGGCGGCTGCTGGCGATCGTCGACACCGTTCGCGCAGGCGATCCCTTCATCCTCGAGAACGCGCAACGCTTGAACGCGATCGCGTGGTCCGTGCTGGCGCTCGAACTCCTGCGGCTGGTCGTCGCCGCGATCGCGGCTGTCGTATGGGAACCCGGACGCATCGACGCGTTCTCGTTCGCGCCATGGCTTTCGGTGCTGCTGTTCTTCGTGCTCGCCGGCGTGTTCGCGCATGGCGCGCGGATGCGCGCAGACCTAGAGGGCACCGTCTGACATGCCGATCCTGGTCCGCCTCGACGAGAAGCTGCACGAGCGGCGCATGACGCTGACCGAACTGGCCGCGCGCGTCGACATCACCGTCGCCAACCTGTCGATCCTCAAGACCGGCAAGGCCAAGGCGATCCGGTTCTCCACGCTCGAGGCGATCTGCGCCGCGCTCGACTGCCAGCCCGGCGACTTGCTCGAATTCCAGCAGCCGTAGGCCGCGCCCCCGTAGAATGGGGCTCGAGTGTGGATCCGCTCAACGCGGGAACTCACCGTGGCCCCTTTCCTGCGCGGCAGCCGGCGATGAAGCGATTCTTCCAGACCTACCTGCTGCCGGGATTCGTGTTCGAGGCCGCGGTCATCGGTGGCGGCTACGCCACCGGCCGCGAGTTGGTGGAGTTCTTCCTGCCGGCCGGTCCCTGGGGCGGACTGCTGGGAATGGTCGTGAGCATGCTCGTCTGGAGCGTGGTGCTGGCAATCAGCTTCGAGCTGGCGCGGCTGGCGCGCGCCTACGACTACCGCTCGTTCTTCAAGGTGCTGCTCGGGCGCGGCTGGTTCCTGTTCGAGATCGCGTACTTCCTGCTGATGGTCGTCATCCTTGCGGTCATGGGGGCGGCGGCCGGCGAGATCGCCTACAACCTGTTCGGGGCACCGAAGCTGGTCGGCACGCTGGGCATGATCGCTGCGACGGGCCTGTTGCTGTTCCAGCGCAATGCGGGGATCGAGAAGTTCCTCGCGCTTTCGGTCGGATACCTCTATCTGGTGTACCTCGTGTTCCTGGTCTGGAGCACGCTGGTGTTCGGCGACCGCATCGCCGCGAACTTCGAATCCCATCCGGTCGGAAGCAGCTGGTTCACGGCGGGCGTCACCTATGCCGGCTACAACGTGGCCTGCATCCCCGCCGTGCTGTTCTGCGTGCGCCACCTCGGCCGCCGTCGCGAAGCCATCGGCGCGGGCCTGCTCGCCGGCCCGCTGGGCATGCTGCCCGGCATGGTGTTCTACATCGCGATGATGGGCTACTACGAGGAGATCGGCGCCGTGCCGCTGCCATCGGCATTCCTGCTCGGCAAGCTCGGCGCGCCGTGGTTCGAGTGGGCGTTCCAGTTCGCGGTCCTGCTCACGCTGGTCGACACCGGCGTGGCCTTGCTGCACGCGATCAATGAGCGCGTGGCCGGCATCTATGCGGAACGACAACAGCCGATGCCGCAGGTCCTGCGTCCGGCGCTCTCCGTGGGCCTGATGCTGCTGTCGGTGTACGCCGCCTCCGCAGTCGGGCTGGTGGCACTGATCGCCCAGGGCTACGGGATCCTGACCTACGCCTTCATCGCCTTGCTGATCGTGCCCGTGTTGACGATCGGCCTCTGGAAGATCTCCAGGCCCCCCGCCGAGTGGAACCCGGCATAGCAACCAGGAACCGTGGTGAACCCGGTTCTTGCAGGCCCGCACTTGCACGCCATCCGTCCCTGCGAATTGCCACCCGCTGCGTTGCTGGGCCGATATGCGGGTTCGGGCGGGCACGCGGACTGTTATGTCACCGAGGTTCCCGGCACCGTCTCGCACGCCAGGTACGTCGAAGCCTTCTACACAACGGGCATCTTCAAGATCGAGCGCTTGATCCTTCGGCTGCTGGCCGCGCGCCCTTCCACGGACGTCGAAGCAAGGCAGCTCGCGGAAGGAGCGCGGGCGTCGTTCGCGGCCTGGACGGTCGAGGCCCGCGCGGCAGACCAGTTGCTGCTGTCGGATTTCACCGGGCGCACCAGGTCCTGGCTGATGGTCGCAACGCCGGATGCCGCGGCCTCAAGCACGCTGCTCTACTTCGGTTCTGCGGTGGTGCCTGTCCGCGACCCATCGACCGGGCAAGTCGGCCTCGGATTCGCGTTCCGTGCGCTGCTGGGTTTTCACCGGCTGTACTCGCGCCTGCTCCTGGGCGCCGCCAGGGCCAGGCTGACCCGCTAGTTCCCTGGTCGTCGAGCGCCGACCTGGAATTTGGCGCAAGGGTCCACGCCTGCTTTCGAGCCGTCGATGCCGCGCAGTGGTGCACGAGCTCGCGACCGCTGCGCGACCGCGCGCAATAACTGTACCCTGACCCCGGTTCTTACCTAGCGGTCGCCAAACTGGAGCCAGCCATGGGCATCGACTCGAAGCACGATGACGCGCTGATGGCGCGCGGCGCCTCCCGCCTGATGGACGTTTTCATCCGCGCCGGCCTGGTCCTGGCGCTGGTGCTGATGTGCTACCGGATCTTCTCCCCGTTCCTGACCCTGATGATCTGGGCGCTGATCCTGGCCGTCACGCTCTTTCCGCTCCAGCAGTTGATCGCCCGCAGGATCGGTGGCCGGCAGGGCCTGGCCTCGACCCTGGTCGTGCTGTTGGGCTTCGCCTTGATCGTTACGCCGAGCGCGGTGTTGATGAACTCGATGGCTGATTCGATCCACACGCTCATCAAGGACGTCCAGGAGAATTCGCTCGAGGTTCCCGCTCCCCGTGCCGGCGTCGCCAAGTGGCCGCTGGTCGGCGAACGGCTGCATGCCGCCTGGACGCGTGCTCACGACGACCTGCCGGCCTTCGTGCAGAGCCTGCAGCCCAAGATCGGCGACATCGCCAAGTCGGCACTGGGATTCGTGGCCGGGATCGGCGTCGGACTGCTGATGTTCCTGGCCGCGTTCATCGTCGCCGGCATCTTCATGGCCTACGGGCAGGCCGGCAGCGAAGGCAGCCGCGCGATCTTCGACCGCATCGTGGGGCCGGTGCGCGGGGCGGCGTTCACCACGCTGTCCACGGCGACCATCCGCGCCGTCGCCCAGGGCGTCGTCGGCGTGGCCTTCATCCAATCGGTCGTCATCGGCTTGTGCCTGCTGCTTGCAGGCATCCCCTGGGCCGGGGTCCTGGCGGCCATCGCATTGGTGCTGGGCGTTGCGCAGCTGCCGGCGCTCCTGGTCACGCTGCCGGTCATCGCCTACATCTGGATCGGTGGCGACTACGGCACCGGTTCTGCGGTCGTCTACACCGTGCTGCTCTTCGTCGCCGGCATGCTCGACAACGTGCTCAAGCCACTGATGCTCGGCCGCGGGGTCGAGGCGCCGATGCCGGTGATCCTGATCGGTGCGCTCGGCGGCATGGCCGGGGCGGGAATCCTCGGCATGTTCGTGGGCGCCACGCTGCTGGCGATCGGCTACCAGATCTTCATGAGCTGGGTGGCCGACAATCCGGATGTGGCGACGCCGCTGGCACAGGGCGATGGCGACCAGGCGGCGCCGGGTGAAGCCGGCTCCACGGGCTGACCCACTCGTCGATCCAGCGCGACGGGCCACGCCATGCTGGTCGTCCACTCGGACCTGCACACGCTGCATGATGGCGGCATGGAGCTGCATCGCGGCGCGCTGGTGCCCAGCTTCGAGATGCCCGCGCGGGTGACGCACATCGAGGATGCGCTGCGGCGTGCGGGACATGCGTTCATCGAGCCCCGGGACGCGCCGGTCGAGACCTTGCTGCGCGTCCACGAGCCCGGTTACGTCGATTTCCTGCGCAGCGCCTACGCGCGCTGGCTCCAGGACGGCCATGACGGATTCATGCTGCCGAGCGGATTCCCGGCGCGCAGCCTGCGCCAGGACCACGTGCCGTCCGGGATCAATGGCGCGATGGGCCACTATGCCTTCGATGCCGGCTCGCCGATCATGGCCGGTACCTGGGACGCGGCGTTCGCCGCGGCACGCTGCGCGATCACCGCAGCGGCACGGGTGGGCGAGGGGGCGGGCGCGGCTTACGCCCTGTGCCGGCCGCCCGGCCACCACGCCGCGCGCAGCGTGTATGGCGGCTACTGCTATCTCAACAACGCGGCATTCGCCGCGCAGGAACTGCGCGATCGCGGTGCGGCCCGCGTCGCGGTGCTGGACGTGGACTACCATCATGGCAATGGCACGCAGGACATCTTCTGGGATCGCGACGACGTGCTGTTCGTCTCGATCCACGGCACCCCCGAGACCGAGTATCCGTACTTCCTGGGCTACGCCGACGAACGCGGGGTTGGCGCGGGCCTCGGCCACACGCTGAACCTGCCGCTGCCGCGCGGCACCGCATGGTCGCAATACGGCGACGCGCTCGATATTGCCCTCGCCGCCATCAAGCGCTACGCGCCCGACGCACTGGTCGTGTCGCTGGGCGTCGACACCTACGCCGGCGATCCGATCAGCGCCTTCGCGCTGACCCAGGCCGATTTCGCCACCCTGGGCAAGCGCCTGGCCGAACTGGCCCTGCCCACCGTACTCGTGCAGGAAGGCGGCTACGCAGTGGCGGAACTGGGCGACAATGTCGCGGCGGTGCTCGCCGCATTCTGAGCGGCGCCTGGAGACCGGTATCAGCCCTGGCTTCAAGTGAAACGGATGGGCGACGATCGAGGGAGAACCATGTACACGAAAATCCTGTACGCGGGCTGGGGCGACATGGACTTCAACTCGCACATGAAGAACACGGCCTATCTCGACAAGACCGCCGACGTGCGGCAGATGTACCTGATGGAGAACGGCTTTCCGGTCGAGGAATTCAGCCGGCTGCGGATCGGGCCGGTGGTGATGAAGGACGAGGTGGAGTACTTCAAGGAAGTGGGTCTGCAGCAGAAGATCACGGTTACCTACGCGCTGGCGGGCCACGCGCCGGACGGCAGCCGCTTCCTCCTGCGCCATGAGATCCTGCGGCCCGACGGCAAGCTCGCCGCGCGCGTCACCAGTGCCGGCGGCTGGCTCGACCTGGATGCACGCAAGCTGATCGCGCCGCCACCGGCGCTGTTCGCGGCGATGGATTCGCTCGAGCGGTCCAGCGATTTCGTCGTGCTGCCCTCCAGCATCAAGACGCGCGACTGATTGCCCGGGAGTTTGCCCGCGCGAAGCACTGGCCTGGCCCCGTGAGCAGCAACGCCGACGCCACCAGGCTGCGCGCAATCCGGACCTTGCACACGCTGGTCTGGGCCTTCTTCGCGGCATGCATCATCGCCATCCCGCTGGCCTCGTGGCGCGGCGAGCACCGCGTCGCCGCATGGCTCGCCGCGATCGTGTTCGTCGAGGTCCTGGTCCTGCTGGTGAATCGCTGGCGTTGCCCGCTCACCGGCGTGGCGGCCCGCTACACCATGGATCGCAGCGACAACTTCGACATCTACCTGCCGCTGTGGCTGGCGCGGCACAACAAGTGGATCTTCGGCAGCCTCTATGTGGCCGGCGTGGCCTATGCCATGGCCCGATGGGCGCAGGCGGCCACGGCCGCAGGGTGAGGTTGCGCCGCGTCGGTTGCCGGAACCTGATCGCGCGGGAGGGGGCAGGCGGCATTCCAGGCCCGTCGGGCGAGCGTTTGGCCGGCTCGTGGCCCCTGGCTCCGGTTCCTTCCGTAGTACCGGGCGTGGCGGCGTACGGGAACGCCGTCGCCCGCCTCGCTGCATTGCGGCAAGGCACAGCCAGCCGGCCCGGGAGCCGCGCCGGCAACGCTCCCGCACCCAGGCGCACGGAGTAGCCGTCGATGAACGCGTTCGCAGCCCGCTTGATGGTCATTGCCGGGGCATTGGCTAACCTGTCCGCGCTGCTACTTGCCGCAGCGTTGCCCTGGTCCACGGCATCGGCCCAGGACGACTGCGCCGCGGGCTTCAACTGCGGCCGCATTGCCTGGATCGAGCACCTCGAATCGGGGCCCAACGGCTACCAGCTTTGGACCATGAACCCCAACGGGACGCAGCGCATGCTGGCGCTCACCTTCGGGCCGTCCAACTACAACTACGCCAGCGGCCTGGTGTACAGCGCGGATTCGCGCAAGCTGTACTTCTCCGCCAGCACCAACGACACGTTCGACTACAACATCTACTCGGTCAATGCCGACGGCACCGGGCTGACCAGCCTGACCAACGACAGCTGCAACAGCAGGTCGCCGGGCGGCTACCCCCATTCCCTCAGCCCCGACGGATCCCGGATCGCCTTCACGCGGGTGTGCGGGCCCCAGGATCGCGGGCCCAAGGTGTGGCTCATGAACGTCGATGGCTCGGAGCAGCGGCTGCTCACGACCTCGCCGTTGGTGAACGACAACCCGACCGCCGACGAGCATGGCGAGCCGCACTTCAGTCCCGCCGGCACCCACGTCGTGTTCTCCTCGCGGGCGGCGACCAGCGGGTCGCGCCAGATCTACCTGTCGACCGTCGACGGCCTCAGCGTGCAGGCCCTGACGACCCTCAAGGAGTTCGGCAGGGAGAACAACGCGCCGAGGTTCATGCCGGATGGGCGGATCATCTTCACCTCGGGCCGCGACTACGCGCCCTTGAGCGATCTCGACGAGATCTATCGCATCGATGCCGATGGGACCAACCTGGTACGACTGACCAACATGGTCGGGCGCAAGTTCGGCTATTCGGTCAGCCCCGACAACAGCCGCCTGCTGTTCGCCAACGATCCGGACCCCAAGCAGTACCAGGACCCCGCCGCGCTCTACGTGGTCCGGACCAACGGCACCGACCTGATTCCCCTGAGCGTGGATCCGGTCCTCTACGCGCGGTGGGCGAACTTCAGTCCCGATGGCACCCGCATCGGTTTCGAGCTGGGCACGTTCAACCCGAACGACCGACCCTATTCCTCGCACTCGGTCAATCTCGACGGCAGCGACCGCATCGACTACGTCGACCCGACCCAGGACATCCCGTTCCGCGCCTTCGGCCGGCCCGACGTCGATGGCGACGGCGTGATCGACGGCGCCGACAACTGTCCGAACCAGGCCAACGGCTATCGGATCGCGATGTCCTCGGACCGGGCCGGCAACTTCGAGATCTGGACCACCGACTTCAACGGCGGCGCGGCGCAGCGGCTGACCAGCAGCAGCGCCATCGACGCCGAGCCGCGGTTCGACTCCGGCGGCAACCGCATCGTGTTCCGTTCCAACCGGTTGAGCAGCCGCAACGAGATCTACGTCATGAGTGCCAGCGGCACGGGCGTCACGCGCCTGACCAACGCGGCGGGCAACAACATCTCCCCCGCATTCAGCCCCGACGGCTCGAGGATCACCTTCATCTCCTCGCGCGACGGTGGCCAGCGCAACG
>Ga0209477_1000804_pt1 | contig 19608 bp, 22 predicted proteins | sample KloWWTupernatant_FD_187180 | JGI IMG/M metagenome (GOLD analysis project Ga0209477, IMG submission 187180) | Active sludge microbial communities from Klosterneuburg, Austria, studying microevolution and ecology of nitrifiers - Klosterneuburg... | ecosystem: Engineered > WWTP > Aerobic digester >... | reverse complement strand
CCGGCCAGGGGATCAAACGCATTACGTGCTGGGCGTGGCCGCATACGGGCCGGCCAATGCTGCGCATCTGGCGCAGATCGTGATCAATGATCCGGCATATGGGGATCAGCTGCTGCTAACGGCGCGCTACGGGCTGACGCTGGAGCGCGCGCTGGTGCATGCAATCTACTACAGGGGTGAATATGTCTACTGATGAGCTGGCCGGCACTGCCGGCATTTTGATCAGCGTGGCCTGCAGCTATGTGCCAGGGCTGGCTGACAAATACGCGGCGCTGGATGGCACGGCCAAACGGCTGGTAATGCTGCTGGCGCTGATCTTGGCGGCCGCGCTGGTGTATGGCCTGAGCTGCGCCAACGTGGTGGCCGTGATCACCTGCAGCCAGCGGGATCTGGTGGGGCTGCTGCGCACCGTGGTGCTGGCCATCGTCGCCAATCAGGCCGCCTATCTGATCACGCCGGCGCGCGCGGGATAACATCCGATGGCGCATCCACTGGATAGATTGTGGCGCCGGATCGGCTGGCGCGCGGATCACGCCACCGGCGCTGAAATGGTGATCGCCAGCTACCTGGTGGCATGCGGGGCCGCCTGGCTGGCGGCCGGCAATGGCATGCAGGGGATTAGCAGCTACCGGATCATGTTATCCGTTATGGCGGATGATGCCTGGGGCGCATTGTGGGTGGCGCTGGGCATGGCCTGGGCGCTGGCCAGCTGGCGCGATTGGACGCGCGCGCGGCGCGCTATCGGGATCCTGGCGGCCGGCATATTGTGCTGGTGTGGCATTACGCTGGCGCTATCCAATCCGGCCACCAGCGTGGGCTGGGGTTTGGTGGTGCTGGGGATATCGGCCGCGGCTGTATCGCAGCGGATCTGCTGATGCTATTCCTGCAGGGCGCGCCGCCAGTGATCGACGCGCAAACCGTGCAGACGGTGGCCACGGTGCTGGCCAGCACGGTAATGGCCATATCCTGGCTGGCCGGCCGGCTGCGCAAACCTGGCGGGATCCTGATCCAGCCACCGGCGCCGGCGCATGCGCCAGCCAATCCGGGGCCGGATGCACCGGTGGCCACGGCTAATTTCCTGCTGGCGGAGCTGGTAACGGCGCGCCAGCTGCTGGTGGATGAGCGGCTGGCGCGCAGCGTGTCTGAGCGCACGGAGCGTGAGGCGCGCACAATGGCAGAGGTAAAGGCGGCGGAGCGGATAAAACGGCTGGAGGATAGAGTAGCCACGCTAGAGGATCAATTGCACACGCGGGATCAGCTGGTGGCCATGCTGGTGGAGCAGCTGCGCGCCACTGGATCCGTGGTGCCAGCGCAGGCGCTGCGCGTGGTGCAGCGCACGGTGGAGAATTCCGGCGCCGGCACGCCGGATGGCCTGGTGCGCAGCTGGCTGGCGGAGCATTTCAGCCTGGCGGATCTGGGGCTGCTGGCCGGTGATGCGCTGGGCATTCCGCCTGATGCCATCGCCGGCAGTGATCCATCCAATTATGCGGATGCGCTGATCCACTATGCGCGCCGGCGCGCGCAGATGGATCAGCTGCTGCGCGCCGCTAATGCCGCGCGGCCAAACGTGCCGGTGCCGTGGGATCCAAAGGACGGAGGATAGGCATGGAGAAATTGAGAGTATCGGCCACCGTGGGGCTGCGCGTCCGTGACGCGGCCGGCCTGGATGGGCGGGTGATCGGGCTGCTACCGTTCGGCGCAGAGGTGCAGGCCACGGCCGTGGTGGATGGCTGGGCGCAGCTGGACGCGGCCGCGGGTGGCGCGCTGATCCGCCAGGCCGGCGCGCCGGCCAGCCAGCTGGCCTGGTATGCGTCCAGGCAATGGCTGGAGCCGGTGGGCGTGGTGGCGCCGCCACCAATCACGGCCGCGGATCCGCGCTATATGCTGGGGCTAAACATCCAGGGCGGCAGGGTGGATCTGGCGCACCGCGCAGCGCAGGCCGGCTGCAGGTTTTTCCTGATCATGGACAATTTCCAGGGCGCCGCGGAGCTGGCGGCCGCCTGGCCGGATGCCATCGTGGTGGCGCGCCGCTGGTTTCAATACCGCGCAGATGTGGCTGGCGTGATCCAGGGGCTGGAGGGCGCAACGTCCAGCCGGCTGCTGTATATCGGCCACAATGAAGGGGATCAGATCGGCCAGGCCGGCGCAGATCTGATCTGGCGCGCGGAGCTGGATCGTAAGGTGGCGGCCGAAATCGCGCGGATCAGCGGCGCGCGCTACGCTGGCGGCACGTTTTCGATGGGATGTCCTGACTACACCAAACCAGAGGTGTGCCAGATCATGCAGGCCGGCTATGCGGCCGCATACAATGCCGGCCAGATGCTGCTGGATGGCCATTTCTATTCTCCAGATCCAGAGCATATCCACACTGATGATGGGCTGATCTGGTATGAGCGGCGCTGGGAATTCCTTTTCACGCGCTGCGGATTGGATCCGCGGCGCCGTGGGCTGATCTGCACGGAGGCAGGGCTGGATCAGGGCGGCCGCGGTGGGTTTCCGGCGCATGGAATTGACGGGGCCGGTTTCACGCGCTGGGCCAGGCGCTGGCTGGAGGTGTGCGGCCGGCCGCTGGTGGTGGCTGGCGTGGCCTATCCATCGCCACTGATGGGCGCCGCGCTATTCCAGTGCGGTGATCGGCGCACCACACCAGGCGGCTGGGCCGGCTACAACGTGGAACAGTACTGGGATCAGCTGGTGGCATTGTGGGCCGGCCGGTGATGAGCTGCAGCGCATTGGCCAGCTGGTGGCTGGCATTCTGCTGGCTGCTGGTGCTGGGCGCCAGCTGGCCAATGCGCTGGAGGTGACGGATGGCACGCGCAGCGGGGCCAAAGAGGGCCGCCAAACCGACAAAAGGCAGAAAGGGCCGCGCGGCCGGCAAATCGCAGCGCGCAGGGCCGGCTGGACGCGCACCAGGGCGCAAGGGGCCAGGCCGTAAGCCGGCAGAAATCGATATCGATAAGCTGCGCCAGCTGGCCGCGGATGGCCTGACGCTGGCAGAGGCGGCCGCCAGCCTGGGGATCGGGGCCAGCACACTGAGCCGGCACATGGCGCAAAATGAGAAAATCGAGAATGCCATAAAAGAGGGCCGGCACCTGGCAGATGCGGAGGTGTCCAATCGGCTGATGAAGCTGGTAAAGGCGGAGAATCTGGGCGCCGTGATCTGGTGGGAGAAAACGCGCAAGGGCTACTCTGAGCGGATCAGCCTGGAGGGGCTGGATATAGATGGCGCAATTGAACGGGAATTGGCGAGATTGGCCGGCGCCGGCCAAATTGGCGCTACTGGAGCGGCTGCGCCAGCAGGCGGCGCAGCTGGAGCTGGAGCAGGCCAGGCTGGCCAGCCAGCTGCAGGCGCCGCCACTATGGGCGCCGGTGGCGGATAGTCCACAAATGGCCGCATATCACTGCCAGGCCGATGAGCTATTTTATGGCGGATCGGCGGGTGGCGGGAAAACGGATCTGCTGCTGGGCCTGGCCGCCACGGCGCACAATCGCGCTATCATATTCCGGCGCACATTCCCAAACCTGGCCGCCATCATAGACAGATCACGCGGCATATTCACGCGGGACGCGGACGCGCTGAACGAAAACGCGCACCGCTGGCGCACGGCCGATGGCCGCCAGGTGGAGTTTGGGGCCATGCAGTATGAAGCGGATCGGCAGAATTACCGCGGCCGGCCGTATGATCTGCACGCATTTGATGAGGTTACAGAATTCACTGAGACGCAGTACCGGTTTGTCACTGCGTGGAACAGATCCACGGTGCCTGGCCAGCGGTGCCGGATCGTGGCCACCGGCAATCCGCCATCTGACAATTCCGGCCGGTGGGTGATCAAGTACTGGGGCGCCTGGCTGGATCCAACGCATCCACGGCCGGCCGTGCCAGGGGAATTGCGGTGGTACGCGCGGATCAGCGACAAGGATACGGAGCTGGAGGGGCCGGCGCCCATCGTCCACAACGGTGAGACGATCACACCACGCAGCCGGACATTTATTCCGGCGCGTCTCACGGACAATCCATATCTGCGGGAAACCAATTATGCGGCCGTGCTGGCCAGTTTGCCGGAGCCACTGCGCAGCCAGATGCTATATGGCGATTTCGGGGCCGCGGAGGTGGAGGATATCTGGCAGGTTATCCCAACGGCATGGATCCAGGCGGCCATGCGCAGGCCAGGGCCGGAGCTGGATAAAGATGGGAAACCGCCAGCGGTGCGGGCCATCGGTGTGGATGTGGCCAGAGGCGGAGCGGATCAGACGGTGGCGGCCGTGCTACGGGGCGCCGTGTTCTATGATCCGCTGCACCGCTGGCCAGGCCGTGAGACGCCAACGGGAAACGCGGTGGCCACCAGGGTGATGCCACTATGGCAGGCCGGCGCTGATATCAACGTGGATTCGATTGGCGTGGGCGCCGCGGCATATGATGCGCTGCGCATGGCCGTGGATGAGCGGCGCGCGCTGGTGGCGCTGGCCGGCCAGATCCAGCCGGCCGGCACGGTGTATGCGGTGAATGTGGGCGCCGGCACGGATGAGACGGACAAAAGCCACACATACCGGTTTCGGAATATCCGCGCGGCTACCTGGTGGAAATTCCGTGAAGCATTGGATCCTGAGCATGGCGCCGGCCTGGTGCTACCGGATGATCACCAGCTGCTGGCGGATCTGGCGGCGCCGCGCTGGGAAATATCAGGCGGCCGCATCCAGGTGGAGGCTAAAGAGGATATCGCCAAACGGATTGGCAGATCCACGGATAGCGCAGACGCTGTAATATTGGCATGGCAGAGGGTGATCACCGGCCAGGTGCAGTACGGGCCGGATATATGGGGATGAGGTGGAGCATGGGCATTTTCGAGCAGTCAATCATGGATCAGGTGGCGGCAGATGAGCAGCAGCGGCTGCGCAGATTTCAGGCCGCCTGGCGCGCGTACTATGGCCAGGATGTAAAGCCGTTAAAAGTCAAGCCAGGCAAGCCGGATGATAACGTGCCGATCAATCTGCTGCGGCTGCTGGTGAACAGATCCACCAGCGCGCTGATCCGCGGCGCGCGCTGGGATTATGAGGCCAACGAAAACGCGCAGATCTACCTGGATACCGTGTGGAATGCGTCCAGGCGCGCGCGTACGCTGCGCTGGCTGGGGCTGAACGGCGCCGTTTGTGGCCACACGTTTGCCAAAATCGTGCCGGCGCGCGCGGCCGCGGAGGGCCGGCCGGCCAGGCCGGCGCGCGTGCTGGCGCTGGATCCGGCCACCGTATCAATGGCCTGGGATGCGGACGATATCGATGAGATTTACCGCTACCGGATCCAATGGAATGCCACGGATATGGCCGGCCGGCCGATTGTCAAGCGGCAGACAATCGAGCGTGAGGGCCGCGGGTGGACGATCACGGATGCAGAATCACGGCCGGATCAGGCCGGATGGACGCAAACCAGCCAGGTGGATTGGCCGTGGGAATTTTCGCCTATCGTCGATGCGCAGAATCTGCCGGCGCCCAATGAGGTGTGGGGCAATTCGGATCTGGAGGCGGATATCATCGCGCTACAAAACGCGCTGAATTTCACCGTGTCCAACGTCCAGCGGATTATCAGATATCACGCGCATCCGAAAACCTGGGGATCAGGGTTTAACGCATCTGAGCTGCGCGCGGCCGTGGATGAGATGATCGTACTGCCCAACGCGCAGGCTACTCTGCACAATCTGGAGATGCAATCAGACCTGGATTCCAGCCTGGCGCTATATGATCGGCTGCGCCAGGCGCTGCACGCGCTGCTGCAGGTGCCAGAGGTGGCCACTGGCAAGCTGGACACAATCGCCGGCGCCATATCTGGCGTGGCGCTACAAATCCTTTACCAGCCGCTGATGGAGCGGGTGGAGGATAAGCGGGAAACATACGGGGAAATGCTGCTGGAGCTGAATAGGCGGCTGCTGATCATGGCCGGCATGGCGCCGGCGCCTGGCCAGATGATCTGGCCGGAGGTGATACCGCGGGATCCGATGGCAGAGCGCCAGGCGGCGCTGCTGGATCAGCAGCTGGGCGTATCGCAGGATACGCTGCTGCAGCAGCTGGGATATGAGCCGGACAATGAGCGCGCCAAATCGCAGGTGGACGCCATCGATGCTGCGGATCGGCTGCTAACGGCAATGGATCGCCGGCCGCCAGGTGGCACCGCGTAGGGTGATCGGTGACTGAGATACCAGGGCCATCCAGGCTGCAGGCGGCGCATGATGCCAACGCGGCCAGGCTGGCGGCCGCGGATCGGAAGGCATTAAACCGGCTGGTGCAGGGCTACGGCGCCGCCTGGCGTGATCTGCAGCGCCAGCTGGTGGCCAACCTGGAGCGGATCCAGCGCGCGCAGGGCCGTGATGGGATCGTGACGCTGCCAATGGTGCTGGCTGATCAGCGGCTGCGCGCGCTGCTGGATCAGGCGCAGGCCGAAATCCACCGGCTGGGCCGGATGGGCGCTGATATCACTACGGAGCTGCAGGCCACCGGCGCTGAAAAGGGGATAGAGGATAGCGCGCTGGCCATGCGGCGCGCCTGGCGGGATAGTCTATCCGGCATATTGGATCCGGTGACGCGGCGCGCGCTGGCGGATCTGCCGGCCTGGGCCACGATCAATAAGGCCGCGGTGGAGGATCTGTATGGTTTCACGGCAGACGGATCACCACTGGCAGAGCTATTCGATAAGATTGGGCCGGCCGCCAGGGCCGGCTGGGAAGGCGCATTGTCGCAGGGGATTATCCAGGGGCTGAACGCGCGCGAAATCGGCGCGCGCGCGTCCAGGGCCACGGCCACGGCAATGGCGCGCAGTATGGTGATCGCGCGCACGGAGCTGCTGCGCGCATACCGCACGGCCAGCCATCGGAATTATGAGGCCAACGCGGATATTATCGATGGCTGGATCTGGATGAGCGCGGCCAATTCGCGCACATGCGCTGCATGCTTTGGGCTGCACGGATCATTCCATAAGCTAACGGAGCGGATGAGCAGCCATCCACAATGCCGGTGCGCGCCGGCGCCGCACACACGCAGCCTGGTGGATATCCTGGGGCCAGATGGCGCCGCGCAGCTGCACCTGGCCGGATATGATCCGGCAGACGTTGATACCAGAATCCGCGTGCCGGCCGGTGAGACGCTATTCCAGAATCTGCCGGAGGGCGCGCAGCTGGCCGTGCTGGGTGGGCCAGGCGCGCTAAAGGCATACCAGGCCGGCCAGGTGCATCTGGTGGATTTCGTGGGGCTGCGCAGATCCGCGGACTGGGGCGCGTCACATGAGCAGCGCAGCCTACGGGGCGCGCTGGCCGCGGCAGAGGTGCGGCGCCAGCGTGGGCCAGTGCCACCAGCCACGCCGGATCCGATGGGGCCGCTGCGGCCATACACCGGCCGCGGCCGGCCGCCAGGCGCGCCACCGGCGCCCACACCGCCACCAGCTGGGCCAACGCCAGCGCCACCGGCGCCAGGGCCGGCTGGGCCAGCGGGGCCACCAGCTGGAGCTGGGCCAGGCACACCGCCACCAAAGAAACCGCGCGCGCCGCGCAAACCGCGCGCCACCAAACCGCCAGAGCTGATGGCGGCAGAGACGCGCACGCCGGCGCGCGCGTCCAGGGCTGGGCCGCATGCGTCCAAAGTATCTGCGGCGCTGCAGATGGAGGATCGGATATCTAAGGCATATGGCGCCGCCACCGCGGCCGCCATTGATCGTGTGCATGGGGATGGGCCGCTGGCGCCGCTGCCGGTGACAATCAAGCGGCTACCTGGCGGCCGGCAGGGGCAATTTGCATTCAGCTGGGGCGGCATACCGAAAGAAATCAACATGCGCGCAAAGCCGGCCCATCCAATGATGACGCTGGCGCACGAAATAGGCCACTGGATAGATAATTCCGGCATTGGGAGAAACAAAGAAAAGGTAACGGATGGTGGGCATGGCCAGGTAACGCGCACGGTTAATCACTATGCCAACATAGACACATTCCCAAAGCATTTGCCACGCGCGCTGCTGGATTGGAAAGATGCGGCATATAAATCAGCAGCAGTGGCGCAGCTGGCGGGGCTGGGGAAAACCATGCGCGCAAAAGGGCATATTGAATTCACCACGCCGGATGGCGCCACCAATCAAATGCGCCTTAGCCCATCGTGGATTACCTATGCGCTGCGTGACAATGAGCTATGGGCCAGATCGTACGCGCAATATATCGCGGTGCGCAGCGGTGACGCGGCCATGCTGGCGGAGCTACGAAAAGAGCAGGCCGAAACGCGCGCGGCGCATGTGCCAATCCCAACACAATGGGAGGATGATGATTTCGAGCCAATTGCAAAGGCAATGGACGCAATATTTACGCAGCTGGGGTGGCTGCACTGATGGACGGATTAACACACACGGAGCAGGCGGCCGGCATGGTGCTGGCGCGCGCGCAGGCTGGGCCGGATGGCGTGATAAATCCGGCCATGACTGAGCTATCAGAGGCGGATGCTATCCTGGCCACCAGGGTGCTGCTGGGCTGCGGGGAGGCACTGGCGGCGCAGCTGGTGGCCGCGGCGCGCGGGGAGGAATTTGATGATGTGCTGGAGATTGGGCCGGATGGCGTGGCTAGGCCGGCGCCGCTTGACTGATCCGGCACTGGTGATATGATCCTGGCAACGCAGCAGCCAGGCGAGACGCCGGCATGCTGCGTTTTTGTTGGGCCAGGGTGATCCTGACCCATGCGCGTGATGCGCAATAGGGGTGAATAAGGCAATGGACGATAACCAAACCACACCGCCAACGGCCGGCGCACCAGCGCAGGCACCAGCAGGATCCGCACCGCCAGCAGCGGCGCCGGCCAGCGGCACACCGCCACCGGCCGCACCAGCTGCAGACGCGGGGCCGGATGCCTGGATGGCGGCACTGGCGCCGGAGCTGCAGCAGCAGATCCAGGCGCACACTGGAAAGCTGGCCAACGCGCTGAAATCAGAGCGGGACGCGCGCAAGGATCTGGAGCGGCGCGCCACGGAGCTGGCCGGCCAGGCGGCCGCGGGATCGGATGCGCAGAAGCAGCTGCAAGGGCTGCAGGCGCAGCTGGCGGCCACGGAGCGGCGCGCGCAATTCGCAGAGCAGGCGGCCGGCCGTGTATCGGATCCGGCGCTGGCCTGGATGGCGGCAGAGCGCGCCGGCCTGGTGGACGCGGCCAGCGGCCAGGTGGATCTGGCCAGGCTGCAGATCCTGCATCCGGCGCTATTCACGCCGGCGCAGACGCCAGCGGGGCCGGCCGTGCCAGCCACCAATGGCCAGGCAGGTGGCCGCGGCGCGCGCGCACTGACGCGCGCGGATGTGGAGCGGATGACGCCAGGCGAGATTAACGCGCGCTGGCAAGAGGTGGAGCAGGTTCTACGCGCAGCCGGATAACCGGCGCGCAATTGGCCGGCGCTGATGCGCTGGCCGGAGGCACAACAAATGGCATTGGATAACTTCATTCCTGCGGTATGGTCGGCACGGCTGCTGGCCAATCTGCACAAATCGCTGGTGTATGGCCAGCCTGGCGTGATCAATCGTGATTATCAGGGCGAAATCACCGGCATGGGCGACAGTGTGAAAATCAATTCCATTGGCGCCGTGACGGTGGGCGACTACACCAAAGACACAAACATGAGCGCGGCGCAGACACTCACGGCCGCGCAGAGCGTGCTGACGATCAACAAACAGAAGTATTTCAATTTCCAGGTGGACGCCATCGATCAGGCGCAGACCAATCCAAAGATCATGGATGGCGCAATGGCGGAGGCCGCCTATGCGCTGCGGGATGCAATGGATCAGGACGTTGCGGCGCTGTATGCGGATGCGGCCAGCGCAAACCTGATTGGATCCACCGGATCACCGAAAACCGACGCGGCCACGGCCGGCAAACCGTACGAATATCTCACGCAGCTGCGCCAGCGGCTGGATGAAGCCAACGTGCCGGATGATGGCCAACGGTTTGTGATCATTCCGCCGTGGTACGAAGCGTATTTGCTGCTGGATTCAAAGTTTGTGGCCAACGCGGCCGCGGCGCCTGGGGAGAATACGCTGGCCAATGGCCAGATCCGCACCGTACTCGGCATGAAGGTGCTGAAATCCAACAATGTGCCATACGCTGCGGGGCCGATCAAGTATCGCATCACGGCCGGCCATCCGATGGCCTGGACGCTGGCGGCGCAGATCAATTCCGTGCAGGCGTACAACATGGAATTGCGTTTTGGATCGGCCGTAAAAGGGCTGATGACGTACGGCTGCAAGGTGACGCGCGCCGCGGCGCTGGCCGTTCTCACGATCAATCCCACCTAACGGCCGGAGCTGATCCAACGGAGGAAAACGAAACATGGCAAACGCTACTGCAATCACCGTCACAAGCCTGACGGCCAACGGGGTGGCCACGGCGCAGCCTACCGCGGATGTGCTGGACACTGGCACGGCCGCGGTGACGCTGCCGGCCGCCATCGGCGGAGACGCCGGCCGGTGCATTCTGGAAGTCAAAAATACCGCGGCCGCCAACCTGGTGGTTTCGGTGCTGGCTGGCGACAATCCACCGGCGCAGAATGCCGGCCAGGGCGCGCTGACTACCGCCAACATTGCGCAGAATGCCATCCTGATCCTGGGGCCGTTTACCAGTGATCGGGTGATTCAGGATGATGGCACGCTATCGGTGACATTCACGCCGGCCAGCGGCACGATTGGCGCCACGGTGCGCTGTTACAAACTGCCCAAGATCTAGAGCAGGGCGGAGGCACACGCAATGGCCGCACGCAGCACAATGGCTACGCTGATTACCAGGCTGCGCATGCTGGTATCAGATCCGGCCGGCGCCAGCCAGGTGTGGGCGGATGATGATCTGCAGCTGGCGCTGGACGCGCACCGCCACCAGGCACGATACGCAGAGCTGGCGCCGCTGGATACGGTGGCGCCAGGCGGCGCTATCACCTGGCTGGTGTGGGTGGCCACGCGCACGGATTGGGAAGATTCGCCGGAGCTGGTGAATTCGGCCTATACCGTGATCACGCCGGCCGGATCGGATCTGATCCGCGGCCGGTGGACATTCAGCAGCCACCAATCGGCTGGCGTGCTGATCACCGGTGACGCATTCAACGTATACGCGGCCGCGGCGGATGTGCTGGATATGTGGGCGACAAAAACCGCGCGTGAATTCGATTTCACCACGGATAATGCCACATTCCGGCGCAGCCAGCAGGCGGCCGCGCTGCGCGCGCAGGCGGAGGCATACCGCACCAGGGCCGGCCAATGGGGCCAGGGGCCAGATGATGTGGGCGCCGGCGCGTATGGAATAGAGGTGTACGCGTGACGCTGCTATCCAGCGCGCAGATCACCAGCATGCGCACCACGGCGGATCTGGCGCTACCTGACACCGTGGTGATCAGCCGGCGCACCACTGCCAGCGATAACGCAGGCGGCTGGACTGAAAGCTGGGCCACCAGCGCAACGGTGGCCGGCCGGCTGATGCCAAAGTATCAGATCAGCGGATCAGAGGGCCAGCAGGCCGGCCAGATCCAGGCGGTGGCGCAATGGGTGGCCACACTGCCGGCCGGCACGGATCTGCGCGCTGGGGATCGGGTGACGGTGGCCGGCCGCACGTATGAGGTGCAGGCCGTGCTATCGGCTGGCGTGGCCTGGCGGATCAGCGTACGCGCAGATGTGCGTGAGGTGGTGGCCTGATGGGCGCCAATGTATCGGTGACGGTTTCACTGGTGCAGCTGGAGCGCATGCAGGCGCAGGTGCAGACGCGCGCCACGGCCATAATCCGCAAGCTGGCAATGGATGTGGAGGCAGAGGCCAAACGCACCGTGCCGGTGGACACTGGCACGCTAAAGGCCAGCATAACCAGTTTCGAGCGGCGCCGCGCATTATGGTGGGTGGCCACCAATGTGGAGTACGCGCCGTGGGTGGAATTCGGCACCAGCCATATGGGCGCGCGGCCATACCTGGTGCCAGCTGCAGAGCGGATCCGGCCGGCATTCCGCGCTGCGTGGGATGCGCTGCTGCGCATGTGATCCATGAGCGCAATAGATGTGGCCGTGTTCAATAAGCTGGGCGCCGCGGCCGGATTAACGGCGCTGGTTTCGAGCCGGATCTACGCGCGCCAGGCGCCGCAAGGGGCCGCACTGCCATACGTCATTTTCAGCCACCAGGGTGGTGGCCAGGTGAATATGGAGCCGGTGGATCGGCTGGAGCTGGTGTACTGGATCCGCGCGTATGCGGCCACGCAGGCCGCGGCCGGCGCCATCGATGAGCAGATCAGCGCGGCGCTACACCGCCAGGCGCTAACGGCTACGGGCTGGGCGCATCTGGGATGCCAGCGGGAAAGTGATCAGCGGCTGGAGGAACGGGACGCGGCCGGCGCGCTGATCTGGATCACTGGCGCGCTGTATCGGATCCGCGCGCAATCGACGTAAAAACGGAGGATATAGGACATGGCCAGTTATCTGGGATCGGCTGCGGTGATTTCATTCGCCGGCACCGCAATCAATACGTACTATCGGAAGGCGAAAAGCGATGAGGCCATCGGCCTGGTGGACAAGTCGGCCGGCGCAGACACACACACCAGCCATCTGGCGGCGCTGCGCGAAACCACTTTCACCGTGGATTTCCTGATGGATGGGATCACCGTCTGGGATGCGCTGGTGCCAGGCACCAGCAGCGCGGCGCTGATTTGGGGGCCGGAGGGATCGGCCAGCGGGAAACCGAAATACACCGCCACGGCCATCGTGAAAAAGCGCACCAAAGATGAGGCATACAATGATCTGGCGCTGGCCACGGTGGAATTCCAGCTGCAAACCGCCTGGGTGCCAACCAGCTACTGATCACACGGAGCATCTGACACATGGCCACATACCTGGGCAATAACGCCTATATCAACTTCAACAGTCAAACGCTATCCACCACATACCGTAAGGCAAAAGCCGATGAGGGGATCGGCCTGGTGGATAAGTCGGCCGGCGCAGACACACACACCAGCCATCTGGCGGCGCTGAAGGAAACCACGTATACCGTGGATTTCCTGGTGGATGGCGTGACGGTGTGGAATGCGCTGACGCCAGGCACCAGCGCCACGCTGGAATGGGGGCCGGAGGGCAACACGGCCGCCAGCGGGAAACCGAAATACACCGCCACGGCCATCGTGAAAAAGCGCACGCGGGATGCCAGCTTTAACGATATCAATACCGCCACGGTGGAATTCCAGCTGCAGGCCGCCTGGACGCCGGCCACGTACTAACATGGCCAGCCTATCGCGGGATCAGATCCTGGCGCTGGCCAGCGCGCCAGCGGTGCAGCCGGTGGACATTCCAGAGCTGGGCGGGCAGGTGTGGATCCGGCCGCTAACGGTGGCGCAGGTAATGGAATTGTCCAGGGCCGGCGCCACCACGGATGCAGAGGCACTGCCACGCATGATCGTGTGGATGGTATGTGATGAGGCCGGCGCGCGGCTATTCACGGATGCAGATCTGCCGGCGCTGGGTGATCTGCCAGTATCGCTGGCCGGCCGGATCATGCAGGCCATCCAGCGGATCGGCGCAATGGACGCGGATACGGGAAAAGCTGGCGGCGCCGGCTGATAGAGGATCCGGCGCTGCGATATCAATACCGCCTGGCAGAGCGGCTGGGCGTGGATGTGGACGATATCGCAGCCTGGCCGTGGGAAAAATTCCGGCGCTGGATGCTGGCTGATGAGGTGGCATACATGGCGGATCGGATCCGCGGCACAACGGCCGGCGCCGAAATGGCAGAGGCAGACGTATACGGGATCATTGCGGCAGAGCAGGCCGCGCGCAACTGGGGCGGATTGGAGGCCAGAGAATGAGCAGCGAAATAGCCAGCCTATATGCCAGCATTGGCGCAGACACCAATCCGCTGGAGCGCGCGCTGGGAAAAGCGCACGGGCTGCTATCCGGCCTGGGATCCAGCATGGGCGGGGCGATATCCACGGCCGTGGGGATCGGGATCGCGCAGCTGGCTGGCGGCGCAGTCAAGCTGGCCGGAGGCGCGATATCCGGCGCCATCGGCCAGGCCAGCACATTTGAGCAGACGCTGGCCATGCTGGGCGCCGTTACCGGCGCCACCAGCGGCCAGCTGGGCCGGCTATCGGATATGGCCATCCAGCTGGGTGCAGACACCACGTTACCAGGCACCAGCGCGGTGCAGGCCGCGCAGGGGATGATGGAGCTGGCGAAAGCCGGCCTATCCGTGGATGCCAGTATCGCGGCCGCGCGCGGCACAATTCAGCTGGCCAGGGCCGCCAACATATCAGAGGCGGAGGCGGCCACCATTGCGGCTAACGCGCTTAACGCATACGGGCTGCAGGGAAACCAGGCCGGCATGGTATCGGATCTGCTGGCGGCCAGTGCCAATGCCAGCAGCGGATCCATCCAGGATATGGCATTTGCGCTGCGCATGTCCAGCGCGGTGGCGGCTACCGCTGGCGTATCAATTCAGGATACCGTGACTGCTATCAGCCTGCTGGCCAATGCCGGCCTGCAGGGATCGGACGCCGGCACCAGCCTAAAAACCATGCTGATCAGCCTGCAGGCGCCATCCAAAGACGCGGCCGGAGTGCTGAAAACGCTGGGGATCCAGATCTACGACAATAAAGGCCAGATGAATTCTCTGCCATCCATCCTGGCGCAGCTGGGCGGCGCCACTGGCAAGCTGACGCAAGAGCAGCGCGCGCAGGCGCTGCAGACGATATTTGGCACGGATGCAATCCGCGCGGCCAATATCCTGCTGAAAGCCGGCACGGCCGGATTCACTGAAATGAGCGGGGCGGTAAACAAAAGCGGGGCCGCGGCGGATCTGGCCAGCGCGCAGAATGCCGGCATGGCCGGCGCAATGGACGCGCTGAAATCGACGGTGGAAACGCTGGGGCTGACGTTTGCCAAACCGCTGCTGGAGCCACTAACCAGGGCGCTGCGCCAATTCACGGATTGGATTGGCGGAGCGGATGCGCAGGCCAGCATAACGCAATTCGGCACGCTGGTGGGCAATACGCTGGCGGAGGTGGTGGGCTGGGTGATCACAAACTGGCCGATGATCCGGCAGACGGTGGGCGATGTGTTCGCAGCGGTGCGCAGCGTGTGGGATGGCGTGCTGGCGCCGGCCATCGCCGGCATTGTCGGCGCATTCCAGCAGGCCGTGCTATGGGTGCAATTCAACTGGCCGCGGATCCAGGGCCAGATCCAGAGCGGGGCCAGTGAGGTGGAGCGCATATACAACGCGGTACTAAAGCCGGCCGTGGATTTCGCCGTGGGTCTATTCCGCCAGGTGGTGGCCTGGGTGCAGGATAACTGGCCGCTGATCCAGCAGACGGTGGCCACGGTGGTGGAAAAGGTGCAGGAGGTGTGGAAACGGTATGTGGAGCCAATGCTACCCATCGCAGCCGAGATTTTCGGAGGGATCCGGCAGACCATAGAAAGTGTGATTAACATCGTGCTAGGCATAATCCGCACCGTGATGCAGGCCATTAACGGTGATTGGGCCGGCGCCTGGGAAACCATCCAGGGCATTGGGCGGGATGCGTGGAATGCTATCCTGGGCATTGTGCGCACGGCTAAGGCCACGCTAGAGGGGCTGATTCAGACGCTGGGGAAGGCCATAGAAGATACCTGGCAGAATCTGCTGCGCACGATCACCGGCCTGGGCGCGCAGATCTGGCGCAGCATTGTGCTGGCCTGGGAAAGTATCGTATCCAGTCTGAATGAAAAGCTGCAACGGATCAAAGAGGATGTAGATACCGCGTGGCGCAATCTGGTGGCGGCCATTACCGGCTGGGCCAGCAGCGTGTGGCAGGCGGCCAAACGGATCTGGGATCAATTGTGGGCGGATGGGCCGGAGGGGCTACCTGGCCGGTTTCTGGCGCTGGGCCGCCAGCTAATCGATGGCCTGGTAAATGGGATCCGCAACGGCGCAGAAGCGGCATTTGGGGCCATGCGCTGGCTGGTGCAGGGCATTATCACGGTGGCCAATAACAATTTCGGGATCCAATCGCCATCCAAAGTTTTTCGGCAGATGGGCGCATACATGATGGCCGGCCTGGCGGATGGAATCAATGGCGGGGCCGGCATGGCGGCCGCGGCTATGACGCGCGCCACGGATCGGCTGGCGGCGCCGCCACCGGCCTGGGCGCCAGCTGGAGCTGGCCAGGGATCGGCCGGCGCTGGATCGGCCGGCCAGGCCACCAGCCGGCAGTACGTGCTAAACGTCCACACCGTAAGCCAGGCGGAGGATCTGCTGGCCGATTTCGCGCTGCTGCAGGCGCTGGGGGGATAAGGTGGCGCAGTCTTATAAATTCGTGATCGGAGGCACCACATACAATCTGGCCAGTGATCTGGGCCTGGTGGTGCAGCAGATGCTGGGCGCCGGCGCGCCACCGGTGGACAATATCGCCAGCCAGTATGCGCTAACCGATGGCGCCTATTTCCAGCGCAGGATCCACCGGCCGCGCACGGTGACGCTGATATGCCAGCTGGCCGGCACCAGCGCGGCCAATCTGGCGGCGCTGCGCGCGGATCTGGTGGAGCTGATGCTGGGCGCCGGCGCATTCACGCTGCGCTATTCTCCAAATTCCGGCACGATCACGGAGCTGGATCTGGCGGTGCGATACGCTGGAGGGCTGGAGGGTGGCCAGGTGCAGGCCAATATCGAGCAGCTGGCCATCCAGCTGCTGGCCGTGGATCCGTTCTGGAATGCCGGCGCCGCAACGCCAGTATCCATTGGCGTGGGTGTGGCGCTGGCGGCTGCGGCCGGATTCATGCGCACCAGCCTGGCCTGGGCCAGCATGACCGGATCCGGCTATCCAACGGCCGCGGCACTGACAAAAGGCAGTATTGCATCCAATATCGCCGGCACGGTGGTGTATATCTGCAGCGGATCCACACTGTACCGCTGGAGCAGCGGCACCTGGAGCAGCTGGGCCGCTAATGCCACGGTGCGCTGCGTGGCATTCCAGCCAAACAACGTGGGCATATACGTGGGCGGTGATTTCACCACAATCAACGGTGTGGCGGTGGCCAGGGTGGCCAAATTCGATGGAACGTCCACATTCGCGGCCATCGGAACGCCGTTTGGCGTAAGCAGCACGCATGCGCTGGATATCGCCAGTGATGGCCAGCCGGTGATCGGCACGGATAGCGGCGCATCTGGCGTGCTGAAATATGACGGGGCCGGAACGTGGGCATACGTGAATGCGGCAGTGGTGCCGCGGCCAGGCGGTGTGGCCTATACGCTGGAATGCACGACGGACGGATATGTATGGATCGGCACCAATGGTGGATGGCTATCCAAAGAGCTGATAGCCAGTGCCAGCAGCAGCGTGCCATCGCCGGCGCCATCGGCCGGCACGATCAATGCAGTGCAGCTGGATGCCAATGGCATGCTATGGGTGGGCGGGAATTTCACATTATCAGGCGTGACGCGCTACCTGGCCGGCTGGACAGGATCGGCCTGGATCATTCCAACGGGTGTAACCACGGAGGTGATGGCGCTGCGCTGCCAGCAGAGCGGGGCCATATACATTGGCTGCACTGGTGACAGTGCAGGCGGATCCTTTCTGGAAATGCAATCCGGCTATGTATGCACGCAGGTGCTGGGCTGGGAAATGCTAACCAGCGCGGTGGTGGCCATCGGATCCAGCTATGCTGGGGATATCCTGGTGGTGGGCAAAAACGGCACCACAACGGCATACACCGCCAGCACGGCCAGCGTGACTGCGGCCGGCAGTGATGGCCATTTCACGCTGGCCATTACATGCACCACGGCCGCCACAATTCGGGAGGTGGCCAATATCACCACGGCCGTGGGCGCCAGCCTGGCGCTGGCCGTGGGCGCTGGGGATGTGATCACGTTTGACACCAGGGCCGGCACGATCACCAGCCAGCTGCAGGGCCGGCTGGTGGGCCAGGTAATAAACAATGTATCGCTGGCCAGCCTGGTGCTGGCGAAGGGCGCCAATACGCTGGCAGTCAAGCTGCAGACGCCGGCCAGTATCACGGCCACCGCGGCCGTGACTGCGGCCGGCCGCTATTACAGTGCGGAGGGGCTGGCCTGATGGCGGACGCCACCTATACGCTACAAATCCGCAATCCGGCCGGCACGCTGGTGGCGGAGCTGGCCAACGTGCTGGATCTGGACGCTGGCCGGAGCATTAACACGCCGGCCGCGCTGCGGGTGCGGCTGGCGCCGGAGGCAATCGCGGCCACAATCCTGGTGCCGGATGCGCGCATGCGGCTGCTGCGCACCGGCACGGATGGGCTGGCGCGCGTGGCGCTGAATTCGGATTTCCTGCTGCGCAGCTGGCGCCAGGGCTACGCTGGCAACGCGCAATTTGTGGAGCTGGCCGGCCAGGGCGCCGCGCAGATCCTGGCGCGCCGGATTGTGGCGTATGCGGCCGGATCGGCGCAGGCAGAAAAGGCGGCCGCGGCTGCGTCCAATATCATGCGCGCGCTGGTGCGGGAGAATCTGGGATCCAGCGCGGCCGCGGATCGGGATCTATCCACCTGGCTGCAGGTGGAGGCGGATGATGGCGTGGGCGCGTCCATTGCCAAATCGGTGGCCTGGCGGCCGCTGGATGGGGCGCTGGCGGATGTGGCAGAGGCCAGCGCGCTGGCCGGCACGCTGCTATATTGGCACATTGCCTGGGCTACCGGCGCTGGCAAGTATGAATTCCAGGTAAAGGCCGGCCAGCCTGGAGCGGATCGCACGGCCAGCGTGCAGCTGGATAGCGCGGCCGGTGATGTGCAGGATGCGCTGCTGCTGCGCGATTACACCGCGCAGATATCGCACGTATACGTGGGCGGCCAGGGCGTGGGCGCCGCGCGCACGGTGGTGGAGGTGGACGCACCAGAGCGGCTGGGATCCAGTCCGTTTGGGCGTGTGGAGGGCTGGGCGGATAGACGCCAATACACCAGCAGCACTGGGATGAGTGATGAGGGCAGAGCGGAGCTATGGGATAAGCGCGCGCGGGTCTTATTTTCCGGCACGGTGAATGCCGGCGCGTGGGAGTATTCGCGGTATTGGGAGTTTGGGGATCGGGTGCGGGTGCTGCACGCCGGCCAGCGGCTAACGTGCATGATCAACAGTGTGCGGATCGGCCTGGCGGGTGGCGCTGAAACGATCACGGCAGATCTGCGGGAGGTGGGCTAAGCATGGCGGAGCGGATGCAGGGCGCGCTGGCGGATCTGCTGCGCGAAATCGGGCGGATGGATCGGCGCCTGGAGGCGCTGCAGGCAGCCGAAACCGCCACCGGTGGTGGTGGCGGCGCTGGCACCGTTACCAGCGTGGCGCTATCACTGCCGGCTATCCTCACGGTATCAGGATCACCCGTGACAACGGCCGGCACGCTAACGGCCGTTCTGGCCACGCAGAGCGCAAACCGCGTATTTGCGGGGCCAACGGGTGGCGGCGCCGCGGCGCCCACATTTCGCGCGCTGGTGGCTGCAGACATTCCGGCGCTGGGCTATGGCTATGGCACCGTTACCAGCGTGGCGCTATCACTGCCGGCTATCCTCACGGTATCAGGATCACCAGTGACAACGGCCGGCACGCTCACGGCCACGCTGGCCACGCAGGCCGCCAATCTGGTATGGGCTGGGCCGACTACT
>Ga0209477_1000801_pt1 | contig 19648 bp, 17 predicted proteins | sample KloWWTupernatant_FD_187180 | JGI IMG/M metagenome (GOLD analysis project Ga0209477, IMG submission 187180) | Active sludge microbial communities from Klosterneuburg, Austria, studying microevolution and ecology of nitrifiers - Klosterneuburg... | ecosystem: Engineered > WWTP > Aerobic digester >... | reverse complement strand
CGAGTTCTACGACACCATCGTCCTGGGCGAAGGCGAGTCGGTCTACATCGATTCCAACATGGGCCACGCCTACGTCGCCGCGGAAGGCTGCGACGAGGCCGTGCTGCTGGGCGTGTGCTCGGCCGCCGACGAGCAGTTGATGGAATCGCTGATGAAACTCCACGGCGACGATGCCCCGGCGCTGGGCACGGTGCGTGCGGTGGAGCCAGCGAATTCGGCGGCGCCGATGACGCGGGGCCGGGGACGCAAGGTGCGTTCCCGCTAGGACGCGGGGCGCCGCACGCCGTGGCCCTGATCTCGCCCGAGCTGATGCGGGTGGTGCGCGCGCAGTACCGCCTGGACTGGCACGGCCATCACGGCGTGGCGCATTGGGCGCGCGTGCGCCGGCACGGCCTCGAGATCGGCACGCTAGTGGGCGCCGACCTGCGCGTGGTCGAGCTGTTCGCGGTGCTGCACGATTCGCGGCGACACAACGAAGGCCGCGATCCGGACCACGGCCAGCGCGCCGCCGACTACGCCCACTGGCTCAACGGCCGCTGCTTCGAACTGGAACCCGCGGCCATGGCCCTGCTGGCGCAGGCCTGCCGCACCCACACCGGCGGCGGCGGCGCCGCGTCCGTCACCGTTCACACCTGCTGGGACGCCGATCGACTCGACCTCGGTCGCGTCGGCATCACGCCGGACCGACGCTACCTCTCGACCCTGCCCGCCCGCGAGTGGCCGCGCATCGACGCCGCGATCGCGTGGTCGTGCGGCCAGGCGCGGCGCAATTTCGGCCTCGGGGGACTGGTCGAGCACATCGAGCTGGGCGCGTCGCAACCGTCCTGACTCGCGCGGCCCAGCGGGCCGACCGACCCAGGACGGGCAAGCCCAAGCGGGTGCAGGACGATCAATCGGCCCTCTGGTACACCCGCGAACTTGCCAATTCTCGACGTGAATGAATATCATCCACGCCGTGAAGACCCTACGCCGCCTGGTGGATGATGCGCTCGCCGCGCGGCTGCGGGTGATGCCGGCCGTGGTGCTTACCGGTGCGCGGCAAACCGGGAAGAGCACCCTGGTCGAGAAGCTCGTTCCGGGCGAACGGCGCTATCGCTCGCTCGACGACTTCGACGTGCGCGACGCGGCTCGTCGCGACCCCGATGCCCTGCTCGGAGGCGACGATCCGCTCACGATCGACGAGGTCCAGCGAGAGCCGGGCCTGCTGACCGCCGTGAAGCGTTCCATAGACCGCGACCGCCGACCCGGGCGCTTCCTGCTGACCGGCTCGGCGAACCTGCTCCTGATGCGGCAGGTGTCGGAGTCGCTGGCCGGCCGCGCGAGCTACCTCACGCTCTGGCCCATGACCCGGCGCGAGCTGCTCGGGCACGCCCGTGCGGGGCGCTGGAACGAGCTGCTGGCCGCGCCCGATGCGCAATGGCGCGACCTGCTGGCAACGGGGGACGACCCGGAGGAGGACTGGCAGGCGCTCGCGCTGCGCGGGGGCTTTCCCACGCCGGCGCTGGAGCTCAAGACGCCAGCCGACCGCGCCATCTGGTTCGACGGCTACGTGCGTACCTATCTCGAACGCGACCTGCAGGACCTCGCCTCGATCAGCGCGCTGCCCGACTTCCGCCGCCTGATGCAGGCCGCCTGCCTTCGGTTGGGGCAACTCCTCAACCAGACCGAGCTGGGCCGCGACGTCGGCCTGCCGCAACCGACGGTCCATCGCTGGCTCAACCTGCTGGAAACCTCGTACCTGCTCGTACGCCTGCCGGCGTACGCCGTGAACCGCACCAAGCGGCTGGTCAAGTCGCCCAAGCTGTTCTGGGGCGACACCGGCGTGGCGTTGCACCTCGGCGCCACGGCGCCCGCGGGCGCACACCTCGAGAACCTGGTGCTGCACGATCTCTGTGCCTGGCGCGATGCGCGCGTGGACCGCGTGGAACTCGCCTACTGGCGCACCACCATCGGCGAGGAAGTGGACTTCGTCATCGAGGCGGGCGGCAAGCTCCTGCCCATCGAGGTGAAAGCGACTTCGAAGCCGCGGCTCGCGGACTGCGCGCACCTGCGCACCTTCCGGCAGGAGTACGGGCGCAAGTCGCGCGCCGGGCTCCTTCTGCACACGGGGCGCACGGTCGAATGGCTCGCGCCAGACGTGCTGGCAGTGCCCTGGTGGAGGGTGCTGTAAGGCGCGGGGATCCAAGTCATTGGACGGATGCGGACGTCGCGCTATTTCCCAATGCAGAACTCGCCGAAGATCCGGCCCAGCAGGTCATCCGCCGTGGTCTGGCCGGTGATCTCGCCCAGGGCCTGGTGAGCGAGGCGCAGTTCCTCGGCCAGCAGCTCGCCGGCTCGTTGCGCGTCCAGCGCTTCGGCGCCGAGGGCGAGGTGTGCGGCGGCGCGTTCGAGCGCGGCGACCTGGCGGGCGCGGGCGCTGAAGGTGCCTTCGGTGCCGGCGCCGGCGCGGCGGGCGAGTTCGTGGCGCAGGGCGTCGAGGCCGGCGCCGGTGAGGGCGGAAACCTGCAGGGACGTCGCGGTGCCGATGTCCTGCGCTGTAGGAGCGGCTTCAGCCGCGACCGGCGAAGCGGCGGTCGCGGCTGAAGCCGCTCCTACAGGGGGTGTTCGGGGTGCTGCGCTGCGAACTGGCGCGAGGTCGCACTTGGTCTCGATCCATACGCGCGGCAGCGCGGGCGGGCACTCGCTGGCGAGCGCGGCGCGGTCGCGGGCTTGCCGGTCCGGGGCGAGGCTGGCGTCGATGACCAGGAGCGCGAGGTCCGCGCGCGCCACTTCGGCGCGTGCGCGTCGCATGCCCTCGGCTTCGATCGCATCGCCGGTGTCGCGCAGGCCGGCGGTGTCGGCCAGGGTCAGCTCGACGCCGGCCACGCGCACGGTTTCGCGCAGCACGTCGCGGGTGGTGCCGGGGATCGCGGTGACGATGGCGCGGTCGCTGCCGGCGAGCGCGTTGAGCAGGCTCGACTTGCCGGCGTTGGGCGCGCCCAGGATCACGACATGGAGTCCATCGCGCAGGCGCTGGCCTTGGCGTGCCTCGTGCAACAGTGCGTCGAGCGCGGCGCGCACGCCGTCGAGTTCCTCGCGCAGGCGGGCGTCGGCGAGGAAGTCGATCTCCTCCTCGGGGAAATCGATCGCGGCTTCGACCCAGATCCGGACCCGCGTGATCGCCTCGTCCAGCGCCACGACGCGCGCGCTGAACACGCCTTCCATCGAGCGCAACGCGGCGCGCGCCTGCGCGATCGAGCCGCTGGCGATGAGGTCCGCCACCGCCTCGGCCTGGGCCAGGTCGAGCTTGCCGTTGAGGAAGGCGCGCTCGGTGAACTCGCCGGCACGGGCGTGCCGCGCGCCGAGTTCGATGCAGCGCTCGAGCAGCGCGGCGAGCACCACGGGACTGCCGTGGCCGTGCAGTTCGAGCACGTCCTCGCCGGTGTAGGAGGCGGGCGCGCGGAAATACAGCACCAGGCCGCGATCGATGGCGACGCCGGCGCGGTCGCGCAGGGCGGCGAAGACGGCGTGGCGGGGTCGCGGCTTGCGTCCCAGCAGTCCGCGCGCGATCGCGGCAGCGCGCGGTCCGGACACGCGCACCACGCCGATGCCGCCCGAGCCGGCGGCGCTGGCGATGGCGGCGATGGTGTCGCGGTCGGCGGGCACGCGCGCAGTCTACGCGCGCGCCGGGCTCAGGCCTTGCTGGCCCCGCCCTCGACGCGCCGCATGATGAACCACTGCTGCAGCAGGCCCAGCAGGCCGTTGACGGTCCAGTACAGCACCAGGCCCGCGGGGAAGAACGCGAACATCACCGCGAACACCACCGGCATCGCCTGCATGATCTTCTGCTGGGTCGGGTCCATGCCGGTCATGGGCGAGAGCCGTTGCGCCGCGACCATGGTGATGCCGTTGAGGATCGGCAGGACGAAGAACGGATCCTTGGCCGAGAGGTTGTCGATCCACAGGATGAACGGCGCCTGGCGCAGCTCCACGCTCTCGAGCAGCACCCAGTACAGCGCGATGAAGACCGGGATCTGGACCAGGATGGGCAGGCAGCCGCCCATCGGGTTGATCTTCTCCTTCTGGTACAGCTCCATCATCGCCTGGTTGTACTTCTGCTTGTCGTCGCCGTAGCGCTCCTTGAGCGCGGCCAGGCGCGGCTGCAACTTGCGCATCTTGGCCATCGAGCGGTACTGCGCCTCGGACAGCGGATAGAGCAGGAGCTTGACCAGCAGCGTGGTGAACACGATCGCCCAGCCCCAGTTGCCGAGCAGGCGGTACAGCGGGTGCAGCACGTAGTGGAACAGCGGCTCGGCGATGAAGGTGACGAGGCCGTAGTCGATGGTGCGTTCGAGGCCCGGCGCGATGGCCGCCATCTTTTCCTGCAGCTTGGGGCCGACGAACAGCCGCGCCTCGAAGTTGGCGCTGGCGCCGGGCGCGATGCCCTGCGCCGGCGAGACCTGGCGGATCAGGAAGCGCGGCGCGCCGGCGCCTTCGGCCACGACCTGGGTCGCGAAGGCGGTGCGCTCCGCTGCTGGCGGGATCCACGCGGCAAAGAAATAATGCTGCAGCATCGCGCTCCAGCCGCCGGTGATCTCGCGCTGGAGGGCGTTCTCGGCGAAGTCGTCGAAGGCAAGCTTCTCGAAGCGCTCCTCGGGGCTGTACCAGGCCGCGCCGACGAAGCTGTAGGCCTCGGGATTGGTGAACGAGGCGCCGCCCGAGATCACCGGCGGCGCGACCCGCTGCAACTGCCGATAGGCGCTGCCGCTCCACGCCGTGGCGCCGCTGTTGGCGACGGTGTCGCGCACTTCGACCAGGTAGCTGCCGCGCGCGAAGCGATAGGTCTTGGTCACGGCCAGCCCGCGACCGTCGGTCCAGGTCAGCGGGACCTCGAGGCTGTCGCTGCCCGCGGCGAGCTCGTAGCGGTCGGCGGCGGCGAGGTAGTTCGCGCGATGGTCGGGCGCGCTGCCGCTGCTGGCGACCAGTCCCGACTGGGCGACGAAGAAGCGCTCCGGCGCATCGCTCAGCAGGCGCACGCGGCCGGGTTGCTTGACCTCGCGCGCGAACTCCCGCAGTTCGGCATCGACCAGGGTGCCGCCGCGCGTGTCGATGACCACGCGCAGCAGGTCGGTGGTCACGGTGACCACGCTGCCACGCGCCGCCGTTTCGACGCCCGCGGCTGCCGGAACGGCCGCGCCATCGGCGGCCGGCGTCGCCGGCGCGCTGGGCACGTCGGCTGCGGGCGCGATCGCGGCCGCGGGATCGCCGGCCTCGATCGCGCCGGGCGTGTCCGCGGCAGCGACCGGCGCGCGATTGGCGTAGTCCTGCTGCCAGGCCTGCCAGAGCAGGAACCCGGTGAAGGCGAGGGTGACCAGCAGGAGGGCGCGAAGATTCGGCATTTGGCAGGCGGGCGTCGCGACCGGCGCGCGGATCGCGCGCACGGGTTCGCTCAGGGCTGGGAGTCGGGCTCGACCGGGGCGGGTCGCGATGAGGGCGCCATTGTGCCGGCGGTGCCGGTCGGGTTCAACGCGGCGATGCGCGCGTACAGGCGCGCGAGGTCGGCGCGCAGCGCCGCGACCTCGGCGGCAACCGCCGCCGGCTTGGCCATCACGACCAGATCCCAACCGGCGAGGCTGGCGCGCTGCAGGCGGAACAACTCGCGCGCGAGGCGCCGCAAGCGGTTGCGCGCCACCGCCCGGGTCGAGACCTTGCGCGACACGGCCAGGCCGATGCGCGCGTTGCCGTCGGCACGCCGCAGGGCCTGCACGCGGAACCAGGCCGATTGCTGGCGCACGGGCGAAGCGAAGACCGCGGCGAAATCAGCCGCCGCGAGCAATCGAGCCGTGCGTGGAAAGTCGTTCCGGGCAGTCAACACGCATGCCTTCGGAACAATAGCCCCCTTGAGTCAAGGGGGCCGCGGCCATGCCGGCGCAGCCGGCGAACCGCGGGGGGATGTGGGGACACGCAATGCGTAATTCGAGCGCGCTTCGCGCGCCCGAATTACGGCACCAGCTTCTTGCGACCCTTGGCGCGGCGAGCCGACAGCACCTTGCGACCGTCGGCGGTCTGCATGCGCGCGCGGAAGCCGTGGGTACGGGCCTTCTTGAGCTTGCCCGGTTGGAATGTGCGCTTCATGGCGGCAACTCGTTGGAGGTGTTGGGAAAATGGGTCGGCGAGGATAGGGCGTGGGGGGCATGGCGTCAAGCAACGGGCGGTGTCGGGCCCGCTGCGGTCGGCGTCCGGTGGTTGGCGGCGGGGCCCTGTTAGACTCCCCGGTCCCCACTGCGCGCAGTCCCGCTTGCGCTGCGAAGTCCCATGAGCAAGTTGTGGCAGCGCTGCCTCGAGCGCCTGGAATCCGAGCTCGGGGTGGAAGACATCCACGCCTGGCTCAAGCCCCTGCAGGCGGTCGAGCAGTCCGGGCAGTTGCGCCTGCTGGCGCCCAATTCCTTCGTCCTCGATTCGGTGCGGGAGCGCTTCCTGGCCGGGATCGAGGCCGTCGCGCGACAACTCGAACCGGGCCTCGCCGGCGTGCGCCTGGAGGTCGGTTCGCTGGCCGCGCCGCCGCCGCGCACGCCGCGGCGCGAGGGCCATGCCACCGCGGTGCCGGAGTGGTTCGAGAGCAACCTCGACCCGCACTACACCTTCGAGCACTTCGTCGAGGGCAAGTCCAACGAACTCGGAAAGGCCGCCGCGCTGCAGGTCGCGATGAACCCGGGACGCACCTACAACCCGCTGCTGCTTTACGGCGGCACCGGCCTGGGCAAGACCCATCTCATGCACGCGGCCGGCAACCTGATGCGCCAGCACAATCCCGGCGTGAAGGTGCTGTACCAGCGCAGCGAGCAGTTCTTCAGCGCGATGGTCAAGGCGCTGTCGAACAAGACCGCGGGCAGCCGCGCGATCGACGAGTTCAAGCACCGCTACCGCTCGGTCGACGCGCTGCTGCTCGACGACATCCAGTTCTTCGCCGGCAAGGACCGCACGCAGGAGGAGTTCTTCCACACCTTCAACGCGTTGTTCGAGGGCAAGCAGCAGATCATCCTGACCTGCGACCGCTATCCCAAGGAAGTGGAGAACCTCGAGCCGCGGCTGACCTCGCGCCTGGGCTGGGGCCTGTCGGTGGCGATCGAGCCGCCGGACTTCGAGACCCGCGCCGCGATCCTGCTCTCGAAGGCCGAAGCCAAGGGCATGGTCCTGCCCGACGAGGTCGCGTTCCTGGTCGCGCGGCGCATGCGCTCGAACGTGCGCGACCTCGAAGGCGCGCTCAACACCCTGGCCGCGCGCGCGACCTTCACCGGGCGCGGCATCACGCCGGAATTCGCCCAGGAAACGCTGCGCGACCTGCTGCTGGTGCAGGAGCGCGCGATCAGCCTGCCCAACATCCTCAAGGTCGTTTCGGACTACTACCAGTTGCGCCAGGTCGACCTGCTGTCGAAGCGGCGCACGCGTTCGGTGGCGCGACCGCGCCAGGTCGCGATGGCGATGGCCAAGGAACTCACCGAGCACAGCCTGCCGGAGATCGGCGACTTCTTCGGCGGCCGCGACCACACCACGGTGCTGCATGCCTGCCGGGTCATCGTCGACCTGCGCGGCAGCGACGGCCGGATCCGCGAAGACTGGGAGAAACTGCTGCGCCTGTTGACGGGCTGAGGACAGTCTGTGGATAACTCATGGTGGTTGAGTTATCCACAACCCATGCACAGCCCCCAGACGGGGCCATCCACAGCATGTTGTGTGCCCTCAAAGCCACGGCCCGCACCGCTTGGGAGCCCGCCCATTGCAGTTTTCCCCAGCGCTCATCACTATCAACATCTTCTATAACAAGTACCTGATGATAGGGGTCGCACCGCATGCGTTTCAGCGTCCAGCGCGAAGTCCTGCTCAAGCCATTGAGCCAGGTCGTGGGGGTGGTCGAGCGGCGCCAGACGCTGCCGGTGCTGGCCAACCTGCTGGTCTCGGTGAGCGCCGAAGGCGTGTCGTTCACCGGCACCGACCTCGAGGTGGAGATGGTCGCGCGCATGGCCGCGGACCAGCTCGACCCGGGTGAGATCACGATCCCGGCGCGCAAGCTCTTCGACATCTGCCGCGCCCTGCCCGACGGGATCAAGATCGACTTCAAGCAGAACGGCGAGCGCGTGACCATGAGCGCCGGGCGCAGCCGCTACACGCTGTCGACCCTGCCCGCGGCCGAGTTCCCGCAGGTCGACAACATCGACCTGCTCGAGCGCGTCACCCTGCCCGAGGCCACGCTCAAGGAACTGATCGACCGCACCGCCTTCGCGATGGCGCACCAGGACGTGCGTTACTACCTCAACGGCACCCTGCTGGACCTGCGCGAACAGGCCCTGCGCTGCGTCGCCACCGATGGCCATCGCCTGGCCCTGTGCGAGACCGGGATCGAGCTCAACGCCAAGGCGCGCCGCCAGATCATCATCCCGCGCAAGGGCGTCCTGGAGCTGCAGCGCCTGCTCGATGCCGGCGATGGCACGGTCGAGATCGAATTCGGGCGCAACCACCTGCGCGTGCGCCGCAGCGATTTCGTCTTCACCACCAAGCTCATCGATGGCCGCTTCCCCGACTACGAGGCCGTGATCCCGATCGGCGCGGACAAGATCCTGACGGTGGCCCGCGAGGACCTGCGCGCGGCGCTGCAGCGCGCCTCGATCCTCTCCAACGAGAAGTACCGCGGGGTCAAGATGGAACTGGCGCCGGGGCGCCTGCACATCGTCGCGCACAACCCCGAGCAGGAAGAGGCGGTGGAGGAGCTCGAGGTCGCCACCCATGTCGACGGCCTCGCGGTGGGTTTCAACGTCAACTACCTGCTGGATGCCTTGAGCGCCCTGCGCGGCACCGAGGTCATGCTGTGCCTGCGCGACGGCAACTCGAGCTGCCTGATCCGGGACGCCGACAACGAGCGCTCGCGGCACGTCATCATGCCGCTGCGGCTCTGACCGGCGCGGGGCGCCGCCCCGGTGTGGGTCCACACCCTCCGCGTCACCGACCTTCGGCGCTTCGATAGCGCCGAAGTCGTTTTTGGGCCCGGCCTGAACCTGCTGCTGGGACCCAACGGGGCCGGCAAGACCACGCTGCTCGAAGCCCTGTTCCTGCTCTCGTACGGGCGCTCGTTCCGACGCGGCAGCCGCGACAGCCTGTTGCGCATGGGTGCCGAGCGCTACACGGTGCATGCGCGCCTGCAGCGGGCCGACGGGTCCAGCACCCGGGTCGGGCTCGAACGGCATGGCAATCGCTGGACGGCCCGGGCCGACGAGCAGGACCTGGCGCGCCTGAGCGACCTCTACGCGCGCTGCGCGGTCTGTTGCTTCGAGCCGGGCTCGCATGAGCTGATCGGGGGCGGCGGGGAAGGGCGACGGGCCTTTCTCGACTGGGGCGTGTTTCACGTGGAACCCGGCTTCCTGCCCTTGTGGCGGCGCTGCCAGCGGGCCCTGGAACAGCGCGGCGCGCTGCTGCGGACCGCGGCCAGTCCGGCCGAGTTCGCGCCCTGGCACGAGGAACTGGGCCGCAGCGGCGAAGCCGTGGACAGCCTGCGCCGCCACTACGTGGCCCTGCTGCGGCCCCGCATCGAGGCCGCCGCGGCGTTCCTGCTGCCCGAGTTGGGCCCCGCGACGCTCGCCTACCAGGCCGGTTGGGACGACCCCACGCCCGGCGCCCTTGCCGCCACGCTGGACCGCGAACTCGAACGCGACCGCCGGCGCGGGCTCACCAGCCGCGGGCCGCACCGGGCCGACTGGCAATTGGGCTTCGAGCGCGCGCCACGGCGCGAACACCTCTCGCGGGGCCAGGAAAAGCTCGCCGCGCTGGCCTGCGTGCTGGCGCAGGCCGAGCTGCACCAGGACACGCTGGGGGAGTGGCCCATCGTGGCGCTCGACGACCTGCCCTCGGAACTGGACCATGCGCACCAGGCCCGGGTCCTGGATCGCCTGGCCCGCAGTGGTGCCCAGGTGCTCATCACCGGCACCGAGGCTTCGCCGCCGCTGCGCGACCGCATTCCGGCCGCAGCCTGGTTCCACGTGGAACCAGACGGCGTACGGCACCGTCCCGGCGAAGACCCCGCAGGCACGGGCTAAGCCCCCGTCACTGCTATACTTTTATCTTTGCGCCGTCGCCCCCGCGGGGCGCGCGCCCAGACCGGACGTATGCATGAGCGAAACCTACGATTCCAGTAAAATCAAGGTCTTGAAGGGCCTCGAGGCGGTACGCAAGCGCCCGGGCATGTACATCGGCGACACCGACGACGGCACCGGCCTGCACCACATGGTGACCGAGGTCGTCGACAACGCCATCGACGAGGCCCTGGCCGGCTGGTGCGACCACGTCATCGTCACCATCCACCCCGATGGCTCGGTCTCGGTCCAGGACAACGGCCGCGGCATCCCGGTCGACATCCATCCCGAGGAGCAGCGTTCGGCGGCCGAGGTCATCATGACCGTGCTGCATGCCGGCGGTAAGTTCGACGACAACTCCTACAAGGTCTCCGGCGGCCTCCACGGGGTCGGCGTTTCAGTGGTCAACGCGCTCAGCGCCAGCCTGTGGCTCGACATCTGGCGCGATGGCGCGCACTACCAGCAGGAATACGGGCTCGGCGAGCCGCTCTATCCGCTGCGCAAGCTCGAGGACTCGAGCCGCCGCGGCACCCAGGTGCGCTTCCTGCCCAGCCGCGAGATCTTCACCGACGTCGAATTCCACTACGACATCCTGGCCAAGCGCCTGCGCGAGCTCGCCTTCCTCAACTCCGGCGTCAAGGTCGAGCTGGTCGACGAGCGGGTCGAGGGCAAGCACGACCTCTTCCAGTACGAGGGCGGCATCCGCTCCTTCGTCGAGCACCTGGCGCAGCTGCGCACGCCGCTGCATCCCACGGTCATCAACTTCACCGGCGTCGCCGACAACGTGACCGTCGAGGTCGCGATGCAGTGGACCGACGCCTACGAAGAACGCATGTACTGCTTCACCAACAACATCCCGCAGAAGGACGGCGGCACCCACGTCACCGGCTTCCGCGGCGCGCTCACGCGCGTGCTCGGCGACTACATCGAGCGCGCCGGCCTGCAGCGCACGGCCAAGGTCCAGCTCGCCGGCGACGACATGCGCGAGGGCCTGATCACCGTGCTCTCGGTCAAGGTGCCCGATCCCAAGTTCTCCTCGCAGACCAAGGACAAGCTGGTCTCTTCCGAAGTCAGCGGCGCGGTCGCCGGCGTGATCGGCGACAAGCTCGCGAGTTTCCTCCAGGAGCACCCGAGCGAAGCGCGCGCGATCTGCGAGAAGGTGGTGGAGGCCGCGCGCGCGCGCGAAGCCGCACGCAAGGCGCGCGAGCTGACCCGGCGCAAGGGCGCGCTCGACATCGCCGGCCTGCCGGGCAAGTTGGCCGACTGCCAGGAGAAGGACCCGGCGCTGTCGGAACTGTTCCTGGTCGAGGGCGATTCCGCCGGCGGCTCGGCCAAGCAGGGCCGCAACCGCAAGACCCAGGCGATCCTGCCGCTCAAGGGCAAGATCCTCAATGTCGAGAAGGCGCGCTTCGACAAGATGCTGTCGTCGGCCGAGGTCGGCACGCTCATCACCGCGCTGGGTTGCGGCATCGGCAAGGACGAGTTCGACATCACCAAGCTGCGCTACCACCGCATCATCATCATGACCGACGCCGACGTCGACGGCTCGCACATCCGCACCCTGCTGCTGACCTTCTTCTACCGCCAGATGCCGGAGCTGATCGAGCGCGGCTACGTCTACATCGGCCTGCCGCCGCTGTACAAGGTCAAGCAGGGCAAGACCGAGCTGTACATGAAGGACGACGCGGCGCTCAACGCCTACCTGGTGAGCAACGCGGTCGAGGACGCGGTGCTGGTGCCGGGCAGCGAGCTGCCGCCGATCAGTGGCACGGGGCTCGAGAAGCTGCTGCGCGACTACACCGCGGCGCGCGAGCAGGCGCAGCGCCTCACCGGGCGCTACGACAACGCGGTGCTCAACGCCCTGATCCACCTGCCACCGCTCAAGCCCGCCGACTTCGCCGACGGCGCGCGCCTGGGCGCGTGGGCTTCCCGGCTCGAAACGGCATTGGCCAGCATCGGGCTGGGCCGCGCGCGCTATCGCATCGAGGCCGTGCCGGCCACGGAGGGGCAGGGCGGCGCGCTGCGCATCGTCAAGGCCAACCACGGCCTCGAAAGCACGCAGCTCATGCCGGTGTCCTTCTTCGCCTCGGCCGATTACGCGCCGCTCGCGCTCGCCGCCGCGGCGCTCGACGGCCTGGTCCAGCCGGGCGCGCGCGTCGCGCGCGGCGCCAAGGCGCAGCCGGTGCGCGACTTCGCCGAGGCGCAGGCCTGGCTGCTCGAGGAGGCCAAGCGCGGCCGCACCATCCAGCGCTTCAAGGGCCTGGGCGAGATGAATCCCGACCAGCTGTGGGAGACCACGGTCAACCCCGAGACCCGGCGCCTGCTGCAGGTGCGGGTCGAGGACGCGGTCGCGGCCGACCAGATCTTCTCCACGCTGATGGGCGACGTGGTCGAACCGCGGCGCGAGTTCATCGAGCAGAACGCGCTGCGCGTGTCCAACCTCGATGTGTAGCTGGCTCGATGTGTAGCTGGCTCGATGTGTAGCTGGCCCGATGTGTAGCTGGCCCGATGTGTAGCCGGCTCGACGTGTGATCGCGACGGCGTGCCTGCGGGCGTGCCGCGTTTCCGGATACGCTATCGCTCCGCCGACGCGCGCGGGGGGCGCGCAGGGACTCGTCCATGAAGAAGTCCAGGCTGTACCTGCTGGCCCTGCTCATCGCCGCGGTGGGCCTGGGCGGCTTTTTCTACAAGTGGAAGGTCCTGCGCTTCCCGGTCCAGCCGGTGGCCGAGACCGAGGTCTACGAGCTGCAGGCGCGGGTCGAGTTCCAGCCGCGGCGCGGGCCGAACAAGGTCACGCTGCAGCTGCCCTTCGAACCGCCCGGCTTCGCGATCCTGGGCGAGCGCTTCGTCGCGCGCAATTACGGCATGACCATCGAGCGCGCCAAGGGCGCGCGCGAAGTGCAGTGGGCGATCCGTCGCGCCAGCGGCACCCAGGCGCTCTACTACCGCGCCACCGTCTATCGCGACGAGCATCGCGAGGCCGCCGCGCCCAAGGCGCCGCCGGCGCCCAAGCCCGGCACCTGGGAGGAGCCCTTCGCGACCGCGCGCAGCGCGCTGCTCGAACAGGTCCACGGCGAGTCGGTCGACAGCGCGACCTTCGCCGGGGCGCTGGTGCGGCGTCTCGCCGCCACGCCGCCCTCGCAGGAAGCGCAGTTGCTGCTCGAGGGCCGCGACACCATCGAGCAGCGCGCCGAACTCGCGCTCTCGCTGCTGGCCGACCGGCTCATCGCCGCGCGCCTGGCTTGGGGCCTGCCGCTGGCCGAATCGAGCTCCAGCGTGGCCCTGCGCCCGCTGCTGCAGGTCTTCGACCGCGACACCGGGCAGTGGATCACGATCGCCGACCGCACCGGCAGCATCGGCTGGCCCGACGACACCATGCTGTGGAGCATCGGGCCCAAGCCGGTGCTCGAGGTCGACAACAACCCGCGCGCGCTGGTCGAGTTCAGCGTGCAGAAGAGCCTCGCCGACGCGCTCGAGACCGCCAAGCAGCGGCTCGAGGCCCAGGACCGCAACTTCATCGCCTACTCGCTGCTCGACCTGCCGCTGCAGGCGCAGGAGGTCTACCGCATCCTGCTGCTGGTGCCGATCGGCGCCTTCATCATGCTGATCCTGCGCAACCTGGTCGGGATCCGGACCTTTGGCACCTTCATGCCGGTGCTGATCGCGCTGGCCTTCAACTGGACCGGCATCGTCGCCGGGTTCGTGCTCTTCGCCACCGTGATCAGCCTCGGCCTGCTGGTGCGCTTCTACATGGAGCGGCTGAAACTGCTGCTGGTGCCGCGCCTGACCGCGGTGCTGATCGTGGTGGTGCTGCTGATGGCGCTGGTGAGCGTGGTCTCGAACAAGCTCGGCTTCGAGGTCGGGCTCAACGTGGCGCTGTTCCCGATGATCATCATGACCATGACCATCGAGCGCGTGAGCGTGTCGTGGGAGGAGCGCGGGCCCGGCTACGCGATCCGCATGGCGCTGGGCTCGCTGGTGATCGCGAGCCTCGCCTACCTGGTGATGAAGGAAGCGCACCTGCAACACCTGATCTTCGTCTTCCCGGAACTGCTGCTGGTGCTGTTCGCGCTGACCCTGGTGCTGGGTCGCTACTCCGGCTATCGCCTGACCGAGCTGTTCCGCTTCCGCGCCCTGGCGCGCGAGGGCGAGGGCCCGGCCGCGCCGCCGCCAGCGGCCGCGGCGACGGCGGCCGATGCGCGGCCGGCCGAGCCGAAGCCGGCGGAGTAGGCGCGCCATGCTCGGCCTGATCGGCGTCGCCCGGCGCCTGCGCGAGAAGGGGCTGATGGGAATCGGCCGGCGCAACGCCGACTACGTGCTGATGTACAACCCGCGCAAGTTCTACCCGCGCGTGGACGACAAGCTCATCACCAAGAACCTTGCGCTGGCCGCCGGCCTGCCGGTGCCCGAGCTCTACGCGGTGGTGCGCGAGGAGCACGAGATCGCCGAGCTGCACCAGAAGATCGCCCACCGCGAGCAGTTCGTGGTCAAGCCCGCGCACGGCTCGGGTGGCGACGGCATCCTGGTCATCACCGGGCGCCGCGGCGGCAAGTACCGCCGCTCCAACGGCAGCTTCCTCGACCGCGACGAGTTCGACCACCACCTGTCGAACATGCTCTCGGGCCTGTTCAGCCTCGGCGGCCAGCCCGACCACGTGCTGGTCGAGTACTGCGTGCAGTTCGACCCGATCTTCGACAACGTCAGCTACAAGGGCGTGCCGGACATCCGCATCATCGTGTTCCTGGGTTATCCGGTGATGGGCATGATCCGGCTGCCCACGCGCCTGTCCGACGGCAAGGCCAACCTGCACCAGGGCGCGATCGGGGTCGGCATCGACATTCCCACCGGCACCACCCGGCGCGGCGTGTTCGGCAACGAGCCGGTCAAGGAACACCCCGACACCGAGCACTCGATCGTGGGGCTGAAGATCCCGCGCTGGGACGAGCTGTTGCTGATCGCGGCGCGGGCCTACGAGTTGTCGGGCCTGGGCTACGTCGGCGTCGACATCGTGCTCGACAAGGACAAGGGCCCGCTGATCCTGGAGCTCAACGCGCGCCCCGGGCTCGCGATCCAGATCGCCAACGGCAATGGCCTGCTGAACCGGCTGCAGCGGATCCAGGCGCTCGAGGCCGCCGGCACCCTGGCCAGCGATCCGGAGGCGCGCGTCGCGTACGCCAAGGCCCATTTCGCCACCACCTGAGGCGGTCCGGGCGCGGCACCATTCGTTGCAGCCGCGCCCGCGCGATTCAGGATCGATTGACGCAGCGCAGCGCAGGATCGCGTCGTGCCAGGCCGGGCCGCGCTGCGCTACGCTTGTCGCCCCCCCGCGCCGCCGGCCTCCCCGCGGCAGACGATCTACACGAGGAATCCCATGGCTACCGCACGTGCCCTGCTGTCGAAGTTCGTCCTGGTGCTGGTGACGGGCGTGTTCGCGCTCGGCGCCGGCGTGGCGGTGGCGCAGAAGAAGGACAACCCGTACCCGAACGCGAAGCGCGAGGATCCGCGCACGGCGATGTCGGAGGCCTCGGCCAAGAAATTCAACGCCTCGCAGGAGGCCATGGACGAGGCCGACTACGCCAAGGCCAAGGAAAACCTGCAGTCGATCCTCGACAACAAGCGCGCGAGCCCCTACGAGCGCGCGATGGCCATGACCTACCTCGCCAACGTGGCGTGGGAGGAGGACGACATGGCCAAGGCGCTGGACTACAACCAGCAGGCGATCGCGCTCGACGCGATGCCCAACGAGGCCCAGTTCAACGCGCTCTACCAGGTCGCGCAGATGTACCTCATGGACGAGAAGTACGCCGAGTCGCTGGCGACCCTCGAGCAGTGGTTCTCCCAGACCGGCAGCGAGACCGCCGACGCCTGGGCCCTCAAGGGCAATGCCCTGTACCGGCTCGACAAGTTCGCCGAGGCCGCGCAGGCGATCGAGCGCGCGAACCAGCTCTCGGCCAAGCCCAACGACGCCTGGAACCAGATGCTGCTGGCCAGCTACATGGAAGGCGAGAACTACGCCGCGGCCGCCACCGCCGCCGAGGGCATCCTGGCCAAGAATCCGCAGGACAAGGACGTGACCCTGACGCTGGCCTCGATCTACAACGAGATGGAACAGAACGACAAGGCGCTGGCGGTGCTCGAGGGCGCGTACCAGAAGGGCCTGCTCAGCGAAGGCAAGGACCTCAAGCAGCTCTACCAGATGTACAACTACCTCGAGCAGCCGGCCAAGGCCGCCGAGGTCATCACCGCCGGGCTCGCCTCCGGCGCGCTCAAGCCCGACCTCGATACCTACCGCGGCCTCGGCGATGCCTACTCCCTGTCCGAGGACTGGCCCAAGGCCGTCGACGCCTACACCAAGGCCGTGCCCTTCGCCCAGGACGGGGAGATGGAGTTCCAGCGCGGGCATATCCTGATCCAGGAGCAGGACCAGTACGCCGAGGGCAAGACCGCGATCCGGGCCGCGCTCGCCAAGGGCGGCCTCAAGCGCGAAGGCGAGGCCTGGATCCTGCTCGGCAACGCCGAGTACGAGACCGGCAACGAGGCCGCGGCGATCGCCGCGTACCAGAAGGCGGCGGCCTTCCCCAAGACCAAGGCCATGGCCGAGTCCTGGCTCAAGAACGTCAAGCGCTGAGCCAGTCCAATGGGACAAGGCGCGTTGCCGGGATTGCGGATCCGGTCGGCCGGCCCGACCGGGCGGCAGCGCGGGCGCAACGTGCTTGTCACGGCGTCAAGGGGTGATGTACCGTCGCGGCCCCGCCGCTATACTGATTTCCTGCGCGAGGGAGCTTTGCCGCGCTGGTGCCGCGCTTCTGCGCGCCGGCCGTCCGGCAGGGATGCTGCCACGTTGGATCCGACATGACGAACGACCCCTATCTAGTCGAAGACGGCCTCAGCTGGCGCAAGATCACGGCGTTGTCGACCGCGATGGTGGTCCACGTCGGCGTGTTCATGTTCATGCTCGCGCCGGTGATGGCGCCGGAAGCGCAGGACAAGGAAGAAGAGACCGTCATCGACGTGGTCTTCCTCGAGCCGCCGCCGCCGCCGCCGCCGCCGCCGCCGCCGCCGCCCGAGCCGCCGAAAATCATCAAGAAGGTCGAGAAGCGCCCGGATCCGGCCCCGCCGCCGCCCGAGCCCGAGCCGCCGGTGGTGTTCGACGAGCCGCTGGCGATGTCCGAGCCGGCGCCGCCGCCCGCGCCGCCCGCGCCGCCTTCGCCGCCGGTGTCCGACACCGGTGCCACGGAAGACCCGAGTTACCGCAAGCTTTACCAGCCCAAGTACCCGCCCGCCGCGGTGCGGCGCCGGCTCGAGGGCGAAGTGATGTTGCGCGTGCTGGTGGGCGTCGACGGTTCGCCGCTCAAGATTTCGATCGACCGGTCCAGCCGCCACCGCGAACTGGACCAGGCCGCGATGCAGGCGGTGAAGCGTTGGAAGTTCAACCCCGAGGTCAAGAACGGTCGCCCCGTCGAGGGCTGGGTCTTGGTCCCGATTTCATTCAAGCTCACTGAAGGGTAATGCCATGCAGCAAGACGCGACTTCCCAGCCCGTGGATCCGGCCAGCACTGCTGCACCGGCGAGCGATCCGGCTGCCACGGCAGCTCCCGCACCCGATACCTTCGCCGCCACCCCCGCCCCGATGGCGACCCCGGCCGATCCGGCGGCCGACGCCGGCATGGCGCCGGGCGCGGTCGACTCCGATGCCGCGGCGCTGCAGCAGATGGGCTTCGACCACCTGCTGGGCAACCTCGACTTCGTCGGCTGGACCGTGCTGATCACCCTGGTGGTGATGTCGCTCGGCAGCTGGTTCTACATCGTGGTCAACGCGATCCGGAACCTGTCGATCACCGGCAAGATGGAGCGCGTGATCCGCACCTTCTGGGATACCCCGTCGGCCGCCGACGCGGTGCGCTTCATGGAAGACCAGACCAAGAGCGAGCCGTTCTCCAAGATCGCGCTCGACTGCGCCTCGGCTGCCGCGCACCACCAGCGCAACGAGGGTTCGCGCCTGGTCGAGGCGCTCAACCGCTCGGAGTTCATCGATCGCGCGCTGCGCCAGGCCGTGACCCGCGAGAGCTCGCGCCTGGAGACCGGCCTGACGCTGCTGGCCACGGTCGGTTCCTCGGCGCCCTTCGTCGGCCTGCTCGGCACGGTGTGGGGCATCTACCACGCCCTGATCCGCATCGGCGCGTCCGGCCAGGCCTCGATCGACGTGGTCGCCGGCCCGGTCGGCGAGGCGCTGATCATGACCGCGCTGGGCCTGTTCGTCGCCATCCCGGCGGTGCTCGCGTACAACTTCTTCGTGCGCAGCAACCGCAAGATCAACGCCCGCTTCGACGAGTTCGCGCACGACCTGCACGACTTCTTCGCCACCGGCGCGCGGGTCGAGGGCGCCGCGCCCAAGGCGCGCAAGTAAGCACCGGCCGACGGAGTCGCAGCCATGTCCATGTCGGGTCCCAGCGGCGAACAGGGCGGCGTGATGGCCGAAATCAACGTCACGCCGCTGGTCGACGTGATGCTGGTGCTGCTCATCATCTTCATGATCACGGCGCCCCTGATGGCCCACAAGATCCAGGTCGACCTGCCGATCGCGGTGGCCAAGCCGAACGAGGAGCCGCCGGGCACGATCACGCTGGCGCTCAAGTCGACCGGCGAGACCTACTGGAACGACGAGCCGATCGTGCGCTCGGCCATCGACACCCAGCTGCGCATCCAGGCCCGGCGCACGCCGCAGCCGACGCTGCAGATCCGGGCGGACCTCGATACCGAGTACAAGGAAGTGGCCACGCTGATGGCCTCGGCCAAGAACGCCGGCATGAAGAAGGTCGGCCTGATCACCACGCCGCAAGGCAGCTGAGGGCGGCGGAGCAAGCGCATGGCATTCACCCAGAAACAGGCCGGCCCGATGGCCGACATCAACGTCACGCCGCTGGTCGACGTGATGCTGGTGCTGCTCATCATCTTCATGATCACCGCGCCGATCCTCGCCCACCAGGTCCAGATCGACCTGCCGCAGAAGACCACCGCGCCGCCGACCCAGATCGACCCGCCGCCGCCGATCGCCCTGCGCATCCGCGCCACCGGCGAGCTGTACTGGAACGACCAGCCGATGATCCGCGCCGCGCTCGGCCCGCAGCTGCGCCTGGAGGCCGGCAAGGATCCGCAGCCGGAACTGCAGATCGACGCCGAGATGACCACCCGCTACGAAGTGGTGGCCGAGATCCTGGCCACGGCCAAGAACGTCGGCATGACCAAGATCGGCTTCAAGAACATGCCGGGCAGCTGAGCCGCCAGTCGCCATTGCTTTCCACGAACGCCGCCGCGGGCAACCCCGGCGGCGTTTTTCTTGGTTGTTGCCATCCTGGGTGCCTGCGCCTGTCGCCATCCGCGTGCCGGTTCCGGCGCGCGGCACGAAGTGCAGCGTATGCGACGTGGCTTATCGTGCGTAGAGCGCGCTCCTACAGAGCCGGCCTTGCAGGAGCGCGCTCTGCGCGCGATAAGCCAGGTCGCGATTGAAGCCCGTCCTCCTCCATGGCGAGGTATCGGGCGCGCAACTC
>Ga0209477_1000800_pt1 | contig 19654 bp, 19 predicted proteins | sample KloWWTupernatant_FD_187180 | JGI IMG/M metagenome (GOLD analysis project Ga0209477, IMG submission 187180) | Active sludge microbial communities from Klosterneuburg, Austria, studying microevolution and ecology of nitrifiers - Klosterneuburg... | ecosystem: Engineered > WWTP > Aerobic digester >... | reverse complement strand
CGGCTTCTCGGTGGCCGAATCCGGGATCACGATCCCGCCGGCGGACAACTTCTCTTCTTCCATGCGCTTGATGACCACGCGGTCGTACAGCGGCTTGATATTGGACATGGCAACCTCGGTAAATGGTTGATTGAAGTGGAAAAACCCGGCGATTTTAGCAGTCGGGCTGGCCGAGTGCCAAATCGCGGACGAAGAAACCGGGCGAACCCGGATGCCAGCAAGATGGGGCGCCGCCGATGCCTTTCAAGGGCCGCCGCCCACAAACGTTGCCCCGGCCGGCAGGTTCGCCCGGGCGGGCCTGCCGCTACCCTATGCGGATGCCTGTCCTGATCTGCTACTGCACCTGCCCCGACGCCGCCACCGCCGGGCGCATCGCGACCGCGCTGGTGGACGAACGCCTGGCCGCCTGCGTGAACATGCTGCCGGGCGTGCGCTCGGTCTACCGCTGGCAGGGCCAGGTGGAGGCGGCGGACGAGGTGCTGCTGTTGGTCAAGACCACCGCCGAGGCCTACCCTGCGCTGCAGGATCGCGTGCGTGCATTGCACCCGCATGAACTGCCGGAGCTGCTGGCGGTCGAACCCGCCTTCGGGCTGCCCGGGTACCTGTCCTGGGTCACCGACGAAACCCGCCGCAAGGATTGAGCGCATGCCGTTGTCCACCTTCCGCCGCCGGCTGGCCGGCTTCCTGCTGGTGCTGGCGTTGCCCGCCAGCGCAGTCGCCCAGCAGGTCGACCTGCCGCCGGTCGACGAGGTATTCGTGCTGTCCGCGCAGGCCACCGCGCCGGACCGCATCGAGGTCCGCTGGCGGATCGCCGAAGGCTACTACCTGTACCGGCACCGCACCTCGGTCAAGGCCGACGCCGCCTTCGCCGGCGCCAGCCTGTCCCTGCCAAAGGGCAAGGCCTACCGCGACGAGTTCTTCGGCGATGTCGAAACCTACCGGCAGCAGCTGGTCGGCACCCTCGACGGCACCCCGGCGGGCGCGGCCGCCACCCTGACCGTCAAGTACCAGGGCTGCGCGGATGCCGGCATCTGCTATCCACCGCAGACCCGCACGCTCAAGGTCGCGCTGCCGGTCGCAGCGGATGCCCAGGACGCGGCCGCCGGCGCCGGATTCGGCACCCGCAAGGGCGGCCTGTTCGCAGTCGGCAATGCCGATGCCGATGCCGGCGCCACCGACGCCGCGCCGCTGCCGGTGGCGCAGGCCTTCACCACCGAGGTGATTGCCGATGGCGGCAACACCCTGCTGCTGCGGCTGACCCCGGCGCGCGGCTACTACATCTACCGCGACAAGTTGTCGGTGGCGCTGGACGCAGGCACCGGCCTGTCGGCGGGCTTGCCGCCGGTCTCGCGATTGCCGAAGGCGACGCCCTACCGCGACGAGCATTTCGGCAACGTCGCCGTGTACTTCGAGCAGGTCGAGATCGCCGTGCCGGTGACCCGGACGGTGGCCACCGCGGCGAAGGGCACCCTGCTGCTGGGCCTGCAGGGCTGCCAGGATGGCGGCATCTGCTATCCGCCGATGATCCGGCGGCTGGCGGTGTCGCTGCCGGCGGGTACCGTCACCCCGGTTGCGCCGGATGCGCCCGCGCTGGGCGCCGATACCGCACCGGTGGCATCCGCGGCTGCAGCAGCCACCGGCACGGACGCGACCGCAAGCCCCGCTGCGACGGGCACGTTCGCGGCCACCGCCGGCCCCGACCCGGTGCGGACGCCGCCGCCGCAGCGCCAGGCCCATGGCCTGCTCGCTTCCCTGCTGCTGGCGTTGTTCGGCGGCCTGATCCTCAACCTGATGCCGTGCGTACTGCCGGTGCTGTCGCTGAAGGCACTGTCGCTGGCGCAGAGCGGCGAAAGTCGCGAGCGCGCGCGCCGGCATGCACTCGCCTACACCGCCGGCGTGCTCGCCAGCTTCGCCGCGCTGGGCGCGCTGGCGCTGGCGCTGCGCAAGGCCGGGCTGGTGCTGGGCTGGGGCTTCCAGCTGCAGCAGCCGCTGGTGGTTGCGCTGCTGGCCCTGGTGGTGTTCGGCTTCGGCTTGAGCCTGTCGGGGCTCTGGTATGCCAACGTCGCCGTCGGCCAGCGCGCCGGCGCGCTGATGCAGCGGGGCGGCGCCAGCGGCGATTTCTTCACCGGGGTGCTGGCGGTGGTGCTGGCCACCCCCTGCACCGCGCCGTTCATGGGCGCGGCGCTGGCCTATGCGTTCACCGGCCCCACCGCGGGCGGGATGCTGGTGTTCCTGATGCTGGGCCTGGGCCTGGCGTTGCCGTTCCTGCTGATCGGCTTCGTGCCCGCGTTCGCGCGGCTGCTGCCGAAGCCGGGCGCGTGGATGGACACCCTGAAGCAATTGCTGGCGTTCCCGATGTACGCCACCGCGGCCTGGCTGGTGTGGGTGCTGGCCAAGCAGCGCGGTGCCGATGCCGCCGGCCTGTGGCTGGTGGCGGCGATCGCGCTGGCGCTGGCGGCGTGGGCATGGACGCGGGCGCGCAGCGGCGGCGGGCGCGGCTGGCTGGCGCTGGCGCTGGTCGCCGCGGCCGGCGTGTGCTGGCCGCTGTTCGAGCTGCAGCGCCTGCCGAAGCCCGAAACCACGCTTGCCGCGACCAGCAGCGGCATCGCCAGCGTGGCGTTCTCGGAGCAGGCACTGGCCGGCCTGCGCGCGCAGGACCGGGTGGTGTTCGTGAACATGACCGCGGACTGGTGCGTGAGCTGCAAGGCCAACGAGAAGGCCGTGTTCGCCCGCGCCGGCTTCAGCAAAGCGCTGGACGCCGCCAACGCGGTGTACATGGTCGGCGACTACACCGATGTCGATCCCGCGATCACCGCCTACCTGCAACGCTACAAGGCGGTCGGCGTGCCGCTGTACGTGGTGTACCCGCGCGGCGGCGGCGAGGGCCGGATCCTGCCGGTCATCCTCACCCCGGGCCTGGTCGACGCCGCGCTGGCGCAGGCCGCGGGTCGCTGATGGCGGGCGGCGAGCCCTCCAGCCGCGGCATCCTGGTGGTCGCCCTGCTGGCCGCGGTCGCCGGCGCGGCCGCCAGCCTGTGGTTCGAACCCACCCTCGCGCGGCGGCTGGCCGGGACCGAGGCCGGCCAGCGGGTGCTTGGTGCGGTCCTGGACGCCAAGGCACCCGCCGTCCCGGTTGGGGTGATCGTCGCCAAACGTGGGGACATCGTGCCGGCAATGACGCTGGCATCAGTGGACGGGGCCAGCACCCGGATTCCGCAGGCCTGGGCCGGGAAGCCCACCCTGGTCAACCTGTGGGCCAGCTGGTGCGCCCCCTGCCTGGCGGAAATGCCGGAACTCCAGGCATTCGCCGGCGAACAGGGGCCCAACGGCGTGCAAGTGGTCGGCATCGCACTGGATGAGCCCGGCCCCGCCCGAGCCATGCTGGCGCGCGTCGGCGTGGCATATCCCAACCTGGTCGATGCCCCCGGCCCCGCCGATGCCGGCGTGCGACTGGGCAATCCGGCCGGGGTGCTGCCCTATTCGGTGCTGGTCTCGGCCGGGGGGCGCGTGCTGAAGACCAGGATCGGGCCTTTTGAAGATCGGCAAGACATCGCAGCCTGGGCACAGCCCTGAGCGTGCGAAAAGGGGCCAGAGTGAAGTTTTGCGTCGATACGGGCCGATAGCCGAAGCAACTGGACGCAAAATTCACTCTGGCCCCTTTTCGCATGCCCGCCGGCCCCTCAGGGCTGCGCGATATGCATCGGGCGTTTAGAGCCGCAACTCAAACAAGCGATTAAAATTCCGTTATCCGGCAAAAGTTCGTCGAACTGGACAGCATCCACGGCGTGCGCGACACTGCGCGCCCGTTCCGTCGGCATCCCCATGGCACAGCTGCTGGTCCTGCATGGCCCCAACCTCGACCTGCTCGGCACCCGCGAGCCGGAGGTTTACGGGCGCACCACGCTGGCCGACATCGACGCCGGCCTGGCCGCCCGCGCCAACGCCGCCGGGCATGCGCTCGGCAGCTTCCAGTCCAACGCCGAACACCTGCTGATCGATCGCATCCACGCCGCGCGCGCCGACGGTACCGCCTTCATCCTGATCAACCCGGCGGCCTTCACCCACACCTCGGTGGCCCTGCGCGACGCGCTGGCCGCGGTCGCCATTCCCTTCATCGAAGTCCACCTGTCGAACCCGCACAGCCGCGAACCGTTCCGCCAGCACAGCTATTTCAGCGACAAGGCGGTCGGCGTGGTCTGCGGTTTCGGCGCCGATTCCTACCGCTACGCCCTCGACGCCGCGATCGCGCGGCTCGGCTAGTCCGCACCCCAACCAGCCCCCGCCCGCCCCGCGGGAGGGGGAGCAACCGCGAGAAACCCGCATGGACCTGCGCAAGATCAAGAAGCTGATCGACCTGCTGGAAGAATCCAACCTGGCCGAAATCGAGATCAAGGAAGGCGAGGAATCCGTGCGCCTGGCCCGGATTCCGCGCGGCGGCATGCCGCAGCCCGCACCCGTGGTCCACCACGTCGCCGCGGCCGCGCACGCGCCGGCGCCGGCGATGCCGATGCAGTCCCCGGTCGAGGCCGCCACCGGCGGCGCGCACAAGCCGCTCGGGCACGACCTGCCGGCCGGCCACGTGGTGCGCGCGCCGATGGTCGGCACCTTCTACACGTCGCCGGCGCCGGACAAGCCCGCCTTCGTCAGCATCGGCCAGGCGGTCAAGGCCGGCGAGACGCTGGGCATCATCGAGGCGATGAAGATGTTCAACCCGATCGAAGCCGACGTCTCCGGCACCGTGCTGGCGATCCAGTGCGAGAGCGGGCAGCCGGTCGAGTTCGACCAGCCGCTGTTCGTGATCGGGTGAGCGGGGTGAGCAGGGATTTCGAGCGCCACCGGCGCGAGCCTGCGAACGCCAACCGGCATGCAGGCCGGTTGGCCGGGCCGATGCCGCACGTCACGATGGACTCTGAACATGCTCGATAAAGTAGTCATCGCCAACCGCGGCGAGATCGCGCTGCGCATCCTGCGCGCCTGCCATGCGCTGGGCATCCGCACGGTCGCGGTGCATTCCACCGTGGACCGCAACCTCAAGCACGTGGCGATGGCGGACGAGTCGGTCTGCATCGGCCCGGCGCCCTCGAGCGAGAGCTACCTCAACATGCCGGCGATCATCGCCGCGGCCGAGGTCACCGACGCCCAGGCGATCCACCCCGGCTACGGCTTCCTGTCCGAGAACGCGGACTTCGCCGAACGGGTGGAACAGTCCGGCTTCGTGTTCATCGGCCCGAAGGCGGACACCATCCGCCTGATGGGCGACAAGGTCGAGGCGATCCGCGCGATGAAGGCCGCCGGGGTGCCGTGCGTGCCCGGCAGCGGCGGCCCGCTCGGCGACGACGCGGCCACCAACGCGGGGATCGCGGCGGAGATCGGCTATCCGGTGATCGTCAAGGCGGCCGGCGGCGGCGGCGGCCGCGGCATGCGCGTGGTCCACACCGAAGCCGCGCTGGCGACCGCGATCGCGACCACCAAGCAGGAAGCCAAGGCCGCCTTCGGCAACGACATGGTGTACATGGAGAAGTTCCTGGAGAACCCGCGCCACGTGGAGATCCAGGTGCTGGCGGATGGCCAGGGCAACGCCATCCACCTTGGCGAACGCGACTGCTCGATGCAGCGCCGCCACCAGAAGGTGGTCGAGGAAGCGCCCGCGCCCGGCATCACCGACGCGCAGCGCGCACAGATCGGCAAGGTCTGCGTGGAAGCCTGCATCCGCATCGGCTACCGCGGCGCCGGCACCTTCGAGTTCCTGTACGAGGACGGCCGCTTCTACTTCATCGAAATGAACACCCGCATCCAGGTCGAGCACCCGGTCACCGAACTGGTCACCGGCATCGACCTGGTCCGCGAACAGTTGCTGATCGCGTCCGGCCGCAGGCTGTCGATCCGGCAGGCCGACATCGTGCTGAACGGCCACGCCATCGAGTGCCGCATCAACGCCGAGGACCCGGACACCTTCATGCCCTCGCCGGGCCTGGTGACCCATTTCCATTCGCCGGGCGGCCCCGGCGTGCGGGTGGATTCGCACATCTACGAAGGCTACCGGGTGCCGCCGAACTACGACTCGATGATCGGCAAGCTGATCGTCCACGGCGCCACCCGCGAGCAGGCGATCGCGCGGATGCGGGTGGCGCTCAGCGAAATGGTGGTGGACGGCATCAAGACCAACGTGCCGCTGCAGCAGCGCATCCTCGCCGACGGTGGCTTCGCGCAGGGTGGGCAGAACATCCATTACCTCGAGAAGAAACTGGCCGAGCGCAAGGAAAAGGCGTTGTCGGTGATCTGACGCGGCGACGGGAACCTCCGGAGAGCCGCTGGGGCCGGTCGCCCCTGCGGCGAAATCAAGGAGGAGACAGCGGCCGCCAGGCCGGTGTCGGGGGACATTCGCCGCAGGGGCGACCGGCCGCTGCGGCTCGGCCGGGATGTCCGCTTTCGGGCCGAAATTCCGCTTTACAGTGGAACACTCGGCACCAATCCGGAGCTCCCATGCAACGCCGCCACCTGCTCTGCCTCGCCCTCGTCACCGCGCTGACCGCCCTGCCCGCGGCCAGCCAGAAGGGCAAGGGCCCGAAGACCCTGGTGTACATCGACGTGGCCACCCACAACTTCGCCGGGATGCCGGATTTCGGCGGCCTTGGCGGCTTCATGGCCAAGCGCATGGGCGGCGACACCGGGCCGAAGGGCTATCCGGAATCCCGCAACATCCCCGCCGGGACCGGCAAGTTCCTCGACATCGCCCTGTACAACGGCCTCAAGCCGGGGGTGGAAGCGCAGCAACTGGTGCCGGCCGGGCTTGCGGTCGGCAAGTCGCTGCCGCTGCTGCCGCCGGTCACCGAGCCCGGTGGCAGCGAGCGCTACGACGGCAAGATCCCCGATGTCGAAGTGAAGATCTACCAGTACTGGGGCTGTGGCGCGGCGGTGCGCCCGGGCCAGCCGAAGGTCTTCAGCTTCAAGATGAAGAAGGGCCAGATGGAGACCCGCGGCAGCATGGCGCCTGGCCTGTTCGTGCCCGACCGCGACATCGATGCCACCCCGTCCTACGCCGTGTGGCCGAACAAGAAGAACACCAAGCGGGTGTCGGACCGCTCCTCGATGGTCGGCGCCCACCAGATCACCGGCGATGGCGTGCCGGCATCGCTGCAGTTCGAGCTGACCCAGAACGCGGACTTCATGCCGAAGATCGCCCTGCAAAGCCGCGGCGAACCGACCGACGCGATCGCGGTGAACTGGCAGCCGGTCGACCGCGCCCGCGCCTATTTCCTGACCGGCACCGGGATCAAGAGCGAGCATGAATTCGTGATGTGGAGCAGCGCCGAGGTCGCCGGCGCCAGCAGCGAACTGCTGAACTACCTGACCGGCTCCTACATCGACAAGTGGCTGAAGCAGAAGGTGCTGCTGCCCAGCACCAGCACCAGCTGCACGGTGCCCAAGGGCATCTTCGCCGGCTCCGGTGGTGGCGGCGGCGGCGAGATGGGCGGGATGGGGATGTTGACCATGATCGCCTACGGCCCGGAAACCAACATCGTGTACCCGCCGAAGCCGGCCGACCCGAAGCAGCCGTGGAACCCGGAATGGAACGTGCGCGTGCGCACCAAGTCCACCGCGTTCGCGATGCTGGGCCTGGACATGGGCGACATGCAGGAAGACGACGGCGAAGGCCAGCAGCAGCAGAAGAAGCCCTCGATGAAGGGCCTGCTGAAGGGCATCCTCGGCGGCTGAGCGAAACCACCGCCCGATCCACCGCAGCGGCGAAACTGCGAGAATGGCGTGGTCTCCCGCGCCATTCCCCCGCATGCCCTACCTGCAACTCAGCCTGCCCTGCACCGAAGCCCAGCAGCCGCGCGTCGAACACGCGCTGGAGGACATGGGCGCGCTGGCGGTAACCCTGCAGGACGCGCACCTGGACGCGGCCGACGAACAGGCGATCTTCGAACCCGGCGTCGGCGAAATCCCGCTGTGGAACGAAATGACCCTGACCGCGCTGTTCGAGGAACACACCGACGCGCTGGTCCTGCTGGCCGCACTGGAAGCGTTCGATCCTGGACTGGACTGGAGCCAGGCGCGCTTCGAGAAAGTCGAGGACCAGGACTGGGAACGCGCGTGGCTGGACCAGTTCCAGCCGATGCGCTTCGGCGAACGCACCTGGATCGTGCCGTGGGACCATGACCTGCCGGACGAAGCCAACGTCGCGGATGCCGCGATCGTGCGCCTCGATCCCGGCCTGGCGTTCGGTTCCGGCACCCATCCGACCACCGCGCTGTGCCTGCAATGGCTGGATGGACTGGCCAGCCGCTGGGAACTGCAGGGGCGCGAGGTGCTCGACTTCGGCTGCGGCAGCGGGATCCTCGCGCTGGCCGCGATGAAGCTCGGTGCCGCGCGCGCGGTCGGCGTCGACAACGATCCGCAGGCGCTGATCGCCACCGCCGACAACGCGCAACGCAACGGCGAGGCGATCGACGTCCACATGCCGCAGGACGAACCGGTGCGCAGTTACCCGGTGGTGGTTGCCAACATCCTCGCCACCGCGCTGGACACCCTGGCGGAGACACTGGCGGCGCGGGTGATGAAGGGTGGGCGGCTGGCGATGTCCGGGATCCTGTCCGGCCAGGAAGACGAACTGCTGCTGCGCTATGCCGAATGGTTCGACGACCTGCGCGTCGCCCGGCAAGAGGACTGGGTGCGGATCGAGGGCCTGCGCCGGTGAGCCACGCACCCAGCTTCATGCGCGCGCCGGCGCCCGTGCGTTCGCGGCGCGGCGAATGGATCGCACTGGTGCTGCTGGCGCTGGCGCTGCTGGCGCAACTGTTCTTCAGCCAGCGCGCGCAACTCGCCGCGGATGCCCGCTGGCGGCCGCTGGTCCTGTCGGCATGCGGGGCGCTGCGCTGCAGCGTGCCGGCATGGCGCGAACCGGGCGCCTTCAGCATGCTCTCGCGCGACGTGATCGCGGTGCCCGGCCGCCCCGGCGTGCTGCGGGTGCAGGCCAGCTTCCGCAACGACGCGGCGTGGCCGCAGCCATGGCCGGCGCTGGTGCTGGCGTTGTCGGATGCCGAAGGCCGGCAGCTCGGCGTCCGCCGCTTCCAGCCGCGCGACTACCTCGGTGCCGCACCCGGGCGCGCCCTGCTCGCACCTGGCCAGGCCACGCAACTGGCGTTCGACATCCTCGAACCGGGCCCGGGCGTGGTCGCGTTCGACTTCCGCTTCGAGTGACCGCGCGCGCGCGATTTTTCTTTTTCGATGAATGCGCAGCCGCAATGACAGCGGCGCGGCGCGCGCGCTAGACTCGCCCTCCCGCGGCGATGGATTCGCTCGCCGTGGTCGCATCGAGGGTTCCGCTTGAAGATTTCCGCCGACCGCCAGGACGCACATCGCGCGCCATTGCGCGACCACGTGGCGACCTCCGTGCGCCGCTACCTGCGCGACCTCGACGGCTGCGCCACCGACGACCTGTACAACATCGCGCTGCGCGAGCTGGAAATCCCGCTGTTCGCCGAAGTGCTGCGCCACTGCGACGGCAACCAGAGCCGCGCCGCGACCATGCTCGGGATCCATCGCGCCACCCTGCGCAAGAAGCTCAAGGATTACGGGCTCGCGTCCTGATCGCGGCGTTTATAATTCGCGCTCCCCACCGCGCGATCCCCGCATGACCGCCAACCTGTTCGAAGGTCCGTCCGTGGCCGTTCGCCGCGCCCTGCTGTCCGTGTCCGACAAGACCGGCCTGCTCGAATTTGCCAAGGCGCTGGCCGCGCACGGCGTGGAGCTGCTGTCCACCGGCGGCACCGCGAAGGCGCTGCGCGAGGCTGGCCTGGCGGTGAAAGACGTCAGCGACCACACCGGCTTCCCGGAGATGATGGACGGCCGGGTCAAGACCCTGCATCCGAAGGTCCACGGCGGCCTGCTGGGCCGCGCCGGCATCGACGACGCGGTGATGGCCGAGCACGGCATCGAGGCGATCGACCTGCTGGTGCTCAACCTGTATCCGTTCGCGAAGGTGTCGATGGACCCGTCCAGCACGTTCGAGGACGTGATCGAGAACATCGACATCGGCGGCCCGGCGATGCTGCGCAGCGCGGCCAAGAATTTCGCCCGGGTCGCGGTGGCCACCGATCCGGCGCAGTACGCCGGCATCGTCGATGAGCTTGAAGCGAACGGCGGCGCGCTGTCGGCGAAGACGCGCTTCAGGCTCGCCGTCGCCGCGTTCAACAACGTCGCCTTCTACGACGCCTGCATCAGCAACTTCCTGTCCGCGAAGCAGGACGACGGCAGCCATGCGCAGTTCTCCGCGCAGGCCAACGGCAATTTCGTGAAGGTGATGGACCTGCGCTACGGCGAGAACCCGCACCAGCAGGCGGCGTTCTACCGCGACCTGTGGCCGGCGCCCGGCTCGCTGGCCACCTTCACCCAGTTGCAGGGCAAGGAACTGTCCTACAACAACATCGCCGACAGCGATGCGGCCTGGGAATGCGTGCGCCAGTTCGACGCACCGGCCTGCGTGATCGTCAAGCACGCCAACCCCTGCGGCGTCGCGGTGGGCGTGGCCTGCGGGGATGCCTACGAGCTCGCCTACGCCACCGACCCCACCAGCGCTTTCGGCGGCATCCTCGCGTTCAACACCAGGCTGGACGCGGCGACCTGCAAGGCGATCCTCGACCGCCAGTTCGTCGAAGTGCTGATCGCACCCGATTACGACGAAGGCGCGCTCGAGTACGCGCGCAAGAAGGCCAACGTGCGCGTGCTGCGCATCCCGATGGCGAAGCCCTCGCCCGGCTTCATCGACACCAAGCGCGTCGGCTCCGGGATGCTGATGCAGACCGCCGACGACCGCGTGATCACCCGCGACGACCTGAAGGTCGTGACGAAGCTTGCACCGACCGAGGCGCAGTTCGCCGACCTGCTGTTCGCGTGGAAGGTGGCGAAGTTCGTCAAGTCGAACGCGATCGTGTACGCCAAGGAAAACCGCACGATCGGCGTCGGCGCCGGGCAGATGAGCCGGGTGTATTCGGCGCGCATCGCCGGGATCAAGGCGCACGATGCCAACCTGCAGGTGGAGGGCTCGGTGATGGCCAGCGATGCGTTCTTCCCGTTCCGCGACGGCATCGACGCCGCCGCCGACGCCGGGATCAAGGCGGTGATCCAGCCGGGCGGTTCGATGCGCGACGCGGAAGTGATCGCCGCCGCCGACGAACACGGGTTGGCGATGGTGTTCACCGGCGTGCGCCACTTCCGGCACTGACGGGCCGGAGCACGCGGCGATGATGCTGACCCTGACCTTCCTCGGCGGGCTGGCCCTGCTCCTGCTGGGCGCGGACCTGCTGGTACGGGGCGCCTCGCGGCTGGCGCTCGCGCTGGGCCTGACGCCGATCGTGGTCGGGCTGACGGTGGTGTCGATCGGCACCAGCGCACCGGAACTGGCGATCAGCGTGGGTGGCGCGCTGGCCGGAACCCCCGACCTTGCGCTGGGCAACATCGTCGGCAGCAACATCGCCAACGTGCTGCTGATCCTCGGGCTGGTGGCACTGGTGACGCCATTGGTCGTGCACCGGCAGCTGGTGTGGCTGGACGTACCGCTGATGATCGGCGCGTCGCTGCTGGTGTTCGCGATGGCGGTGGATGGCCGCATCGCGCGCTGGGAAGGCGGCGTGCTGGTCGCCGCCGCGATCGCCTACATCCTGTTCCTGGTGCGGATGGCGCGACGGCATCCCGAGCAGGTGCCGGAAGACCCGCACCTGGGCGACGGCGACGGCGACGGCGACGGCGATGCCGAAGCGCGGCCGGGCACCCTGCGCCAGCTGCTGTTGATGGCGGCGGGCCTCGCGCTGCTGGTGGCCGGCGCACGCCTGTTGGTGCAGGCGGCGACCGCGATCGCCGGCGCGCTCGGGCTGAGCGACCTGGTGATCGGCCTGACCGTGGTGGCAGTGGGCACCTCGCTGCCGGAGATCGCCACCTCCCTGCTGTCGTCCCTGCGCGGCCAGCGCGACCTCGCGGTCGGCAACATCGTCGGCAGCAACATCTTCAACCTGCTGCTGGTGCTGGGCGGGACCGCGCTGGTCGCCAGCGACGGGATCCCGGTCGCGGCGACCGCCCTGCGCTTCGACCTGCCGGTGATGACCGCGGTCGCAGTCGCCTGCCTGCCGATCTTCTTCGTCGGCCACTGCATCCGGCGCTGGGAAGGCGCGCTGTTCGTGGGCTATTACCTTGCCTACACCGCCTACCTGTTGATGGCGGCGTCCAGCCATGATGCGCTGGACGACTTCCGGCTGGTGATGCAAACGGTGGTCATGCCGCTGACCCTGGTGACCCTGGCGGTGGTGACCTGGCGCCACCTGCGCGCACGCGCGGCACCCCCAACCAACACTGCGGACGGCTCCCCATGAAACTCCTCGTCATCGGTTCCGGCGGCCGCGAGCACGCGTTGGCATGGAAGCTGGCGCAATCGCCGCGCGTCTCCGAAGTGCTGGTCGCGCCGGGCAATGCCGGCACCGCGCGCGAGGCGAAGTGCCGCAACGTGGCGGTCAAGGCCATCGACATCGACGGCCTGCTGCAACTGGCCGCCGACGAGGGCGTCGCGCTGACCGTGGTCGGCCCCGAGCAGCCGCTGGTGGCCGGCGTGGTGGACGCGTTCCGCGCGCAGGGCCGGCGCATCTTCGGGCCCACCGCGGCCGCCGCGCAGCTGGAAGGCAGCAAGGCGTTTGCCAAGGATTTCCTGGCCCGCCACGGCATTCCCACCGCGTTCTACGCGGTACATACGAATGTCGACGACGCGCTCGCCTACATCCGCGACAAGGGCGCGCCGATCGTGGTCAAGGCCGACGGCCTGGCCGCCGGCAAGGGCGTGATCGTGGCGATGACGCTGGAGGAGGCCGAAGCCGCGGTGCGCGACATGCTGTCCGGCAACGCCTTCGGCGATGCCGGCGCGCGCGTGGTCATCGAGGAATTCCTCGATGGCGAGGAGGCCAGCTTCATCTCGATGGTGGACGGCCACACGGCACTGCCGATGGCGACCTCGCAAGACCACAAGCGGGTGGGCGACGGCGACACCGGCCCGAACACCGGCGGCATGGGCGCCTACTCGCCGGCACCGGTGGTCACGCCGGAGGTGCATGCGCGGGTGATGCGCGAGGTGGTCAATCCCACCGTGCAGGGGATGATCAAGGACGGCATTCCGTTCACCGGCTTCCTCTACGCCGGGCTGATGATCGACGCCGACGGCGCGCCCAAGGTGATCGAGTTCAACGTCCGTTTCGGCGATCCGGAAACCCAGCCGGTCATGCTGCGCCTGCAATCGGACCTGGTGGGCCTGCTCGAGGCCGCCATCGACGGCACCCTCGATGGCGTCGAAGCGCAATGGGACCCGCGCCCGTCGCTGGGCGTGGTGATGGCCGCCAGCCCGTACCCGGAAACGCCGATCACCGGCGACGTGATCTCCGGCCTCGACGCCGTGCCCGCGCATGCCAAGGTGTTCCATGCCGGCACCGCGCTGGACGCTGCGGGCAACGTCATCGCCACCGGCGGCCGCGTGCTGTGCGTGTGCGCGCTGGGCGATTCGGTGTCGGCCGCGCAGCGCGCGGCCTATGCCGGCGTGGAGGCGATTTCGTGGGCGCACGCGTTCCACCGCCACGACATCGGCTGGCGTGCGATCGCGCGCGAACGGGGCTGACACGCGCCTGAAAACAGGCATCATCCGGGCATGGACTGGGATGTCAGCATCGCTTCACTCAGCACCGCGCTCGGGATCGGGCTGCTGGTCGGCACCGTGCGCGAGCGTCACCACGCCCCGGACCGGATCGGCAAGGCCGGCCTGCGCACGCATGCCCTGCTCGCCCTGACCGGCGCACTGGCCGCCGGCTTCGGCACCGGTGCACTGCTGGTCGCACTGGCCGCCGTCGCGGCGCTCGCGGTCGCGGGGTATCGGGCCGGCGGCGCCACGCATGACCCCGGCCTCACCGGCGAGGTGGCGATGCTGGTTTCCGTGCTGCTGGGCGCGGTGGCGCAGCAGTCGCCGGCGCTGGCGGCGGGTCTGGGGGTGCTGGTCGCGGCCCTGCTGTGGGCGAAGGCGCCGCTGCGCCGGCTGAGCCAGGAACTGATCAGCGAGCGCGAGGTCCAGGACGGCCTGCTGCTGGCGGCGTCCGCGCTGGTCATCCTGCCGCTGCTGCCGGACCGGGCGGTGGATCCGTGGGGCGTGGTGCAGCTGTCCATGTTGTGGAAGATCGTGGTGCTGATCATGGCCACCGGGATGCTTGGGCACGTCGCGCGGCGTGCGGTCGGTGCACGCCGGGGCCTGCCGGTGGCCGGCTTCTTTTCCGGCTTCGCTTCATCGACTGCGGCGGTGGTCAGCTTCGGCCATCTGTCGCGTGCGCAGCCCGCGCTGCGCGCCGCATCGGCATCCGCCGCGCTGCTGGCCAACCTCGCCTCGGTGCTGCTGCTGGTGGCGGTGGTGGCGGCGGTCTCGCCGACGCTGGCGCAGGCGATCGCATGGCCGATGGCCAGCGCCTGCGCCGGCCTGCTGCTGGTCGCGGCGCACGGCCTGCTGCGCGGGAACGCGGACGGACTGCCGGCGGGACCGGAACCGCGCGCGTTCCGCATCAGCCACGCACTGCTGATCGCGCTGGTGATCGCCGTGGTGATGCTGCTGTCCGAAGCGCTGCACCGCGCGTTCGGGGATGCCGGGGCGATGACCGGCGCCATCGTGGCGGCGCTGGCGGAGTTGCAGGCGGCAGCTGCCAGCGTGGCGCGGATGGCTTCGACCGGCAGCCTGTCCGCCGCGCAGGCGGCATGGGGGATGGTGGGCCTGCTTGCGGCGATGTCCATCGCCAAGAGCGTGATCGCCTTCGTGAGCGGCGGCGGCGCCTACGGACGCCAGGTCACCGCGGGACTGGTGTTGATGACCGCGGCCGGCGCGGCGGGCACCTGGCTCACCACCCGCTAGCGCTCAGCGCGGCGGCGGCAACCCGTCCAGCGCCTGCAGCACCTGCGCGGCCAGCAACGGCTGCGCTTCCGCCACCGGGTGCAGGTTGTCGGCCTGGAACCACTTGCGCTCGGTGCCCAGCGGGGCCAGGAACCGCGGCAGCAGGCCGGTCTGCAGGCGCTGGCTGATCAGCAGGTAACTGCGCTCGAAGTCGCTGGCATAGCGGCCGAAATTCGGCGGCAGCTGCATGCCCACCAGCAGCACCCGCGCACCGGCGGCCTTCGAGGCCCCGATCATCCAGCCCAGGTTGGCGCCCAGCTGCTGCAGCGGCAGGCCGCGCAGGCCGTCGTTGGCGCCCAGTTCGATGATCACGATGTCCGGCCGCACCCGTTCGAGCTCGGCACCGATCCGGCTGCGCCCGCCGGCGCTGGTCTCGCCGGAGATGCTGGCGTTGTGGAAGTCATAGTGCGCCGACTTCGCATCGGCCAGCGCCACCCAGCCCTGCTCCGCGCGCAGGCCATAGGCCGCGGACAGCGAATCGCCCATGACCAGTACCTTCAGCTCACGCGCAAGCGCGCCCGGCGCGGCTAGGATCAGCAGCATGACGCACACACCCAGCCCACACGCGCGCACCGACCTCGACATCGCCCGCGACTCCACGGCTCCCGTACAGGCCGCAGACGCTAGCACGCCTGCGCGCGGCAGCCTGCGCACGCGCGCGGTCGGCAAGACCGTGGCGTTACCGGACAGTCAGCTGACCATCCTCGACGGCATCAGCCTGGACATCGCCGCCGGCGAACGGGTCGCCATCGTCGGCGAGTCCGGTTCCGGCAAGACCACCCTGCTCTCGCTGCTGGCCGGCCTGGACGTGCCCAGCCGCGGCGAGGTCTGGCTGGACGGCACGCCGATCCATGCCGCGGACGAAGACGCGCGCGCCGCATTGCGCGCCGAGGCGGTGGGCTTCGTGTTCCAGAATTTCCAGCTGATGCCGGCGATGAGCGCGCTCGACAACGTGGCGCTGCCGCTGGAACTGCGCGGCAAGGCCGGCAGCGAGGCCGCGCGCGAGCTGCTGCGCAAGGTCGGGCTGGGCGAGCGCCTGGGCCACCTGCCGCGCCAGCTGTCCGGCGGCGAACAGCAGCGGGTGGCGATCGCCCGCGCGTTCGTGGCGCGGCCGCGGATCCTGTTCGCCGACGAACCCACCGGCAACCTCGACCGCAAGACCGGCCTCGCCATCGAGGACCTGCTGTTCGACATGGACAGCGCGCGCAACACCACGGTGGTGGTGGTCACCCATGACGAACGCCTGGCCGCGCGCTGCGACCGCCAGCTGCGGCTGGATGCGGGGCGCCTGTTGCCATGACCTTCGCCGGCGCCATGCGGATGGCCGCGCGCCAGGCCTGGCAGGGCTGGCGCAATGGCGAGTTCGGGGTGTTGCTGGCGGCGCTGTTCGTGGCCGTGCTGGCGCTGGCCGGGGTTGGCAGCATCGCCCAGCGCACCACCGACGCACTGGCCGAACAGAGCCGGCGGCTGGTCGGCGGCGACGCCGCGTTCAGCAGCGACGACCGCGCCATCGATGATGCCCGCCGGCATGCGCAACGCCTGCAGTTGCGCCTGTTCCGCAGCGTGGAGCTGGCCAGCATGGTCGGCTCGCGCACGGCGCCGCCGCAGCTCGGCACGCTGAAGGCGCTGGCCGCCGATGCCCCGCTGCTCGGGCCGTACAGCGTGCGCACCGCGCGGGGCGTGCAGCGGCTGGCCCGCCCCGCCGCCGGCACCCTGTGGCTGAGCGAAACCGGCGCGCAACGGATGCGCACGCCGCTGGGCGGGATCGTCGAGGTCGGCGGCAGGCCGTTGCGGCTGGCCGGGATCGTGGTCGAGGAACCCGACCGTCCGCTCAACGGCGTGGAACTCGGGCCGCGGGTGATCCTGCCGCTGGCCGAGGTCGAAGCCGGCGGCCTGCTCGGCCCCGGCGCGCGCGCCTCGTGGCGGATCGCGGTCAGCGGCGCGCCGGCCGCGATCGCCGAATGGGTGAAGGCGCGCGAAGCCGACCGCAGCCCCGGCGCGCGGGTGGAGACCGGCGACGACCTCAATCCGCAGTTGCGCGCGGCGCTGGATCGCGCGCAACGCTTCCTGTCGGTGTCGCTGGTGCTGACCGCGGCGCTGGCCGCGGTGGCGATCGGCATGGCCGCGCGCCAGCATGCGGAGCGCCACCGCCAGATCGCCGCCACCTTCCGTGCGCTGGGTGCGCGGCAGGGCGACATCGTCGGCCTGTACGTCGGCACCCTGGCGATCCTCGGCGGCATCGCGATCCTCGCCGCGCTGCTCGCGGCGGCGGTGCTGCAGCAGGTCGCGGGTGCGTGGATCGCGGAACAGCTCGGCGCGACACTCCCGCCCGCCAAGCTGCTGCCGCTGTTGCAGGGCGCGCTGGTCGGCGTGTGGATCCTGGTCACCTTCGCGCTGCCGCCGTTGCTCGCGCTGCGCCGGGTCAGCGCGCTGGCGGTGCTCCGCAGCGACCTGCGCACGCCCTCGCCGCCCGCGCTTGCGCTGTTCGCGCTGGCGATGCTCGGCCTGCTGGCGCTGTTCTGGCAGGCCGCCGGCAATGCGCAGGCCGCGACCATCCTGCTTGGCGGCCTGCTGGCCACCACCTTCGTGCTGGGCGTGGCCGGCTGGGCGCTGGCCGCACTGGTCGCGCGCGCCGGCCGCGGCGGCAGCGGCATCCTGCGCTATGCGTTGCTCAACCTGTCGCGGCGCCGCCGGCTGACGGTGGCGCAGGTGGTCGCACTCGGCACCAGCCTGATGGCGCTGCTGCTGTTGCTGCTGGTGCGCACCGATGTGTGGGAGCAGTGGCAGGAGACTGTGCGCGGCGATGCCCCGAACCGTTTCGTGATCAACGTGCAGCCCGAACAACGGCCGGCGTTCGATGCGGTGCTGGACCGGCTCGACTACGCCTCGGTCGGGCTGTCGCCACTGATCCGCGCCCGCTATGTCGGCGCCAGTGCGCAGCAGCGTGGTCGCCCCGCGCCGCAGGGCCGCGGCGAGCGCCTTGCCGACCGCGAATTCAACCTCTCCACCTCTGACGTGCTGCCGGACGGCAACACGCTGAAGGCCGGCAAGTTCTGGAACGCGGCGACGGCGCGCAACGAGTTCTCGGTGGAAGCCGAATTCGCCGAGCAGCTGCGCTGGCGGCTGGGCGACAAGGTTGCATTCGACGTCGCCGGCCGCCGCATCGAAGGCACCATCACCAGCCTGCGCGGCGTGCGCTGGGAGAGCTTCACCCCGAACTTCTTCGTGCTCGCCTCGCCCGACCTTGCCCGCGACCTGCCCGCCACCTACATCACCGCGGTACGGGTGCCGCAGGGTGACACCGCGCTGGCCAGCGCACTCTCGCAAGCGGTGCCGAACGCGAACGTGATCGACATCGACGCGATCACCGCCGAGATCCGCCGGATCGGCGACCAGGCCGCGCTGGTGATCCAGGTGGTGTTCTGGTTCGCCTTCCTGTCCGGTTGCCTGGTGTTCGTGGCCGCGGTCGCCGCGACCCGGCGCGAGCGCATCACCGAACTCGGCGTGCTGCGCACCCTCGGTGCCAGCAGCGCGCAGTTGCGCAATGCGCAGCTGGTCGAGTTCGGCGCGATCGGCGCGATCGCCGGCGGCATCGCCGCAGTGGCGGCGGCCGGCATCGGCACCCTGTTCGCGCAGCGTGTGCTCGACCTGCCGCCCACCTGGAACTGGACCACGCTGGCGGCCGGTGCCGCGGTCGGCATGCTCGCCGCGATGCTGGCCGGCTGGCTGAGCATGCGTGCCCACCTGCATGCGACGGTGCGCGAAACGCTGGGCGTGGCGGGCTGAGTCGGGAACGGTTGCCCGGGGGCGATTCGCTGTATAACATTCGTTATAACGCACCACCCGCAGGCCCGAGGCCACCCACATGAAGCTGAAGATCACCACCATCGGCAACTCCGCCGGCGTCATCCTGCCCAGGGAGTTGATGGCACGCCTGCGCGTGGAGAAGGGCGACGAGCTCTACGCCATTGAAACCCCGGACGGCGTGCGCCTGACCACCTATGACCCGGTGTTCGCCGCGCAGATGGAAGTGGCGGAGCGGATCATGCACGAGCATCGCGATCTCCTTCGCAAGCTCGCGCAGTAGCAGCGCATGATTGTCTGGATCACTCGCGCGCTGGCGCTGGCCATCCACGAGCGCCAACTTGCCACACACGGTGGCGGTACCGGCGTGCGTGACGAGGGGCTGCTGGAATCCGCGCTGGCCAAGCCGCAGCAGTTGTTCGCTTATGGCGATCCGCCACCCGACCTCGCGGCACTCGCCGCAAGCTTGGCGTTTGGCATGGCGCGCAATCACCCGTTCGTGGATGGCAACAAGCGCACCGCGCACGTCTGCTATTTCGCCTTCCTGACCTTGAACGATGCGCAGCTGGACGCCAGCCTGGAGGACATGTACCTCCAGATGCTCTCGCTCGCCGAAGGCAGCCTGACCGAAGCCGAATTCGCCGACTGGCTGCGGCCGCGCGTGCGCGTGCAGCCCAAGCACAAGGTCAACGAGGGCAAGGCGCGCCAGCGCCGCTAGCCGCAGCCGCCTTGGCGATTCGTTCAGTCCAGCGCGCGCACCAGCAACACCTTCCCGGTCGCCGACGAACCCCGTTCTTCCACCTTGAAGTGGCGCGGATGCTGGCGCAGCAGGTCGCTGAGTTTCTTCTGCCCGTACAGGCGCGGATCGAAATCCGGCCGCACCTTGTTGAGG
>Ga0209477_1000799_pt1 | contig 19657 bp, 11 predicted proteins | sample KloWWTupernatant_FD_187180 | JGI IMG/M metagenome (GOLD analysis project Ga0209477, IMG submission 187180) | Active sludge microbial communities from Klosterneuburg, Austria, studying microevolution and ecology of nitrifiers - Klosterneuburg... | ecosystem: Engineered > WWTP > Aerobic digester >... | reverse complement strand
CAGGATGCTTCCGCAAACAAAAGCGACCTGGTTTCTGAGCAGCAGCGCGCCCAGCGAACTGCGGCACGCCCGGCCGTTCCGGGCGCACGAAGCATCTCTGCTTTGGCCGGGCGGGCTAGACCGGCCGTGTTTGGCTGTGCGGGCTCTGACTCAGGCCGCTCCGCACGCGCCTGCCTACGCTACGTGGCCTGGCTGCTCAGAAACCAGGTCGCCCCGCTGGGTGCAGGCGCGAACACGTTTCTGGCCGCCCTTTCCCCGGAAGCGGTCCGTAACTCAGGGTGACCAGCGGCCACCCGCCGCCCATGGCCTGAGCAGATACCGCGCGAATATGCGTTGGGTGGGTCTAGACCGGCGGCCGGCGCGCGTGCCAGGCCGTCGCCTGCTGATACGCATGCCCGGCCCGCAGGATCAACGCCTCATCGAGGTGACGCCCAACGATCTGGAAGCCGAGGGGCAGGCCCTCCGCCGTCACGCCGCCGGGCAGGGTGAGGGAGGGGCTGCCGGTGAAGTCGAAGGGGGCGGTGAAGCGGATCCGGGCGTGCCGGAGATCGGGATTGCCCGCCGCGGCCGCCATCCAGGCCAGGCTTGGCGCGGACACATTCATCGCGGGGAGGAGCAGCAGGTCAATCTCCCGGAACAAGGCGGCCAGCGCGCCACCAAATACCGTTCTGCGTTGGACAATCGCGGCAATGGCCAGCCCGTCAGCCTTGCGCCCGATTTCGATGTGGCCGGCCAGGACCGGGCCATATTCGGCGGCCCGGGCGGGATACGTCTCAGCATGGGCGAGGGCCGTCTCGGCCGCGCACAACAGCACCGCGTCGCGGGTCGCCTGATCAAGCGATGGCACGACGATGTCCCGCAGCTCAGCCCCAAGCCCGGCAAACACCGCGGCGGACTCCATGGTGACGCGGGCCATGTCGGCGTCGGCGCAGGCCGCGACTAAAGCACGGTCGATCCCGATCCGCAGACCGCGCGCGCCGCCATCGATGCCCGCCAGGTAGTCGGGCGGCGCATCCTGCAGCGCGGTCGGGTCGTCCGGATCGGGCCCGGCGATGGCGCCGAGCACGGCCGCGGCATCGGCGGCGCTGCGGGCCATCGGGCCGATATGGTCCAGCGTGTCGGCCAGGGCAAATACCCCCGCCCGGCTCACCCGGCCCCAGGTCGGCTTGAGGCCGGTGAGGCCATTCATCGTCGACGGAAAGCGGATCGAGCCGAGGGTGTCGGACCCGAGCGAGGCGTAGCACAGCCCGGCCGCGGTGGCGACGCCCGAGCCGCTGGACGACACGCCGGTCCAATGCGCGGCGCTCCACGGATTAAGCGGGGCCTTGATGGCCGGGTGGTGAGCCGAGAGCGCGCCCTCGGTCATCTGGAGCTTGCCGAGCAGGACGGAGCCGGCGGCCTCGAGCCGGGCAACAACGGTCGCGTCCCGCTGAGGGATGAAGTCCTTGTAGATCGTCATCCCGGCCGCCGTGCGGATGCCTTTGGTGTGGCACAAGTCCTTGACCGCGACCGGCACGCCATGCAGCGGTCCGCGGACGATGCCCTGGCCGATCTCGCGGTCGGCGGTCTCAGCCTCGGCGAGGGCGAGCTCGGGGGTGAGGGTGGCGTAGCTGCCCAAATGGCCGTCAAGCCGGGCGATGCGTTCAAGCATCGCCCGGGTCACCTCGACCGAGGAGAGCTCGCGCGATTGGATCAGTCGGCCAACATCGATGAGGCTGAGGTAGTGCAGGTCGGAGGGGGTCATGGGTCAATTATGCGGGCGCCTGGCCCACCCAATTCAGGTCGATGCCGGCCCGCGACCCGAGCCGCTCCATCAACTCGCCGGTGTGCTGCTGGATATGGCGGATGGTGTAGAACTGCAGCTCGAGCTTGCCAAACGGAAGCCACTCAAAACCGGATGGGCCGTCCAGATCGAGCTGGCTCGTGCGCGCGTCCGCCTGCTGCCGGCATACGTCGAGGTATTCGAGCACCTCATCCTGGGTGTAAGGCGCGCCGATCTGGGGGATCTGATCCGGCGCCCAGGGCGGCGGACCCATCAGCTCATAGTCCTTGCGGTGTTTGGCCCAGGCGACGAAATCCTTCTCGGTGGGCTGCAGGTAGAGATGGGTGAAGAAGAGGGCGCGATAGGCGATCCGCCAGAAAGCGACCTTGTCGGCCGGGTCATCCCACAGCGCGTCGGGGCATGTGGCGATGGCCTGCCTGAGCATCTCGAGCGCGGCCTGGTATTGGGAGCGGATGACATCGCGATGGTCCATTAATTGCTGTCTCCAACGGCATGTTCGTAGAGCCGCGCCGTGGCGCGGCTCCCGCCGTGTGCCCGATCCGACGCGCAACGACGCCCATTCGGCGCAAAAAGATCTTCGCCGTTCTGATTATCCATCCGGGCTATTTGTGTAAATCACGGATGAAGAGGATCACACGGATGTCACGGATAAGGCGTATGCATCCATGAGAGTCGGGGCGCGCTCGATGACAAGTCCGCTGTTGCGCAGCGGGGAATGGATTAGGAAGTCCGCCAGGTTTCGCGTCGGTGTGGCGCGCTTCCGATAGTGGGCAACGGTCATTACCACGACCGCCTCAATGCCGTGGCGGGTGATGATCTGCGGGCCATCCGCCAGCGCCTGATCGATCAATTGGGAAAGGTTCTTCTTCGCTTCTTGGAGTTGCCACTTCGCCATGATCCACCTCCGCTCTGTCAGGGATGTCCAGATCTTAGTGCAGTCGCAGATTGCGCCTCTCCCCCTCGCGTGTCACCCTGAGTTGCCGACCGCTTTTAGCGGAAAGGGCGGACAGAAACGGCGTGTGCGCGACTAAGCGCATTGCGCCGCCAGGCCGGACTCAAACCAAGCGCGCTCACGCCAAGACCTCGCGGGTCTTGAAGACCCGCGAGGTCTCAGTTAAAACCGTTAGACCGCCTCGATCTTCCCCGCATTCACCGCCGACGACTTGGCCCCGCGGGCGAGGCCCTTGTTGACCGCCGCCAGATACGCCCGGCCGGTCGCCACCAGCGTGTCCGTGTCGGCGCTGCGCCCGCTGAAGACATACTTCTTCTTGTCGTCGGCCGTCATCTCAACCCGGATCGTGACGTTGGCGATGGCGTCGATGCCCTCCGTCACCGCATGCACGTGGAACTCGAGCAGCTTGGCGTCCGCACCGGTGATCCGGTTGATGCAGTTGCAGACCGCGTTGATCGGCCCGTTCCCGAGCGCGGCGTCCTCGCGCAACTCGCCGCCTTCGTCGATCAGCCGCACGCTGGCCACGGGTGTGTTGCCCGTCCCCGTTGTCACGTTGATATGGTCGAGCTTGAAGACCTCATTGAGCTGCTCGAGCTGGTCGGCAAGAAGCGCCTCCAGGTCGGCGTCCATCACGACCTTCTTCTTGTCGCACAACGCCTTGAAACGCTGGAAGGCCTTGTCCAGCTCCTCGCGCGGCAGCTCGTAGCCCATCTGCTTGAGCCGGTCGGCCAGGGCCGCCCGCCCGCTATGCTTGCCCAGGACAAGATTCGTGCTCGTCCAGCCCACGCTCTCCGGGCGCATGATCTCGTAAGTCAGCGCGTTCTTGAGCATCCCGTCCTGGTGAATCCCCGCCTCGTGGGCGAAGGCGTTCACCCCGACGATGGCCTTATTCGGTTGGACCGGGATCGACGTCATCGCGCTGACCATCTTGCTCGTCCGCACAATCTGAGTGGCGTCGATGCGGGTGTCCAGACCCTGGAAAAACTGCGGGCGGGTCTTGAGCGCCATCACCACCTCTTCCAGGCTGGTGTTGCCGGCCCGCTCGCCGATGCCGTTGATGGTGACCTCGGCCTGCCGCGCGCCGGCCATGATCCCGGCCAGGGTGTTGGCCGTCGCCAGCCCGAGATCATCATGGCAGTGCACCGAAATGATCACACCCTTAGCGGTGATGCTCGGCACGTTCTTGAGAATCCCGGCGATCAATGCGCCGTATTCGTCGGGGGCGCAATACCCGACCGTGTCGGGGATGTTCAGTGTCGTCGCTCCGGCGGCGACGGCGACATCCAGCACCTGATACAGAAACTCCGGATCGCTCCGCCCGGCGTCCTCGGGCGAGAACTCGACATCGGCGCACAGCCCGCGGGCATACGCAACCAGATCGCCGACCTGCTCGATGCAGTCGTTGCGGCTGAGCTTGAGCTTGTGCTGCAAATGAATATCGCTGGTGGCCAGGAAGGTGTGAATGCGCGGCTTGCGGGCCGCCTGCACCGCCCCCCAGGCCCGGTCGATGTCGGTCTTGTTGCAGCGGGCGAGGCTGGTGATGATCGGCCCGTTCTCATGCTGGCCCACGTCCTGGGCGATCCGGCTTACCGCCTCAAAATCGCCGGGCGAAGCAATGGCAAACCCGGCCTCGATGATGTCCACCCCGAGCCGGGCAAGCTGCCGGGCGATCTCGAGCTTCTCCGGCAGGTTCAACGTCGCGCCCGGGGATTGCTCCCCATCGCGCAGGGTGGTATCGAAGATCAACACTTTGTTTTCCATGTTTGTTGCCTCTATATGTTTGATCAGGTGGGTAAGGTTTGATCAGGTTTGGTCAGGTGGGTACGGTGTGGTCAAGTTTGGTCAGGTGGATCAGGTTTGATCAGGTGCGCTCATGCCCACTTGATCAAACCTGATCCACCTGATCACACCTTACCTACCTGATCAAACCTTACCTACCTGATCAAACCTGATCAAACCCTCTTCACTGCCACAAACCTCAGCCTGCGATAGTCCGCCACCCATCGCCCATTTGCATACAGCGTGTCACGCAGGCGGCGCTCGGCCAGGCGGATGGCCTCGGGAATCACGCCCTCGGGGACGCCCGGAAACAACCCGCCGCCGAACATCTTGAACCAGTTGAGCATGCCCTCTTCGCCTTCAAGGGGCGTGGGCCGGTCGAAGTGCCAGGCCATCCGCACCTCGAAGCCGTGCCGCTCGAGCAACGGGGCGTACTCGCCGATAGACGGGAAGTACCACTGATGGGTCACGTCCACATGCAGCAGCTCGTGGATCGCCTCGCGCGCGGCCGTGGCGATACTATTGATATTGCCCTTGCCGCCCATCTCGGCCACAAAGCGCCCGCCCGGGCGCAGGGCTGCAGCCACCCGTTCGATGACCCGCTCGGGTTGCGTCATCCAGTGCAGCGCGGCATTCGAGAACACCGCGTCAACGGGAGCCTCGACCGTGAACGCGGCCCCGTCGGCGACTCGAAAATCCAGGTCGGGATACGCCTGCCGCGCGGCCGCGATCATATCGGCGGCGCCGTCGATGCCGGCCGCATGCGCGCCGCGATCGGCCAATTGCCGGACGTGGTGGCCGGTCCCGCAGCCGAGGTCGAGGATGCGCTCGCCGGGCTGCGGATCGAGCAGGTCGATCAGGGCCTGCCCGGCCACGGTCACAAAGTTGTGGCGCGCGTCGTAGAGCGCGGCGTCCCAGGTGTTTTCAATCATGCGCTGACTCGATGTTCCTGGCGCGCAACGCGCCCGCCGCGCAACCACAGCCGGTGGGTGATGCACGGCAGCGTGTCGGCCTCGTGATGGCTGATCAGAATGAGCCCGGCCCCGTCCGCGGCGACGCCCTCGAGCAGGGCCGTCATCTCGGCCCGGGCATGCCCGTCCAACCCGTCAAAGGGCTCGTCCAACGCCAAGAGCTCAGGCTTGGTCACCAGGGCCCGGGCGATGAGCGCGCGGCGAGCCTGGCCAAACGACATGCGCTGCAGACTGCGCCCGGCCAGCGGGCGCAACCCGCACCGATCGATGACGTCCTCGACGATCGCGGCCTGGGCGGGCGTCACGGCGTCGGTCCAGCCGATGCTCGAGGTGAAACCCGAGGCGATCACCCGCCGGGCTGTCCAGTCTGCGCTGTAGCGCACCTGCAGCTCGTGGGCCACCCAGCCGATGCGACGCTTGACCTCCCACACATTCGACGGGCGTTCCGCGCCAAAGCGGTGGATCGCCCCGCCCTCGGCCGGCCACAGCTCGCCCAGGATGAGCTTGAGCAGGCTGCTCTTGCCTGAGCCGTTTGGGCCCAGGATCATCCAGTGCTCGCCCCGGTTCACCCGCCAGGTCACGTCGCGCAAGGCGATGGCATGCCGCGCCCCGCCCGGCTCGCCGCGGGCCACCGTCGCGCCGGTCAGCCGGACGAGATACGGGGCCGTCTCGCGATTTCCGTTCGGGTGAAAGCGGGCAAAAGCGGCCGCATGCGCGGCCCGCGTCCGTCCAGACCGAACGCGGGTGATGCCCGAGTCGACCACCCGCCCCTCGCGCAGGGTGAGGGTACGGTTGATCGCCCGGGGCATGTCCTCGACCCGATGGGTGGTCATGACCAGATGCGTGCCGCCCGCGGCGGCCCGCTCGAGCAGGGCCAGCATGTCGCGCCGCGCGGCAGCGTCCAGCCCGACGGTGACTTCATCCAGCAGCAGCACGTCCGGCTTTCGGATCAGCGCTCTGGCAATGAGCGTTTTGCGCAGCTCGCCCTGGGACAGGCTGCGGAAGTCGCGCGCGGCCAGATCGGCGATCCCGAGCGCGGCCAGCGTCTTTGCCACCTGCTTCTCTTGGGCCGGCGTCGGCCGGGCGAGCGCCAGGCTGTTATCAAACAACCCGCTCAGCACGACCGCGGCGACATCGAGGCGCCAGTCCTCGTTACGGGCATAGCGCAGATGCTGCTCGCCCGAGACCAGGGCCATGCGCTTGCGCGCGCCGATGACGCTGGCTGTCAGAGCGCCGCCAAAGCCATAGCGGCGTTCGCCGCCATCCTCGGCCGCCGGCCACAGCTCGCCCAGAATCAGCCTCAGTAACGTGCTCTTGCCCGCCCCGTTCCCGCCCAGGATCGCCCAGTGCTCGCCGCGGCGCAACTCCCAGCTCACCTCGCGCAGGACGCGGGTGGTGTGGAAGTCGACACTGGCGCGGGTGAGCTGGATGAGAATCATTCAGTAACAGAACTTTTCTCGGAGACGGTATCCCCAGCAAAGCCGGGGATACCGTCTCCGAGAAAAGGGGGTGTTGCTGGTTCTACGCGCCGCCCGATCCGGGCTTGACCTCGCGCGGATTCAGCCAGGGCATCATCCGGCGCAGTTTGAGGCCGACCTTCTCGATCGGGTGATTGATGTCGCGCGTGCGCATGGCGTTGAAGCGCGGCCGACCGGTCTGGTTTTCCTTGATCCATTCCTTGGCGAATTTGCCGTTCTGGATCTCGGTCAGGATCTTCTTCATCTCGGCCTTGGTCTTGTCGGTGACGATGCGCGGGCCGCTCACGTAGTCGCCCCACTCGGCAGTGTCGCTGACGCTGTAGCGCATGTAGTTCAGGCCGCCCTGATAGAACAGATCGACGATGAGCTTGAGCTCGTGCATGCACTCGAAGTAGGCGGCCTCGGGCTGATAGCCGGCCTCGGTCAGGGTCTCAAAGGCGGCCTTGACCAGGTGGCTGACACCGCCGCACAGGACGACCTGCTCGCCGAACAGATCGGTTTCGGTCTCCTCGGTGAAGGTGGTCTTGATCACGCCAGCGCGGGTGCCGCCGATGCCCTTGGCGTAGGCCAGGGCGTTCTTGAGCGCGCGCGCGCCGCCCTGGTGCACGGCGACCAGGCAGGGCGTGCCGCCGCCATCCGCGTATGTCCCACGCACACGATGGCCAGGCGCCTTGGGGGCGACCATGCTCACATCGACGCCGGGCGGCGGGACGATCTGCTCGTAGCGGATATTGAAGCCGTGAGCGAACATCAGGGTCTTGCCCTTGCTCAGATGCGGGGCGACCTGGTCGCGATAGATGGCCGCGCAGGGCACATCCGGCACCAGCATCATGATGAAGTCGGCGGCGGCCGCGGCCTCGGGGATGCTCTTGACCGTCAGGCCATAGTCCTTCGCCTTTTGCACGCTCTTGCTGGTCTCGGGCAGGCCCACGATAACGTTCACCCCGCTATCGCGCAGGTTGAGCGCATGCGCGTGGCCCTGGCTGCCAAAGCCAATAATCGCCACTGTCTTGTCCTTGAGCAAGTCAAGGTTCGCGTCGTTGTCGTAATAGATTTTTGCCACGGTTATTAGTTTTCCTTTTTCAAATTCGACACCCCGGCTCCGCCGGGGTGTCGAATCTGACAATCACGGTTTAGCCCCGCGTCATCGCGATCCGGCCGGTCCGCACGACTTCGAGAATGCCATAGTCGCGGAGCACCTGCAGGATCGAATCGACCTTGGTTTCCTCGCCGACAACCTCGACAATGAGCGCGTCGCGGGCGACATCGACGACCCGGCTCTGGAACATGTCGGCCACCTGTTTGATCTCGCCGCGCTTGATCGTGTCGCTGACCCGGACCTTGATCAGGGCCAGCTCGCGGGCGATCGAAGGCACGCCGGTGAGGTCCTGGACGTCAATAACATTGACGACCTTGAAAAGATTGCGCTCGACGAGCGCGGCGCTGGTCTTGCTGGTGTCCACCACGATCGTCATCCGCGACACGGCGGGATCGTCGGTGGTGCCCACGGCCAGGCTGTCGATGTTGAAATTTCGGCGCCGGAACAGCGACGCGACGCGATTCAGGACCCCGGGCTTGTTCTCGACGAGCACGACCAGGGTGTGTTTGGTTGGGTTCAGCCGCGCGGCGGCATGGTCTATGAGCATTTTGTCTCTTTGTCGTTTCGAGAGCTACCCCCCGCCTCCGGCGGGGGGTAGCTCTCGAAAAACTACTTCACTTCGTCCATTCCCCCGCCCAGGGCGGCGGGCTGGCGGCGGGTCATTTCATCCAGGCTCTTGCCCGGCTGAATCATCGGAAAGACGTTGGTCTCCGACTCGACCCGGAATTCCATCAGCACCGGGCCGTCGTGCTCGCGGGCGCGGGCGATGATCTCGTGGGCCTCGGCCTGGTTCGTTGCGCGCATCCCGCAGATGCCATACGCCTGGGCCAGCTTCACGAAGTCGGGGCTCCACATCTGGGTCGACGAGTAGCGCTTTTCGTGCATCAGCTCCTGCCACTGGCGGACCATGCCGAGGAAGCTGTTGTTGATCACGGCGATTTTGATGTTCAGCCCCTCCTGCACAACGGTCGCAAGCTCTGGGATGCTCATCTGGAAGCCGCCGTCGCCGGCGATCGCCCATACCTCATCGGTGGGGCGGCCGAACTTGGCCCCGATCGCGGCCGGCAGGGCGAAGCCCATCGTGCCCAATCCGCCGCTCGTGATGAGCTGGTTGCGGCGGGTGTGCTGGAAGTACTGGGTCTCCCACATCTGGTGCTGCCCGACATCGGTGCAGATCGTGACATTGCCGCCGGTCGCCTCCCAGATCGCCCGGATGACGTGCGGCGCCAGAAGCATGCCATCGGGCAGCTTGCTGCCCAGCACGTCGCGCTCCTTGGTGTCCTTGCGCCACAGGTTGATCTGCTTGAACCACTCGGGATACGAGCGCTTTTCGATCAGCTCGGTGAGCGGCGGGAGCAGGTCCTTGACGCTGCCGACCACGCCCACATCGGCGGGCACGTTCTTGTCGATCTCGGCCGGGTCGATGTCGAAGTGGATGACCTTGGCGTTCTTGGCGTATGTCTTGAGATTTCCCGTCACGCGGTCATCAAAGCGCATGCCCAGGGCGATTAGCAGGTCGGCCCCGGCGATAGCCTGGTTGACGTAGGCCTCGCCGTGCATGCCCATCATGCGCAGGTTCTGGGGGTGATCCTCGTCGAGCACGCCGATGCCCAGCAGGGTGGTCGTGACCGGGATGCCGCTCTTGTCGACGAAAGCCCGAAATTCCTCATGGGCGTTGCCGTGCTTGATGCCTTGCCCGGCCAGGATGACCGGCCGCTGGGCCTGGGAAATGAGTTGGGCGGCCTGGGCGAGCATGCGGGGCGCGTCCTGGCGGGCCTGGGGCTTGATGGCCATGTAGCCGCGGAGCTGCACGCTCGTCACCGGGACGTACTCGCACATCTTCTGCTGGGCGTCCTTGCAAATGTCGACCAGCACCGGGCCCGGCCGGCCGCTGCGGGCGACAAAGAAGGCCTCGGCGATGGTCTGGGCGATGTCCTCAACCTCGGTGACCAGGTAGTTGTGCTTGGTGACCGGCAGCGTCACCCCGGTCACGTCGGTCTCCTGGAAGGCATCCGAGCCGACCAGGGCCGAGGACACCTGGCCGGTGATGGCGACAAGGGCCGACGAATCCATCATCGCGTTGGCCAGGCCGGTGACCAGGTTTGTGGCGCCCGGGCCGCTGGTGGCCATGCACACCCCGACCTTGCCGGTGGCCCGGTAGTACGAGTCGGCGGCGAGGGCGGCGTTCTCCTCATGCCGCACCAGGACGTGCTTGATCCGGTCGCGATAGTCCCACAAGGCGTCATAGGTGGGCAGGATCGCGCCGCCAGGATAGCCGAAGATCAGCGTCGCGTCCTGCTGGATCAGGCTTTCCAGGATGATTTGGGCTCCCGTAAGTTTCATCTGTTCTCCTCTTCGGCGGCGCGGCAAAGCGCGCCCTCCTATTGCAACAAAAAAGCCCTCCGTTCAGGAGGGCTCTTTTTCGATTCCGCGTTGCGCTTCTATGATCTCGCGCGTTCGCCGGCCGTCCTAAACGAAACTTGATCCACGCCCGCAAGGACGAGGACCAGGCTAATAAGGACAACCAGAAGCAACGATGTCATGTTGGCGCTACGTAGGGGTGAGTTATACCCGATGTGGGGGAGGTCTGTCAACCCTGAGTTTCCGGGCCGTAGACGACGGCGCTGTGGTCCGACTCAGGTGGAGCCCACCTTCGAGGTGGGCTCCACCTTGCCGGATGCCTTTTGAGCCCACGAGGACCTACCCCAATACAATCAGCCCCCATGCGAGTTGTCCTACAACGGGTTCTGCGCGCCGCGGTCCGGGTCGATGGCGCGGTCGTGGGCGAGATCGGCCCGGGCGTTCTGCTCCTGGTCGGGGTCACCCACGCCGACACCGACGCGCAGGCCGATTGGCTGGCCAAGAAGATCGCCACCCTCCGGATGTTCCCGGCCGTGGACGGCCCATCAGGTTTCGACCGCTCGCTGCTGGACATCGGCGGGGGCGCGCTGGTGGTCTCGCAGTTCACCCTGTATGGCGCGGCGCGCAAGGGTCGCCGGCCGGATTTCATTGATGCCGCCCGGCCCGAGCAGGCTGCGCCGCTGGTCGCCCGCCTGGCAGCGGCGCTGGAGGCCGAGGGCGTGAAACCCGTCGCGGGCGGCAAGTTCGGGGCCGATATGCACGTCGAGCTGGTCAATGACGGTCCCGTGACGCTCATCCTCGACGCGCCATAGGTTATTCCCGGAGTGATATTGCCCGGCTTCGCCGGGCAATATCACTCCGGGAATAACCTATACACCGCTATCCGTGCCAGGGCCGCCTCGAAATCGCCCTCCGGCCAGGCCAGGGCCCGGGCCAGAAAACGCCGGCCGCGCTCGTTCGCCGGCATCGTGTTCATCGCCCACCGCCGGACCGGTCCCGCCGCCGCTTCCGCCAGCACTCGCTCGACCATCAAACCCAGCCATAACATCACCGCCAGGAGCTCATACAGCGCCACCCGTCGGGCCAGGCTCGGATCGCGCCGGCCAAGCGCGCCAAGATACAAGCCGGAGAACGCCTGCCAGGCTTCCGGGCTGATCAGGTCCTCCTGATTGGGCCCAATCCGCAGATCAGCCACAAACTGAGCCGGGTCGCCGGCGCCGCAATCCTCCCAGTCGACCATGCCCAGGCGCCCATCTGGGCGGGCAATGACGTTGGAGAAGCGCGCGTCCGCGCGGCAATACAGCTCGCGAACCGGCAGCCGGCGCAGCTCGGCCGCAGCCGCCTCCGCCCGCGCGCCGGCAATGGCCAAAGCCTCGGCCGTTGGGCGGCAGGCGGGGGCGCTCTCGCGGGCCCAATCCGCATAACGCTGCAAGATATGCGGCAGCCGGTCGAGCAGCCGGCCGGCCCCGTCGGCCACGCCGCGCGCCCGGGGCGCGCCTGCAACCGGCACATCATGGACCACCAGCCACAACCGGGCCAGCGCCTGCATGTCGGCAGGCGTGGGCGCGCGGCGGTCCCACATCTCGCCCTCCAGGCGCTGGTAGACGACGATCGGCCACTGTCCGGGTCCAAGCTGGCCGGCCCGCACATAGGCCACCGGCCGGGGCGCGATCTCCCGCGGCGCAAGGGCCTCCATCGCAAAATACTCGCGGGCCGGCGCGTCATACAGCTCATCCGGCTTGCGGAATTCCTTGACCATGTGGACCACGCCACCGGCCCGGGCCTCATACAGGTGGTTGCTCTGGTGCTCGAGCGGCGCGAGCGGGCGAAGGCGAATGTCGCTGGTCGGCAGCTTCAGGGCATGGGACACAACGGCGGCGATCTCGCTCATCCTTCCTGTTGTATGCCGCGCAGGCGCCTCCGCGCGCGCCGCCCGGCCACCGACTGGCCTACGCAGGGCGCGCCCAGCGCCGGCGGAAACGCCGGGCGGCGTCGCGGGTGATCGCGCTGCGCGCCGCGGCAAAAAAGGTCAATTTCTGCGCCCGTAACGGCTCTCGTCTCATGCGCATGCCCACGTTCCGTTTCCGGCGTCAGCGCTTCGCTCTGCCGCCGGCCACCTTCCTATGCGCCGCAAGCAGGCTCGCAGCACGTATCGATGAAAATATCAAGGAAACGAGTCGTAAACCAGTTTCGTTATGCGCTCCTGGCCAGATGACTGGCCACCTGGCCAGGGACACGCGGCGGGGTTGGTGATAGGCTCCAGACGTTTAGGGTGACTGGCTCAGAGTGGAGGGCAACGATGCAGTCTCGATTTGGGCGTCTGGTATTGGGTATTTGCCTTGCGGTGCAAGGAGTTATGTTTCGGGGGGGGTAAGCGCAGCGTCAGCGCCGGCTGAGCACCTCCCGCTGTCGCAGATCGCGGCGCTCGCGCCGCTGGTGATCACGAGCGCTGACGAAACCATCCTCCCCCTCAGCGCCGTGCCGCTTGACAGCAAGCTTGCCGCGCAACTGCCTGAGTCGGCGCCAGCGCTCAAACCAATCGCCGAAAACCCCGCTGCTGGCAAGCCTGGCAAGACCGGGCTGAGCCTTTACTTCAACGATCGCCGCGCGCCGCAGGGCCGTGTGCTGACGGGCACCCTGTCGGTCACTCCTCCCGCGGACGGCGACGCGGGCAAGTCCTTTGATGTCGCAATCGACCTGCCGCCCGGGCTGGACTTCGTCGCGTCCGGCGACAAGGGCGTTTCCTACGACCCGGCTCAACGGACGGTGATGATGACCGGCCTGGACACGAGCCGAGCCAGCCAGCGCGGGCGGACGTTCACGGTGGTTGTGGGTGTTGTCGCTCCCCTGACGACCCTCACTTCCCAGGTGCGGGTGCTCACCCGCGCGGACGGACAAGCCTTCCGCATCAAGACCGCCACGCTGCTGGTCCCGGGCGGCGGGGAGAAGACCCGCCTCGATGCCAAAGGCGGCTCAGTATCGGTCGCGGGTGGGGCCGCCCGCCTGGACTTCGGCCCGGGCGCCCTGCGCGCGCCCCAGATGGTCGAGGCGAGCCTGACCGTCTCCGCCTTGCCGAGTGTGTCCACGAAACGGACGGACTTGGCGGCATCCGATGAAGAGGACAACAGCGCCGAGGCTCAACAACCGATCTGGTCAATCACGCTCTCACCCGACCTGGCCTTTGACACCCCGGTGACGCTGACGACCAACATCAGCGGCCTGGTGCCGCTGGAGGTCTTCGCGGCTCGCGACGCCGTGCTCGAGATGCGTTACGTCTACACCGCGTGGGTGACCCGGACGACGGATACCGGCGAGGTGTTCTCGCGGATCGAGTATCAAACCGAGCAGATGCCGGTCACGCTGGATGAGGCAACCGGTGAGGTGACGGCCCGGCTGTGGCATTTCTCGACCTACGACCTGGCGCTCGCCCAGCCGGCCGCGCCCAAGCCGTGGACGCCCAGCGCGAACGCGCCGAATGTGGCCCTGTTCCGAGGCGCGGCGACGTATCAGCAGCCCCTCCCGGCCCTGCCCAGCTTCGGGCTGGAGCCCAAACTGGCGGCCTCGTATTCCAGCGCGAGCGCGGAGTCGAACTTCCTGCAGACCAGCGAGCCCGCCATGAAATACCAGCTCGGGCGGGGCTGGAGCATGGAGCTCCCCCACATCGCCCAGCTCGTCAAGCGCGACTTCTTTCTCGGCAATCCGCCCGAGGAGGGCTGGCGAAAGGGGTTCGAGACCGAGGCGCGGGGCAACTTCACCCTGGTGATGAATGGGATGAGCGTGGGCTTGAAGCCGACCAGCGTGAACGGCGAGTACGTGACCGACGATTCGCAGGCGCTCAGGATTGTGCGTTGCGCCAAGGCCAGCCCCTGCGCGGGCGCCGACCAATTGCCGGGGATCTCCCACAGCGGGACGGATTGGGACAGCGGCGAGCTCGAGTACTGGCAGGTCTGGACGCCGGATGGCACGCGCCACGTGTTCGGAAGCGAGACCAGCGCGCGGGCGGCCGTCCAGGACTGGGACTACAACTGGTGCTGGAACGGGACGACCGCGCCCGGCTGCGGCTCAACGTGGAACGGCAAGATGATCGGGATGGTCTGGATGCTGCGGCGGGTCTACGCGCCGGATCGGGATCTGCTCAGCGCGAGTGTAGACCGCTGGGGAGCGGAGTATCAATACACCAAGACGATCGAGACCGGCTCGCGCTGCGCGATGGCCAACTGGAACACCCAGATCTGCGGGAATCAGGACGATCCGCGGATCCGGCCGTATCGCATCGTGTATGGCAACTCGCTGCTTGGAGCGAGCGAGCGCTACACAGTGACGTTTGAGTATGGGAGCAGCCGGGACATGCTGACCAGCGTGACCGCCTTCGGGCCGGGCAACCGGCCGGCGGCGCGGGCGAGGCTGACCTACGATTGGGTGTGCTTCTACAGCGTGTGCGATGAACTGAGCGCGCTGGCCAGCGAGAACTACACCGGGACGGCCTGGGTCGGTCTGCCAGCGACGACGTTTGCGGCGAGTCAGGTGAGCAACATCTACAACGGGAATGGCTATGGCCCGGACCCAAAGCGGCTGCTCAGCCGGGTCGAGAACGGGCTGGGGGCGCGATGGAACTTTACCTACCAGCCGGACACCAGCGGCTACCACGCCAGTTTCCGGGTCGCGGGTCGCAGCATCGTGCCGGCGGGGGCGGGTCCGGCCACGATCGAGAGCTACACCTACAGCGGCGGCTGTTACAACTGGCCGGATCAGCCGTGCAGCGACCCGAGCCGGAGTTGGGCGAGTGGCTACACCAACTGGGCGATGGGCTACGGGCAGGTGACCCGGACGGTGATGGATGAGGCGGGCGTGCCACTGGCCATCGTGGCGCATCGGTTCTACACCGATGTGCGGCGTTTGGGGCGCGAGTATGAGACCCGGTATCGGGACGGGTCGGGCACGGTGCTTAGCGCGAAGCAGAGCGACATCGTGACGGTGACCTTGAGCGGCTACCCGACTACGACCTGGCAGGTCCGGACCACCGAGACGCGCGAGTATCCGCATGGCGATATTGGCAGCGCGCCGGTGAAGCGGTCTCGGACGGATGCGTTTACGGCGCTCGGGTCGCCCAGAACAATCCAGGAGTACGGCTTTGAGGCGGCGGGCGACGAGCGGACGACCTTCATCGGCTACGTCAAAGGCCCGGTCGCCGGCGAAGTCCCGGTGTGGGAGGCGGTCTACAGCGGGATCCAGACGGCCGAGAGCGAGACGCCCGAGCGGCTCTCCTCGACCCGTTTGTATTACGACTACGCCGAGGCGGGCCGGGCCAACACCGCCCTGAGCGGCTTCAATGTGTTCAGCCAGACGCCCACGCGCGGGCGTCTGACGGCAGTGGAGCATGGGCTTAGTGGATTGGGTGGGCAGCCCTCTGTCTGGGCGATGAGCACATACGGCTACGATGCACTGCGGAACTTGGCCGTCCTGACCGACGCCGGGCTGAACGTCTCCTCGGTGAGCTACGACGGCTCGGGACAGTTCGTGCTCGAGTCGCGAAACGCGCTGGGGCAGGTGACGAGCTACGCTTACTACGGCGTGAACGGCGAGAGCGCAACAAACGCGCTCGGCGCATCCCAACCCTACGGCGCGCTCAAGTCAACGACCGACCCGAACGGGGCGGTGGTCATGTATGCGTATGACGGGCTGGGCCGCCTGCGCAAGATCGCCCAGCCGGGCGACAGCCTGGCCAATCCAAGCGAAGAGTGGCGCTACTACGACGGGATCGAGACGGCCTGGACGACCACCGCGGCCGGGTTCGGCACGGGGCCGTATTTGAGCGACCATCTGGTCCGGGGCGTATCAGGCGAGGGCTGGACCTCCGCCACACTGGCGACATTCGACCGGACGATCTATGACGGGCTGGGACGGGTGATCCAGACCCAGACCCCGGCGGGCCAGGGCTGGGCGGGGTCGAGTTGCAGCGTCCCCCAACCGCTGGGGGCGGAGGTCATCCAAAGCACGCTCTACGACGCGCTGGGCCGGGCGGCCATCCAGACCGTGCCGTATACCCAGACCCAATACCAGTACTGCACCACCGCGGGCCGGGTGAACACGCCGTATGTGGCCGTGCCGCAGACGCAAACGGTGCCCAACGGGACGGGTTTGGCCGCGGCGTATTACAACGGCACGAATTTCGATACGCTGATCCTGGAAAGAACTGACGCAACGATCAATTTCAACTGGTATGGGGGGTCGCCTAACCCGGGAATCGTCAACGACAACCAATTCTCGGCCCGTTGGACAGGTTTCGTGCGGGCAAGTACGAGCGAGACCTATACGGTATACGCGACGGGTGACGACGGGATTAGGTTGTGGATTAACGGCCAGCTCGTGGTCGACCAGTGGCACCTCCAGGGCGCGACCGAGTATTCGGCGACGATGACATTTCAGGCTGGCGCCTTCTACGAACTCCGGTTTGACTACTTTGAGAACAATGATGGGGCCGAGGTCTATTTGAAGTGGGCGAGCCCGACCGTATCGAAGCGGATCATCCCGACGGCGAACCTGTATCGCGTTCGGCCGTACGTGACGGCGCTGGCCCCGCAGCCGATGCCCAGCGGGACGGGTCTGACCGGGGCGTACTTCAACGGCAAGAGTTTCGAAACCCAGGTGCTGGAACGCACGGACGCGACGATCAATTTCAACTGGTACGGAGGGTCGCCCGCCCAGAACGTCGTCCACGACAACGAGTTCTCGGCCCATTGGACGGGCTACGTGCGGGCGGATACGAGCGAGACGTATACGATCTACGTGGCCGCCGATGATGGGATTCGGTTGTGGGTCAATGGCCAGCTCCGGGTCGACCAATGGCACAACCAGGGCCTGACCGAGTATTCGACGACAGTGACATTTCAGGCGGGCGGCTTCTACCCAATCCAGTTCGATTACTTTGAGAACACCGATGGGGCCGAGGCGTATCTGAAGTGGGCGAGCCCGACCGTATCGAAGCGGATCATCCCGGCGGCGAACCTGTATCGGGTTCAGCCATATATCCCGGCAACGCTGACCGTGCCGTATGCGCGGACGGACTACGACGGGCTGGGGCGGCCTATCACGGTGACTGCCCCGGATGGCACGCTCAGCGTCGCCCGCTACGGGGTGGACGCGAACGGGCCGGGCTACGCGGGCACGAATCTGGCGTTGAAGACGATGTTCGACCCGAATGGGCACCAGACCCAGCAGGTGAGTGACGGGCTGGCGCGGATGGTCCGTGTGCGCGAGTTCACGGGGACTGGCGGCAGCCTGACGCTGTATGGCGAGACGCGCTACGCCTACGACGCGGGCGACCGGCTGACCACGGTGACGGACACACTAGGGAATGTGACGACGATCACCTACGATGGCCTGGGCCGCAAGATCGGGATGATCGATCCGGACATGGGCGCGTGGACCTACGGATACAACGCACAGGGGCAGTTGATAAGCCAGACCGACGCCAAGGGCCAGACGATGGCCTTCGGCTACGACGCGCTGGGCCGAATGACGTCGAAGACCGCGCGAGACGCCGAGCCGATGGTCCTCGAGGCGGAGGGGAAGTACGTTGCCTCCAACGCAGGCTGCGGCACGATTGTGACGTCGACAACGGCGGTCGCGCGGGTCGGTTCGTGTGGGGGCGCGATCGCCTATGCGCCGTATCTCGCCCCGCGCTACACCGGACCCGGCCAGACGGCCATCTTCCGGCTGGCGATGACGTCCACCCAGAACGTCAATGATGCAACCTTCATTGCGACCCTCGACGTCAACGACGCGACGGCGAATCAGGTCTTTGCCTCCCGCGACCTCAAACGCAGCGAGTTTGGGGGCGGGATCGACACGTATCGCGACTTCGAGCTGGGCTTCGACACGACCGGGCGCGATGACCATCAACTCGAATATCGGGTGTGGCTGAAGAACAACGAGACGATCGCCCACGATCGCACGACCATCCTGTGGCAGCAGCCGCTTGGGCAATATCTTTACGATCAGGGAACGAACGGGATTGGCCGGCGCAGCCGGATGACGGACACGACGGGACTGGCCTGGTGGGGCTATGACGGTCGGGGACGAGTGGCCTCTGAAAGCAGAATCGTCCGGCCGGCGAACTACACCTACACGACGAGCTTTGGCTACGACGCGGCGAACCGGTTGATCACGACAACCCTCCCCGGCAACGAAGTCGTGACGACTACGTATGATGCGGCGGGGCAGCCGTTCAGCCTGTACGCGGCGGGCAGCCCGATTGTGTACAGCGCGACCTACAACGCGCTGGGGCAGCCAAGAACGGTCAACTTCAGCAACGGGCTGAGCCAGCGCCGCTACTACGGCGGGCTGGACACGACCCTCTATGTGCAGTGGGGGAAGATGCGCCAGTTGTGCGTTGCGCAGACGAGCCTGGGCGAGTGCGCCGATGACGCTGCGCCGGGGCGGGGTGGAACGTGGACGACCCTGTTCAACGCCGTGTATGGCTATGACGCGGTTGGCAACATCACCACGATCGACGAGCGCACGCCAAACCTGGGCGAGATCAACTGGTATCAGTATGACGCGCTCGACCGCCTAACCGAATGGCAGAAGGTGATCAATTGGTCGCCACTTGTGACGGCAACCCAGGAGTCGTATCGTTACAACGCCATCGGCAACCTGACCGGGCGCTACGGCGTGAGCGCGACGGCCCAGATCACGTATCCGGCGGCGGGGAGCGCGCGCCCGCACGCGGCAATCGCGACGGCGAGTGGAAACAGTTACACCTACGACGCAAACGGCAACATGACCGTTCGGCGCGAGGCGTCGATATCGGGAACGTTCATCTACACCCAGACTTGGACGGTCGACAACCGCCTGGGTTCTGTTGTCAAGGCCAGCCTCACTGGCACGGTGCTGGCCGTATCCCAATATGCCTACGACGGGGACGGGGTCCGCATCCGCAAGACCGATCCGGATGGGACGACGCTCTATCTCGGCGCGACGGAGGTAACGCTGGCCTATACCCCGCCCATCTTGACCGGCAACACCGGGGTGAGCGCCGACGGCTTTGATCTGCGCAAGGCAGCGACGACCTATGTGTGGGACGCGGGCGCCTTTGACGGCGCGCATGCGATCACCCAGACGGGCTTCGTCCAGACCCGGGTGGACACGCGCAACAGCGGCCATCGGATGTTCGGCCTGTCGAACGTCGACGGGGACGTGTCATTCTGCTCGCTGCGGCACGCCTGGTTCCTG
>Ga0209477_1000796_pt1 | contig 19699 bp, 14 predicted proteins | sample KloWWTupernatant_FD_187180 | JGI IMG/M metagenome (GOLD analysis project Ga0209477, IMG submission 187180) | Active sludge microbial communities from Klosterneuburg, Austria, studying microevolution and ecology of nitrifiers - Klosterneuburg... | ecosystem: Engineered > WWTP > Aerobic digester >... | reverse complement strand
AGCTCCAGCGATAACCCGCCGGCAGCGACACCGACTTGAGCGCCGCCTCGATCCGGGTGCGCGCATCCTCCTGGGTCGTCCCGTCGGCCAGGTTGATCCGCACCGCGAGCGCGGTCTGGCGATTCTCGCGGTCGATCGAGGAGTCGCCATCCACCACCTTGACGTTGACCAGCGACATCAGCGGCACGAGCTCGCCATCCGCGCGGCGCAGCTTGTAGTCGCGCAAGTCCTCGACGCTCGCCGTATCGGAGTCCTGGAAGCGCAGCCAGACCGGGACCTCGTCCTCGCCGGCGCGGAACTCCTTGAGCGGAGCCCCGCGCAGCGCGATCGAGACGAAGGTGGCGACGTCCTGGGTCGAGAAGCCGTACTGGCCCGCGCGCTCGCGGTCCACCCGTACCGCGATTTCCCGGGTGTTCGCGCTGTCGTCCATGCGCACGTCGCGCAGTCCATCGACCCGGCGCAGGATCGGCACGATGGTTTCCGAAATGCGCCGCAACTCGGTCGCCGAGTCGCCGATCAGCGACACGCGCAGGCCCTCGCCGCCACCGCGGCGCTGCTCGCCGAAATTCATGGTGCCGATCGCGAACTTGGGCAGGCCCTCGCGGATCTTCTCCATGATCTCGGTGGTCGAGAGCTGGACGTCGTCCTCGGTCAGCATCAGGCGGAAGCCGCCGCCGAAGGTCTCGGTCATCCACACGTAGACCGACTGCAGCTCGAGCTCTTCCCTGCGCTCGTAGAGCCAGCGTTCGAGCGGCTCGACCGCGCGCTCCATCTCGTCGAGCGTGTAGACGCCGTTGAGTTCGAACTGCAGCTCCAGGCGCCGGGTCTGTCCCGACGGGAACATGTCGGTCTTGACCTGCGAGGCCGGCACGAAGCTCACCAGCAACAGCGCCAGCGTCGCCAACATGGTCTTGCCGCGATTCGCCAGGGTCCAGCCCAGCACGCGCGCGTAGCGGTCCTTGAGCCGGGTCACCGCGCTCTCGCGCTGCACGAAGGCCGGCGAAGCGATGCGCGAGGAGAGCAGCGGGATCAGGCTCACCGCGACCAGCCACGAAGCCAGCAGCGAGATCGTGATGGTGATGGCGACGTGCGAGAGGAAGATCGAGATCTGGTTCGGTTCGCCGAAGATGTTGGGCAGGAACACGATGCAGTGGCAGATGGTTCCGGCCGAGAGCGCGATCGCCACGTTGCGCACGCCCAGAATCGAGGCCTTGACCGGGTCGCCCGGGTGCTTCTCCCGTTGCTGCTGGATGCTCTCGACCGCGACCACGGCGTTGTCGACCACCATGCCGACCCCGAGCAGCAGGCCCATCATCGACAGCACGTTGAGCGACAGGCCGAAGAAGTACATCACCCCGAGGGTGATCACGAAGCACACCGGCACCGCCGACGAGATCATCAGGGTCGAGGGCCAGTGGCGCAGGAAGAAGAACAACACCACGATCGAAAGCACGGTGCCGATGAAGCCGGCCTCGGCCAGCGCCTTGAGCGAGCTGACCACGCCCTCGGCCTGGTGGTCGAGCAGGTAGATCTCGATCCCGCCCAGCGCCGGGTCCTCCTGGATGCGCTCGATCTCGGCATAGGCGCCGCGCCCCGCGTCGACCAGGTTCGCGTTGCGCTCCTTGTAGATGTCGATGCCCACCGCCGGCTTGAAGTCGAGGCGCCGGCGCACCTGGACCTCGCCCGGCTGCAGGGTGACGGTGGCGATGTCGGACAGGCGCAGGCCGTTGGCATCGATCACCAGGTCGCGGATCTCGTCGATCGACTTGAACTCGCCGACCGGTTGCACGCGGAAGCGCCGGGCACCGTCGTCGATGCGCCCGGCGGAGACCGAGAAGTTCATCTGCCCGAGGGTCTGCGCCAGTTCGCCGAGGTTCACGCCGTGCGCGGTGACGCGATCGGCGTTGAGCTCGATCTCGAGCTCCGGCGGGGCGATGCCGTTGATCTCGGCCCGGGCGATGCCAGGCACGCGCTCGATCCGGCGCTTGATGCGCTTGTCGATCACGTCGTACTGGCGGCCGAGGTCCTGCTCGCTGGCCAGGCGCACCGCGAGGATGGGCTGGTCCGCGGTGGAGAATTTCTGGACGAAGAAGCGCTGCAGGTCACTGGGCAGGTCGGCGCGGACCGCGTCGATCCGGTCGCGCACCTCGGAGGCCTTGATGGCGACCTGTTCGCCCCAGTCGAACTGCATGAATATCTGGGCCGCGTCCGGACGCGAGCTCGAGTTCATGCGGCGGATGCCGGGGATCGTCGACAGCGCCTCCTCGACCGGCCGCGTGATCGTGCGTTCGATCTCGGCCGGGGTCGAGCCCGGGTACGGGATGTTGACGAACACGAACGGCGCGTCGACCGCAGGGAAGTACTCCAGCTGCAGGCGCACGGCAGCGATCGCGCCGATCACCATCAGCGAGATGAAGAACATGATGGTGCTGACCGGGCGCTTCAGCGACAGTTCGGCGATCGACATGCGGGCTCTCCGGTCGGCGCGGTGGCGGCGTTACAGCGGCGACTCGATCGCTGCGGCGTGCAGCGCGCGGGCCTTGGCCGCGCGGGAGCGGTAGGACTCGTCGCTGCGGCGGTCCATCAGGTCGTAAACGATCGGGATCACCACCAGGGTCAGCAACGTCGACACCGTCAGCCCGCCGATCACCGTGATCGCCATCGGCGCGCGCACCTCGGCGCCATCGCCGCCGGCGAATGCCAGCGGGGCAAAGCCCAGCAGCGTGGTCAGCGTGGTCATGATGATCGGGCGCAGGCGCGATTCGGCCGCCTGCGCGATCGCCGCGCGCTTGGGCACGCCTTCCTCGCGCAACTGGTTGATCCGGTCGATCAGCACGATCGCGTTCTTGACCACGATGCCCACCAGCAGGATCAGCCCGATGAACACCACGACCGAGAGCGCGTTGCCGGACAGCTTGAGCGCCAGCACCGCGCCGACCGCCGCCAGCGGGATCGTGAACATGATCACGAAGGGGTGCAGCAGGGACTCGAACTGCGAGGCCATCACCAGGTAAACGAGGAATATCGCGAGCGAGAGGGCGAAGATCAGCGAATCCACCGAGGCCTTGAGCTCTTCGCTCTGGCCGCCGATGCGCACGTCCACGCCGGCCGCCAGGGGGCGCTCGCGCAGCATGCGCTCGACTTCCGCCACCGCGGTGCCGAGGTCGCCGTAGGCAAGGTTGGCCGAGACGATCGCGACGCGCTCCTGGTCGGAACGATTGATCTCGCTCGGACCCTCGGTGGCGATCACCTCGGCCACCGCGTCGAGGGTCACCGGGCGCTCGCTCTGCGGATTGACGATGAGGTTGCGGATGTCCTCGACCGAGGAGCGGTCGGCCTCGGTCGCGCGCACCAGCACGTCGATCTTGCGGTCACGATAGCTGTAACGGGTCGCCACCTCGCCGCGGATCTTGCGCACGACCTGGTCGGCGATCTGGCGCGTGGTCAGGCCCAGCGCCGCGGTGCGGTCTTGGTCGAAGCGGATCTGCACCTCGGGGTAGCCCTGCTCCACCGACGACTTCACGTCGACGTAGCGGTCCGAGGACTGCAGGCGCTGCGACAGGTCCTGGCCGGCGCGACGCAGCACGTCGAGGTCGTAGCCGGCGATCTCGATCTCCAGCGGGGTCGCGAACGAGAACAGCTGCGGGCGCGAGAACTTGACCTCCACGCCAGGCTGGCCGGCGAGGGTGCGGCGCAGCGCCGCCATCTCCTCGCGCTCGCCGGCGTTGCCGGCCCCGGGCTTGAGCGAGACCAGGATGCGGCCGATGTTCTCGCCCGATTCGGTCGGGTTGGCGTCGAGGCGCGTGCCGACGCCGCTGACGCCGTAGATCGACTGCACCGGACCGTCCTTGGCGTGCGCGGCCTGGACCTGGCGCACCAGCGCATCGGTCTCGGCCAGCGGCGTGCCCGGCGGCATCTTCATCAGGGTCTCGAAGCGGCCCTGCTGCAGCTGCGGGATCAGGTCCAGGCCCAGGGTCGGGATCAGCGCCATGCTGGCGACGAACAGCAGCAGCGAGGCGACCAGGATCGGCGCCGGACGCTCGATCGCGCGCGGCAGCATGCGATGGTAGGCCGCCGCGGCGCGTTCATAGGGCCACAGCACCACCGAGCCGATCCGCAGCAGCACGGCGCCCAGCGTGCGCCCGAGCAGGCCACCGACCACCACCACCCCGCGCACGATCCAGTACGGCACGAGGCCGAAGGCGAAGCGCGCGAAGCCGCGCCACGCGCGCACGATCCGGCCGCGGAAGCCCGGCGGCGGCGGCGCCAGGGCCGCGCGCGCCTCCTCCGGATAACTCTGCGGCGCGCGCGCCTGCAGCGAGGCCAGCATCGGGATCAGGGTCATCGCCACCACCAGCGAAATGAGCATCGCGATGGTGACCGTCAGGGCCTGGTCGCGGAACAGCTGGCCGGCCACGCCCTCGACGAAGACCAGCGGGAAGAACACCGCGACCGTGGTCAGGGTCGAGGCGGTGACCGCCATGCCGACCTCGGAGGTGCCCTTGACCGCGGACTCGAGCACGCCCATGCCGCGCTCGCGCATCTTGGCGATGTTCTCCAGCACCACGATCGAGTCGTCGACCACCATGCCCGTGGCCAGCGCGAGGCCGCCGAGCGACATCACGTTGAGGGTCAGGCCGAACTGGCCCATGAAGAAAAACGTCGCGATGATCGAGATCGGCAGCGACAGCGCGATGATGAAGGTGCTCCAGGCATCGCGCAGGAAGAAGAAGATGATCAGGATCGCGAGCAGGCCGCCCTCGAACGCGGCCGAGCGCACCTCGGCCAGCGACTGGCGGATGAACACCGACTGGTCGTCGACGATGCTGAGCTCGGAGCCCTGCGGCAGGTTCTTGCGCAGGCGCTCCATCGCGGCCTTGACCGCTTCGGCGACGGCCACGGTGTTGCCGTCGCCCTCCTTGTAGACCGCGAGCTCGACCGCCTCGCGGCCGCCGATGCGCACGATCGCCTCGCGCTCCTTGAAGCCCTGCTCCACCGTGGCGACGTCGCGCATGCGCACCGGCACGCCGTCGACCACCTTGACCAGCATCTCGCGGATCTCCTCGACCGTCGCGAACTGGTTGATGGTGCGCACCAGGTAGCGCTGGCTGCCCTCCTCGATGCGCCCGCCCGAGACATTGACGTTCTCGTTGCGCAGGCGCTCGACCACGTCGCCGACCGAAAGGTTCAGTTGGGCCAGGCGCTGCTGGTCGATCGCGACCTGGATCTCGTCCTCGAGGCCGCCGCCGACCTTGACCGCGGCCACGCCCTCGATCGGCTCGAGCCGCTTCTTGAGGTCCTCGTCGGCGTAGCGACGCAACTGCTTGAGCTCGGCCTCGCTGGCGCTGCCCGCGGTGCCGATGAGGCCGAGCCGGAGGATCGGCTCGGTCGAGGGATCGAAGCGCAACAGCACCGGTTTCTTGGACTCCAGCGGCAGCTGCAGCACCTCGAGCTTGTCGCGGACCTCGATGCCCGCGAAGTCCATGTCGGTGCCCCAGGCGAACTCGAGGATCACGTCGGACTGGCCGGTGCGCGAAATCGAGCGCACCTTGCGCACGCCCTTGACCACGCCGACCGCTTCCTCGGCCGGCTCGGTGATCAGGTTCTCGACTTCGGTCGGTGCCGCGCCGGTGTACTCGGTGCGCACCGTCAGGGTCGGGTAGGACAGGTCCGGCAGCAGGTTGACCTTGAGGTCGCCCAGCGCGATGAGGCCGAACAGCACCATGGTCACCGTGACCATGGCCACGCTGACCCGGCGCCGGGTGGAAAACTCCGCGACGCTCATTGTGCGGCCTCCAGCACGGTCACGCTGGTGCCGTCGCGCACCGCGGCGCGACCGACCGTGATCACCTGGTCGCCCTCGGCCAGTCCTTCGCGGACCTCGACCCGGTCACCGGTGGTGTAGCCGACCTTCACATCGCGCAGCCGCGCGACCGTGATCTCGGCCGGCGCAGCAGGCTTGGCCTTGCCGTCGGCGCCCTTCTCTTCTTCCTTCTCCTTGGCCTTCGCCTTGGCCGCTGCCTTGTCCGCGTCCGCGGGCGGCTTGGGCTTCTCGCGCGACACCACGAACACGCTGGTGCGGCCGTCCTCGTCGATCACGGCTTCGCGCGGAACCACCAATGCATCCTTGCGCTCGTCGTAGACCACGTTGAGGCGGCCGAACATGCCCGACTTCAGCTGGCCGCTGGGGTCGCGGAACTCCGCAGTCACGCGGAACGTGCCGGTCTGCGCGTCGACCACCGGACTGACGCGCGCGATCGCGCCGACGAAGGACTTGCCGGCCAGCGCATCGACCGCCATCGCCACCGGCAGCTCCGGCCGCAGGATCGCCAGCTCGCGCTCGGGCACGTTGAGCACCGCCAGCAGCGGATCGAAGTCGTCGATGCGGAACAGCGGCTGGTGCAACTGGATGAGATTGCCTTCCTTGACCATGCGCTCGCTGATCACGCCGTCGATCGGCGCGACGATGTGGGTGTAGGAGAGTTCGAGCTCGGCGAGGTCGTAGGCCGCCTGCTGGGTCTCGAGGTCGAAGCGGACCTTGTCGAACTGTTCGGAGCTGACCAGGCGGCTCTGGAACATTTCCTGCGCGCGCCGGAAGTCATTCTGGAGGCGCTTGAGGTTGGCGGCGGCCTGTGCCAATTGCAGCTTCGGCCGCTCGGGGTCGAGTTCGGCCAGCACCTGGCCGGCCGCCACCTTGTCGCCCTCCTCCACCCGCAGCCGCAGCAGCACGCCGCTGGTCTTGGCCACGACCTGGGCTTCGCGCTCGGCTTCGAGCGAGGCCGTGCCGGTGTAGTTGGCGATGATCGGTTGCCGCGCCACCGCGAAGGCCTCCACCGGAACCGGCGCGTCCGCGGTCGACTCCTGCTCGGCCTTGCCGGCGCCGCCCTTGCCGCAGGCCGCGAGGCCGGAGGCGGCGAGGATCAGGGCTGCGGTCGCCAGCAGGCGCGGCGTATGGGGGTTCTTCATGGGTCACCGGTAGTCATCTGGTGTTATAGATACCTAAAACACCATATCAGTGTCAAGTCGACGAGCGAGTATCCGCTGCCTGACGCGCCGGCGCTTGGGTATCAAGTCACGATCGGGGCTGTTGGCGGCCACTGGTCGCGCGGGGCCAACCCTCGCCATTCTGGCGGCCGGCCAGGTGTCCCGATACAATTCGGCGGTTTTTCGCCCGGACCAGCCGGGCGGGACCCTGGAACCTGCGAGAACGCCACCCCATGCGCCACCTGCTGCTGCTCGCCCTGCTGCTCGCCACCGGCCCGGCCCTGGCCCTGGAAGGCAGCGCCGCGGAAGGCCGGATCAAGGTCTATACCTGCACCGGCTGCCACGGCATCGATGGCTATCGCAATGCCTATCCCGATTACCACGTCCCCAAGATCCACCGGCAGAACCGCGAGTACATCGTCGCCGCACTGAACGCCTATCGTGCCGGCGAGCGTACCCACCCGACCATGCGCGCGCAGGGCGAGAGCCTCTCGGACCAGGACATCGCCGACATCGCCGCCTACCTGTCGACCGCCGACTAACCCGTGCCCCGCTCCAGGATCCAGACGCCCATGCTCCGTAACGGCCTGCTCGCCGCGCTGCTGTATTCGCTCTCCCTGGGCGCCGTTGCGGCGGTCGAGGGTCATCCCGAGGCGGGCCAGAAAAAGGCGCAACCCTGCCAGGCCTGCCACGGCGCCGATGGGGACAAGACCATCGATCCGCAGTATCCGCGGCTCGCCGGCCAGTACGCCGACTATCTCGCCAAGTCGCTGCGCGACTACCAGACGGGCTCGCGCAAGAACGCGATCATGGCCGGATTCGCCGCCACGCTGTCCGAGCAGGACATCGCCGATCTCGCGGCGTTCTATGCCAGCCAGCCGGGTGCGCTCGAGGATCTCAGCCACCTCGAGTGAAGCGCGGCCGCGCCTCCGCCCGCCCCGACCGAAGCCCCGCCGACCGCGGGGCTTCGTCGTTCCAGGGCCTCAACCTCGCCGCATGTAGGGCTCGGTTCCGGTCTCGTGGTCGGTGGCGTCGCGCACGCCGGTGATCTCCGGCAAGCGTTCGCGCAAGGTGCGCTCGATGCCGTCGCGCAGGGTCACGTCGACCATGCCGCAGCCGTGGCAACCGCCGCCGAAGCGCAGCACGACGGTGCCGTCGGCTTCGACCGACTCCAGCCGGACGTGTCCCTTGTGCGATGCCAGTTGCGGGTTGACCTCGTGCTCGACCACGTAGCGCACGCGCTCGATCAGGCTCGCGCCGGCTTCGGGCCGCGCACCCTTGAGGCGCGGCGCGCGGATCGTCAGCTGGCCGCCGGTGGGCGTGCGGTTGAAGCCGATCTCGGCGTCCTGCAGCCAGTCGGTGGCCTCCGCGGCGACGTAGAGCGAGAAGCCCTCGCACTCGACGATCCACTCGTTGCCGCTCAGTTCGGCCGGCTCGCACAGTTCCAGCGTGCAGTCCGCCTGCGGCGTGCCCGGCTTGACCACCCCCACCCGGATGCCGGCGCCGGGTTCGCCCTGCTGCTCGAGCAGGCGGCGAAAGTGGTTCTGGGCTTCGACGGCGATCGCGATCATGGCGAGGGAATCCTGTGACCGCCGGCATGATAGCGCGGCGGCCGGCGCCTTGGCGTCGAAAGGACATTCAAAACACTATGCAAGACCTTCACTGTCATGTACTTTCCGCCTGAATGCGCGGCGTCGGGGGCGCCGCGACTACACCACGGAGTCCGGCCATGGCCAGCACCCTCGAGGAATTGCGCAGGAGCAAATGCACGCCGCTCAAGGGCGCCGAGAACGGGCTGAGCGTGACCGAAGTGCAGGCGCTGCTGGCACTCCTGCCCGGCTGGGCGCAGTCCGACGACGGCAAGACCATCAGCAAGGACTACCCCTTCAAGAATTTCTACCGGACCATGGGCTTCGCCAACGCGATCGCGTGGATGGCGAACCAGCAGGACCACCACCCCGACATGGAACTGGGCTACGGGCATTGCCTGGTGCGCTACAGCACCCACGACGTCGGCGGCCTTTCGATCAACGACTTCATCTGCGCGGCCAAGGTCGAGGACCTGGCGTAGCGCGCCCCGTTCAGAGGCGGTCGAGGACCGCCACCAGTTCGGGCGGCAACGGTGCCGCGATCGTGTAGTCGGTGCCATCCGGCAGCCGGAAGCTGAATTCCGCCGCATGCAGGAACAGGCGCCGCAGGCCCCGTTCGCGCAGGATCCGGTTGGCTTCCTCGTCGCCGTACTTCGGATCGCCGGCGACCGGCGCGCCGAGGTGGGCGGCATGGACGCGGATCTGGTGCGTGCGACCGGTCTCGATCACCACCTCCACGTAGCTGAACGCGCCGCAGGCGCGCAGGAGGCGGAACTCGCTCAGCGAGGCCTTGCCCTCCGGATCGACCCGCACCATGCGCTCGCCGCCCTGCAGGACCTGCTTGCGCAACGCCGCGTCGACCCGCACGCGCGATTGGGGCAGCCGACCCGCCAGCAGGGCGAGATAGCGCTTGCGCACCTGGCCGTCGCGGATCAGCGCCTGGATCGCGGACAGGGCGCTGCGGCGGCGCGCCAGCAACAGCACGCCACTGGTGTCGCGATCGAGCCGGTGCACCAGTTCCAGGGTTTCCTTCGGCCGCAACTGCCGCATCTGCTCGATCGCGCCGAGCTTGATGCCGCTGCCGCCGTGGCTGGCCAGCCCGCTGGGCTTGTCGAGCGCGATGAAGTTGCGGTCCTCGAGGACGATCCGCGCGCCGAGGTCGCGCAGGCTGCGCTCGGAGGCCTGCACCGGGTCCCCGGGGGACGCGACCCGCACCGGCGGGATGCGCAACATCTCCCCGCCGGCCAGGCGCTGGTCGGGCTTGGCGCGCTTGCCGTCGACCCGTACCTGTCCGGTGCGCAGCAGCCGGTATACGTGCGTTTTCGGCACGCCCTTGAGCAATCCGAAGAGGAAGTTGTCGAGGCGCTGGCCCTCGCGGTCGTCCGGCACGCGTTCCTGCCGCACGCTGGGGGGCGGACCGTCAGGCCGGGGGGGTCGGGAATCGGTCATTGCTGCGCCGCAACTCCGGTTGCTATGATCGCTGCTGGCGCCGCGCGTCGAAAGCTGGCCTGATTCAAAGGCTTGTGTCAGCCAGTAGCGGCGCCGTGCTCGCTGTACGTTCCCAGTGCCTGGTCGGACTACGCATGTCGCAGGACATGTGATCCCCGCGATCTAAGGCGGCCATCACTGCGGTCATCGTACCTGTCGAGCCTGCATGGAGTCGCCTCCCCTGGGGGGAGGTTCGGGTGCACGACGCGACCCGATCGTGGATTTCCGTCATGCGGGAATCCGTTTGTTTTTTGGGGCGCTCCCGCCAAAGGCGTGATGCGCCGGCCGGCTGAACCGCGCTGTCGCCGCGACGACCGAACCACCACGGTCGCGCAGCGCCGCAGGATCGCCCGAGCCGTGCGCCTCCCGGTCGCGGTGGAGCGCCAGGCCAGGGTTTTACAATGAAAAGAATGCTGATCAACGCAACTCAGCGTGAAGAGTTGCGCGTGGCCATCGTCGATGGCCAGAGCCTGTTCGACCTCGACATCGAGATCCCGTCGAAGGAACAGAAGAAGGCCAACATCTACAAGGGCCGCATCACCCGGGTCGAACCCAGCCTCGAGGCTGCGTTCATCGATTACGGGTCCGACCGCCACGGCTTCCTGCCGTTGAAGGAGATCTCGCGGGAGTACTTCCCGGAGGGCATCGACCTCAATCGCGCCGGCATCCGTGAACTGATCCGCGAGGGTCAGGAAATCATGGTCCAGGTCGACAAGGAGGAGCGTGGCACCAAGGGTGCGGCGCTCACCACCTTCATCAGCCTGGCCGGCCGTTACCTCGTATTGATGCCGAACAACCCGCGCGCCGGCGGGGTCTCGCGCCGCATCGAGGGCGACGACCGCCAGAACATGCGCGAGGCGATGGACCAGCTCCAGCTGCCCGAGGAGATGGGCATCATCGTCCGCACCGCGGGCGTCGGCCGCGAGGCCGAGGAACTGCAGTGGGACCTCGACTACCTCCTGCAGATGTGGAAGGCGATCAGCGAGGCGGCGCAGAGCCGGCCGGCCTCGTTCCTGATCTACCAGGAATCGCGCCTGATCATCCGCGCCCTGCGCGACTACCTGCGCGCCGACGTCGGCGAGATCCTGATCGACAGCGACGAGGTGTACGAGGACGCCAAGCTCTTCATGCAGCAGGTGATGCCGCAGAACCTGCGCAAGCTCAAGCTCTACAAGGACCCGGTCCCGCTCTTCAACCGCTTCCAGATCGAGTCGCAGATCGAGCACGCCTACGAGCGCCAGGTGCGCCTGCCCTCCGGCGGTTCGATCGTGATCGACCACACCGAGGCGCTGACCTCGATCGACATCAACTCGGCCAAGGCGACCAAGGGCAGCGACATCGAGGAGACCGCGTTCAACACCAATTGCGAGGCCGCGGTCGAGATCTCGCGCCAGTTGCGCCTGCGCGACGCCGGCGGGCTGATCGTGATCGACTTCATCGACATGGACAGCCCGCGCCACCAGCGCGAGGTCGAGGAGAAGCTCCGCGACGCGCTCAAGATGGATCGCGCGCGGGTGCAGGTCGGGCGCATCTCGCGCTTCGGCCTGCTGGAGATGTCGCGCCAGCGCCTGCGTCCGTCGCTGGGCGACACCACCCAGATCATTTGTCCGCGCTGCGAGGGCCATGGCCGCATCCGCGGCGTGGAGTCGCTCTCGCTCTCGATCCTGCGCCTGGTCGAGGAAGAGGCGATGAAGGAGAACACCGGGCAGGTGGTCGTGCAGACCCCGCCCGAGGTCGCGAACTTCCTCCTCAACGAGAAGCGCCGCGCGATCGGCGAGATCGAGCAGCGGCACGAAGCCAGCGTGGTCGTGGTCGCGGACCACAACCTCGAGACCCCCCACTTCGAGGTCAAGCGCGTGCGCATGGCCGAGATGGAGGAGGACAAGCGTCCGAGCTACGAGCGCGTCACGCCCGTGACGCCGGTGCTGCCGCCGCAGACGGTCGACCGCGCGGCGCGCGGCGAGGAGCCCGCGGTGACCGGGGTAACGCCGGCCACACCGGCGCCGGCGCGCGAGGACATCGAGGAATCCGAGTTGCCGGCGGCGGCGCCGGCGCGACCCGCGGAAGCACCGCGCCCGGCGCCGCGCAGCACGACGCCGGCAGCGCCGGCACCGGCGGCCGGATTCTGGTCGCGCATCGCGGCATGGTTCTCGGGCGAACCGGCTGCCACGCCCGCCTCGACCCCGGCCGCGGCATCCGCCGCGCGCGGCGACCGTGGCCCGCGCAACGAGCGCGGCGGCGCACGCAACGAGCGCGGCGGCGAGCGCCGACCGGGACGCGATGGCCGCGACCACGGCCGCAACCGTGGCGAACGCGGCGAGCGCAATGAGCGCGGCGGCCGGGGTGATCGTGCGGGTGGCGACAGGTCGCGTGACGGCTCGCAGCCGGGCGCCGGGCCACGCCAGGGCGGCGCGCAGGGCCCGCGCCAGCCGGGCGCGGGCGCCGCGCGATCCGCCGGCGGTTCCCAGTCGCGCCCCGCTGCCGCTGGCGGCGCGGGCACGCAACCCCGGGCGGCGGCAACGCCCGCCCCGGCACCGCGGTCGCAGCCGCCCGCCGGCGCTGAACGCCCGCCCCGCCCAACGCCCGCGCAGACGCCGGCGGCGGGCGTTGCCACCGGCAGCCCGGCGCCTGCCGACGACCTGCTCACGGGTCTCGCCACCGCGGCGGTCGGCGACGCAGCGACGGCAACGCAGGACCCGAACCTCGCCCCGGCCGACGGCACCTCCGCCGACGGCACGCGGCCGCGTCGCCGCGGACGTCGCGGCGGCCGCCGCCGCCGTCGCGGCGAGCGCGGCACCTCGCCGGTCGCGGGAACCCCCGAGTCGATGACGGCAAGCGACGCCACCGATGACCTCGATGACGAGGACACCGCGGAGCAGGACGACGGGCAGCCCGCGTCGATCCGGGCCGAGGCGCCGCAAGCCGAAACCGCTGCGCGCGCCCCGGCGCTGCGCAGCGACGCAGCGGCGACCGTGCAGATGCCCGTGGTCACGGAACGCCCGGATGCGCGCGAGCTGCCGCTTGCGGCGCCGGTTCCCGCGCCCGCGCCGCGTCCGCAGCCCATGTTCCGGCCGTCGGCGCCACTGGACGACCCGGCCGTCGCTGCGGCCGCGCCCGCGCCGGTGGCAGTCGTACCGCCGACGCCTGCCCACGTGCCGGTGCAGGCCGCAGCCACGATCGCGCTGGCGCCAGCGGTCGAGTCCACGCCGGCCCCGGTGGCCACCGCCGTCATGCCGGTCGCCGCGCCGGCGCCGATCGCACCGACACCCGCCGTCGCGCCGGCTCCGGCCGCACCCGCGCCCGTTGTCGCGCCAGCGCCCGTCGCGGGCGCCAGCGCCGCAGCGGCTATTCCGCCGGCGCCGATCCCGCTGCCGTTGGCCGCGGCGGTGCCGGTGGCAAGTGCCGGGCCCGAGGCCGCGCCGGCCGTCGCCGCGGACGACGACGTCCCGCGCAGCTGAAGCCACGATGCGCCCGGCCGGCTGGGCCGGCCGGGCGCATCGCGGGTCAGGCGCGTCGCAGGGACCCGCCTTCGAGCAACCCGTGCTGGCCCGCGAGATGGGCCAGGGCGACTTCGTTCTCGACGCCGAGTTTCTCGAAGACGCGGTACTTGTACGTCGCCACCGTCTTGGGGCTCAGGTGCAGGCGCCCGGCGATGTGCTGCATGGTTTCCCCGGCCGCCAGCTTGAGCGCGACCTCCAGTTCGCGCGCCGACAGGTGCTCGAATGGCGACGCGGCCGCGCTCCCCGGAAGGCTCGCCAGCGCCATGGCCTGCGCGATCGCCGTGCCGATGTAGCGGCCGCCCCGCGCGACGGTGCGCACGGCGTCGATCAACTCCTGTGCCGCGCAGGCCTTGGTGAGGTAGCCCGACGCGCCGGCCTCGATGAGGCGGCGCGGGAACGGCTGCTCGTCGAGCACCGTCACCACGATGACGCGCGCGCCGGATCCGCCGCGCCCGATGCGCTCGGTCGCCTCGAGCCCGCTGATGCCCGGCAACTGCACGTCCATCAGGACCACGTCGGGTCGCAGTCGCCGCGCCAGGGCCACCGCTTCTTCCCCGGTGGCGGCCTCGCCGACCACGTCGAGGTCGGCCTCGCGGGCAAGGATCATGCGAAAGCCGGTACGGACGAGCTCATGGTCGTCCGCGATCACGATGCGGATCATCTGGATTTTCCCCCTGGGGTCCCCCGACCCTGGGAAAATCCTAGCGGATTCCGCGCGCGCGGTCAGTACACCCGCAGGAAGGGGCGCACCTCGACCGTGCCCCAGACGCCCGCCGCGACGTAGGGGTCCGCCTCTGCCCAGGCCCGCGCCGCCGCCAGCGACTCGAATTCGGCCACCACGAGGCTGCCGCTGAACCCAGCCGGCCCTGGATCCGGCGCGTCGATCGCCGGCATCGGGCCGGCCAGCAGCAGGCGACCGGCCTCGCGCAGCGCGTCCAGCCGCGCCAGGTGCGCGGGGCGTTGCGCGCGGCGCTGCCCGAGCGAGCCCGCGCGATCAAGAGCGGTGATGGCGTACCACATGGCTCGCCAGTCTAGTCGCACTGGACTTGATGCGCGCTTTGCCGCTAGTCTCTCCCGCCAGACGTCGGTACTCCCGGGCCTCGTGCTCCGCGGCCCCGACAGCCGTTGCAACCGTCCCGCTCCGACAGACGCGACCACCACCTGCGCCGCGATGGCGCTCTTGGTCCGACCCGCAAGCCGTCCGCGTCGTAGCCGGTAATGCCAGTCCCGATCGTCCGGCATGCGCCGGCCGAAGCCCGTCGTGCGGCCCATGGCCGTTCGACGCGAACGTTCCCGCGTGCGGACGCTCCGAATCCGAACGCGCACCAACCGGAATACCCAGCCGCGCCACCGCGCGACAGCATCGATGAACACAGATCCCGCGGAAGTCCCCGCGTCCGGCAGCGCGATGTTCGCGCCGCCGCCGCAGCAGCAGGAGATGCCCCTGGCGATCGTCAAGGGCCAGCCGGTCCTGGAAATGCCCCAGGACCTCTACATCCCGCCGGATGCGCTCGAGGTCATCCTCGAGGCCTTCGAGGGCCCGCTCGACCTGCTCCTGTACCTGATCCGGCGCCAGAACCTCGACATCCTCGACATCCCGATCGCCGAGATCACGCGCCAGTACGTCGACTACATCGACCTGATGCACGGGCTGAAGCTCGAACTCGCGGCCGAGTACCTGGTGATGGCCGCGATCCTGGCCGAGATCAAGTCGCGCCTGCTGCTGCCGCGACCGCCGGCCGAGGAAGGCCTGGAACTCGACCCGCGTGCCGAACTGGTGCGGCGCCTGCAGGAATACGAGCGCTTCAAGAAGGCCGCCGCGGACATCGACGGCCTGCCGCGCATGGACCGCGACCTCGCGGCGGCGCAAGCCCACGTCGACGACCGCAACGTCATCCGCCTGCCGCCACCGGTGGACCTGCGCGAGCTGTTGCTCGCGCTCAAGGACGTGATGAAGCGCGCGGAGCTGTATGGCCGCCACGACGTCCAGCGCGACAAGCTCTCGGTGCGCCAACGCATGGGCGACGTGCTCAAGGCGCTGGAAGACCGCGAGTTCCATCCCTTCACGGCGCTGTTCACCGTCGAGGAAGGGCGTCCCGGGCTGGTCGTCACCTTCCTGTCGATCCTGGAGCTCGCCAAGGAGCACCTGGTCGAGATCGTGCAGAACGAACCGCTCGCTCCCATCTACCTCAAGACGCTGGCCGCGGCCGCGTGATGCTTTCACTCATGGAACCGACCCAGATCAAACGCATAGTCGAAGCGGCGTTGCTCGCCGCCGGCCAGCCCCTGTCGCTGGCCCAACTGGATGGACTCTTCACCGAGTCCGACGCGCTGGGCGCCGACGCCCTCGCGCGAGCGCTGTCCGAACTCGCCGCCGAATGCGAGGGCCGCGGCATCGAGCTGGTCGAGGTCGCCAGCGGCTTCCGCTACCAGGTGCGCCAGGACGTGCATCCCTGGGTGGCGCGCCTGTGGACCGAGCGCCAGACCCGCTATTCGCGCGCCCTGCTCGAGACCTTGGCGCTCATCGCCTACCGCCAGCCGATCACGCGCGCCGAGATCGAGCAGATCCGCGGCGTGGCGGTATCGAGCCACACGATCAAGACCCTGGAGGAACGCGACTGGATCCGCACCGTCGGCCACCGCGACGTCCCGGGCAAGCCGGCGCTGCTGGGCACGACGCGCCAGTTCCTCGACTATTTCAACCTCCGCAGCCTCGACCAGCTCCCGCCCCTGGCGGAGATCCGCGACCTCGAGGAGTTCGAGCCGCAACTCGACCTGCCCGAGGGCAACACCCGCGCCGACGACGCCATCGTGGCGGCCATCGAGACCGACGACATCCACATCGACCAGGTCGCTGGCGCATCCGCCAACGACGCCGGCGCCGACCGCGCCGATGAAGGGGAGACCCACGCATGAGCGACACCCGTAACCGCCAGCGCCTGTCGCTCAATCGCGACGTGCGCCAGGGACCGGTGGTGGAGGAGCGCCTGCACAAGGTGCTCGCCAACGCCGGGCTCGGCTCGCGCCGCCTGCTCGAGGAGCGCATCGGCGCCGGCGAGGTCCGGGTCAACGCGACCCCGGTCGACATCGGCACCAGCATCAAGGGCGGCGACCGCGTCGAACTCGACGGCAAGGCCTTCATCGCGGTGGCGACCGAGCCCGAGGACCTCGAGACGCTGGTCTACCACAAGCCCGAGGGCGAGGTGACCACGCACGACGATCCCGAGGGGCGCCCGACCGTCTTCGAGAACCTGCCTCCGCTCAAGGGCGCGCGCTGGGTGTCGGTCGGACGGCTCGATATCAACACCACCGGCTTGTTGCTGCTGACCACGGATGGCGAGCTGGCCAACGCGCTGATGCATCCCAGCTCCGAGGTCGAGCGCGAATACGTCTGTCGCATCCACGGCCAGGTCGACGCCGACATGCTCGAGCGCCTCGGTCGCGGCATCGAACTGGAGGACGGCCCTGCCCGCTTCGACCAGGTCGCGGTGATCAGCCTGGGCGAGAACCACTCCTGGCTGCGGGTCACGCTCAAGGAAGGGCGCAATCGCGAAGTGCGGCGGATCTGGGAATCACAGGGCGTGCAGGTCAGCCGCCTCAAGCGCATCCGCTACGGCAGCATCGAGTTGCCGCGCCACCTGCGGCGCGGCCGGTTCGAGAAGCTCGATCCTGCAGTCGCGCGCGCGCTGCGCGCCAGCCTCGGCCTGGCGGAAGCGCCGATGACGCTGACGCTGCAACCGGTGATCGGGGTGCGCCGGGCGGCGCGCTCGCAGAACGAGTTCAAGCCCGACTCGCGCGGCCAGCGCGCCTGGTCCGGCGCGCATGCGGAGGAGGCGCGCGAATTGCGCGCCTTCGACTTCGTGCGCGACGAGCCCAAGTCGGGCCGGGCGCGGCCCGGCGGTGGACGCCGGCGCGGCAAGAACCAGGGTGCCGGAGGCATGGGACCGGGACACGGACCCGGCCCCCGCGGACCCCGCGGCGGCGGCGAGGCGAATGGCAACGTGGCGCCGCGTGGCGATCGCGGCGCGCGCCCCGGTCGCAACGCGGGGCCCGGACGCAATCCCGGCGGCGGTCCTGGTGGCCAGAACCGTGGGCCCGGCGGCCCGGGACGCGGTCCCGGTGGCCCCGGTCGCGGGCCACGTGGTCCGGGTCGCGGTCCCGGAGGTCCCGGAGGTCCCGGAGGTCCCGGCGGCCCGGGGCGCGGAAACGGCGGCCCGGGGCGCAACCCGGCCGAGCTCCGTTCCTGGTCGCCGGGTGGCGCCAAGCCGGGCCAGGCGGCCGGCAAGCGTCGCCGCGGCGGCAAGAAAGGCGGGCCGGGCGCACCCTCGGCCATGCCCTTCGGCTTTCCCTCCGACCACGCCTACGCGCGGCGCGACGAGGGCCCCACGAGCGGCCGGCCGGCCGGCGCCCACCCGGGTGCTCCCCGCCCCGCCGGCGGCCAGCGCCGCCGGCCACCCGGACGCAACCGCCCGCCAAACCGCAACGGCTGAGTCCGCGCCGGACCGCGGCGCGCAGCGCCCATGAAAAACGGCGGCGCGTTTCCGCGCCGCCGTCGGTTTGCCCTTGCCGCGTTGTCGCTGTGCTCAGTCGAGGTCGAGCGCGTCGCGCGTGCTCTGGCGGCGACGTGCTTCCTTGGCCTCGAACTCGGCCTCGCAACCGCCGCGCTGGACCATCACGCAACTCAGGTAATCGGTGATCTCGACCAGCGCGGCGCGGATCGCCTTGCCGACCGGGGTGTTCTTCTGGTTCGACAGCGCGCCGCCGAAACCGCCGCGGAACACGCCGATGCTCACGCCGCCGCCCTTGCTGCGGCCTTCGATCGTGCGCACGTAGTCGATCTCGCCCGTGGTGGCGTTGATCACCCGCAGGTCGACCGCGAGATAGGCCTCCGACTTGTTGCCGCCGAGCGAGATGCCGCCGTAGCTGATGCCGCCGCCGGTGCTGGCGGTGTTCTCCTCGAACGAGGTCACGGTGCCGGCGATCAGGTATTGCGCGCCGGTGAGCTTGCCGATCTGGGCGCCGGTGCCGGGCGAGATGCGGCCCGACGCCGCCATGTTCTGCTCCGCCAGCACGCTCTCGATCTGGGTCCGCTCGACGACCTTGAAATCACCGGTCGACACCAGTTCGTTCGACAGCATCCCCGACAGTTCCCAACCCACGCCGCCGCTCCACCAGCCGGCATTGGTCTCGTTCTTGAATTCCGCCACCGCGATCACCGGCTTGCCGCCCTGCGCCGCGGCCGGCTGCGCGCCGATGGCGCTCGCCAGGACCAGGGCCCCGATCAATGCGTACTTCATCGTGCTCACCCTCGTTCCGTGTTGGACCTCGAAGCGAAAACCCCGGCGCCGCGCGTCGCGGGCGCCCCCGATCCGGTGCGGCATCATATCGCAGCAAGGCGGCGCCCATGCCGGCCCGGCGGCCTGCGCGCGTTGGCGTCCATTCAGCCCACCAGCCGATTGCGTCCGCCGTCCTTGGCCAGGTAGAGGTTGCGGTCCGCGGCGGCGAGCAGCCGCTCGTGGTTCGGCGCATCGGCCTGCGCGCACACGCCCACGCTGATGGTCACGCGCAGGTCCGGGTCGATCGCCTCGAAGCGCAGGCGCTCGACCGCGGCGCGCAGCGCCTCGCAGGCATCCGTTGCCATCGCCAGCGTCCGTCCGGGGAATGCCAGGGCGAATTCCTCGCCGCCGTAGCGCGCCGCCAAGCCGTCGGCGCCGGCCGCCGCGCTCAAGAGCGGCGCCAGCGCGCGCAGGACCGCATCCCCGGCGGCATGCGAGTAGCGGTCGTTGATCCGCTTGAAGTGGTCGACGTCGACCAGCGCGGCCACGATCGGAACGCCGTCGCGCCGGCAGCGCTCGAAGGCCTCGGCGAACCGCGCATCGAACTGGCGGCGATTGGCCAGCCCGGTGAGCGCATCGCTGCGCGCCTGGCGCTCGAAGGCCTCGGACTGCTCGCGCAGGCGCTCCAGCAAGGCGGACTTGTCGCGATCGGCCTCGCGCAGGCGCTCGGTCTGCGCCTCGAGGTCGCGGGTTCGCGCCTCGACCTGGGCGCTGAGCTCGACCTGGCGCGCGCGCAACTGGGTGGTGCGCCAGCGGAACAGCAGCCACGCCGCGGCCAGCAGCAGCACGCCTGCAGCCAGCG